>JACCDR012303513.1_pt1 | contig 10620 bp, 14 predicted proteins | sample 7446431 | NCBI WGS metagenome assembly JACCDR01 (sample SAMN15323443, study PRJNA562643) | freshwater metagenome | isolation source: river surface water | place: USA:Blue River Watershed | collected 2017-08-17 | reverse complement strand
CTTCGAGCGTTAGATGGAGGCCGCTTTTCTGGTAAGCCTCCCAAGCACATAATGCATCCTGTTTGAATGTCTCTCGCTTTTCTTCACGCTCAACATAATCGCGAATCGCTTCGCGCATGATCCAATGTGCCGAGCGGTGACGCATTTCAGCCAAGTGTTGAATGCGGATTTTCATATCATCATCAAGCTTCACGGATGTTGCCATGTTGATAACTCGGTATCTGAAGGTATTACCTTTAAATACTACACCAAAAAAAAACGTCCATCACCTGGCTTGATGCCAGAGGGGGGGATGTCCGTAAAACGACCCTTTGTCGGACACGGTTTAAAGTGTCCTAAAATGTCTTGTTTTATAAGTTTTTGGACATTAAGATTTAAGGACAGCATTGCGGACAATACGGGACTTTTTATGGCGTTAATTGGCTATGCACGGGTCTCAACGACCGAGCAAGACACCGCACTACAGATAGACGCCCTGAAACGCATCGGCTGCGACCCCATTTTTGAAGACACGGCATCAGGTGTCAAAGCTGAGCGTCCGGGACTTGTCGCTGCGCTAGCCTATTTACGTCCTGGCGATACTCTGGTTGTGTGGCGTCTCGATCGGCTGGGTAGATCGTTACCGCACTTAATTGAAACGATCAGCGGCTTGGCGGAGCGGGGTGTCGGCTTTCGATCAATGACCGAAAGCATTGATTCGAGTACGGCGGGTGGTCGACTGATCTTCCATGTATTTGGTGCGCTCGGGCAATTTGAGCGTGACCTCATCCGTGAGCGAACGCGGGCGGGTCTCAGTGCTGCGGTTGCAAGGGGGCGCAAGGGTGGGCGCAAGCCTGTCATCACCGCTGAAAAGCTGTCCCGCGCACGAGAATACATCGCCAACGGCTTGAATGTACGCGAAGCGGCTCTGCGCATCAAAGTCAGCAAAACAACCTTGTATACCGCCTTGGCGGCCCGCCCTGAAACGCATACACAGCCTTTGTGCGAGGAGACATCATGACCCAGTACCGCCCTTATACCCCGGAAGAACGCAGGCAAGTGGTCAATCACTACAGCATCCCCAATAGCCAACACATCAGTGGTTTGTCGGCGGGCGAATTCGCGGCCCATGCCATTGATTTCCATGCGAGGCAAAATGATATGCCCGCTTTCGATTATTTTTTAGAAGCTCAGGCAGATCTGCAAAAACGAAAAGCCGCCAGGGACGCCTTGCCACAGGCGGCCAATGATCAATACCAAGATTTTATGACAGGTTTTATCGATGTCTGCGACCAAACGGTGGCGAGCAGAGAGCAGGAGGGTGCCGTCGAGCTGTCTGAGTATGAGCTGTTTTTTGGCGATATCGATCGGTTGAATGCCAAACAAAAACGTCTGCGCACACTGTTTTTTAACAGTCCTCGCTACCGCCGGTCGCGATTTCAGTATGCGATTGAGCGTGGCAATCTGGTGGAGGCCGCGATTGATGATATAGCGCTTTTGAAAAAACACCTTGAGCACTACCACGACGAGTATTTTGATCCAACGCCGCGTAAGGGCGAGTGGGTCACATTGGAAATGCAGTATGACCGTTATTTCGGTCCGCGTGAGCTATTACCAAAGTATCTTCGCTGGAGTCGTGATGAGTTTTTTAAACCGGGTAGTGCCACTCGATCCATGGCATTAGAGGATTGGGGCTTGCCGAAAGACGCAACTGATGAAGAGGCCCGCAGGGGATTGCTGGCACTGTGCGAGAAGCATAAAAAAAGCGCCAGTCAGTGACCCTGGCGCTCTTTAACCGCTCTGTAACATAACGCCGACCTTATCGAAATACTGAGTGGGCCGCCATGATGGCAAAGGCCCCATCGTTATCGCGAAACCAGTCGACCAAGCGGTTGTACTGATCAAGCAGCATGCTTTGGGTAAAGGTTTTGTGGCTGATGCTGTCGCGAACAACCACATCACATAAACCCGTGACTTTATTCAAAACAACATGGATGTTGTGACGGGCATTTAAATCAAACTCGAATGTCATGGCGTGCTCCAGTGTGGGTGAGGGAATTCACTCAAAGTCTCAAAACATTAAGCTCTTGAGAGAATCCCCTCACCAGCCGAAGCCAGTCAGGGAGTTTGTTTAGCGGCGCGCGCCAAACTGGCTATGCAGCATATTGATCACATAAATGTGGTCATTTGCTGTCACGAAATCAACCAGGTCGTTATACGTTAAGAAATGATGACCCTCTTCCCGTTCATAACGCAAATCGCTTTTTCGGCTGTCTGTGACCTTGACGGCGATCAGACCCGAGTCAAGCAATTTATACCCAACGGTGTGAAATTCGTTAGCCTTAAATGTTGTATAAATAATGCTCATGCTGTGCTCCAGTTAATTAAAAAATTAAAGGAGCAAGCCCCGTTGGGAGAAAGCTCCCAATCGGGTTAGAGTGAATAAGGGTTGGCAAAACGCCTGCTGTGTTGAAACCCACGCACAACCTATAACGACGGTGTCGTTAGAGCCTTGAGTATAACGCGATTTTGTTGCGTGCGTCAGGTGTCAAGGCGCGTTATGGCTTGCGGCCCAGCCCCAAAAACGTGACCGATCTCCGGATAGTTCAGCGTCCAGCCTGAAAAACGCATGTATTCCGCATCTGTCAGCTCGTGACGGCGTTTCAGTAGTGTACCTAGGCCCATCGGGCCAGAGCCCCACATAGTGGGTGTGGCCTACATTCCAATGACCTTAAAAACCCATTGGCTCCCGCCTACAAAATGTTCTAAATATGTGTGTTATCAAGTGTATCTAAATCGGTTATATTGGGTGATGCGTTTATCGGTGAGGTTGAAAAAATGATACGAATCAACAAGCCAAAACTAACAGTTATCGATAATTAATATTGGAAAACATGAGTTGAAAAATATTTGCATCGTCTAGCGGTAGGACACGCCGACGCCAGAACCTCGGTTCGAATCCGAGCACGAACTAATGAAATTCGTGTCATCTAGTGGTTAGGAGCATGGGACGGGCGAAACCTTGGTTCGAATCCAAGTGCAAATACCAATTCAATCGCTAAAATATATCAATAAAACCAGATATGAAATGGCCCGGAAAGGGGCCATGCTTGGTGGGGCTTCAATCGATCAATCGACACTTAATGCCATAATCTTCGTCGATACTCGGAGTACAGCTGTATAAATCAATAATCTCAAAATACCCGCGATTATCGTACGTCTGATGACGCACAGACAGATGACCGCTCAAGTTGAGATACACGTCCCAATCTGTGCTGCCAGCGTAGCAAAGCGCCTCCTCGATACATTCAACGAGATCAGCTTTTTTAATTTCGATTACAAGCGGCCCATCAAGTTCCGTTTTCGCGATCATCAAGCCACCTCTTGCCGACCTCGATGATTCGCTCAGCTTGATAGCTGCGTCGCAAGCTATTGCATAATCTTGAACGCTCTTAACACTGCTCAACGTCTCCGCGCAGTAATCGCTAGAGATGATTCCATCAAGAATTTTAAAAAGATTGTTACTCATAAAATTCTCCTATCGTGATAGATTAAATATCGCGCAATCCAAATCCATCCAACGAATTGATAAACGTGTAATCATCAATCCCGTCATTGTTGATATCCACGAAAAGCGTGGCATTGGGGCTGTTGTCGCACACCATGCGTACACGGCTCCCGTTGAGCATAATGTCAAACTCGCCCTGGTAGTTGCTGCCGATAAAACCGAATGGCACCGTCGTCTTGATCGTAAAGTCCACGGTTTTATTGCCATAAGTAAAAGCGCCATTGCCGTCCAGCGTTGACAGCGCTGATGACATGACAGACTGGCCATCGATGTACTCATAATTCGTCATCAGGGTAATATCGTCATAACGCCGCAGCGTGTCCTCTTTTTGAGGGTCATTATAATCAATGCGTACAGAATAAGATTGCCAAAAACCAAACTCTTGATCTGTCAAAACGCCCTCGAATTTTGGCAAAAATGTTTGTGTTTTTTGTATTGTTAATTGGCCATCGATTATCTCAGTGCTGTCACCTGCTGCGACCGACCTTTGCTCATTTTCTGATTTCACGACATTGACAACTTGCATCTGCGCATTTTGATATGCGTAATCCGTTAGTATGCCTACGCCATTCATCACGAATAGGCCTTCCTTGCATTGATTATATTCAGCTCTTAATTTTGAGTAGCTTATCGGGTTGAGTGATTTGTCTCGGTCAAATGAAATGATTGCAACAGTACCTCCGCCGCTACAATCTATAGTTGTAACTGTTTCTGCCTCAGCAACTTCATCCATCATGACTGTCGGACCATCCTGCTCAGCCTCGGTAGCGGCCTGCATCGATGCGCCCTCGGGCTTCTTGATAACGGCGCGTGGCAGCGTCAATTGCTCACCAAAGAGAATTCCCAGACTGTTTACAACATCCGCCCGGTGTAGCAGTTGATCGATATTTCCGTTGTCACCGCCCTTGCTTTGCTCGGCAGCGCCACTATCGCCCCCGCCGCCTGAGCCACAAGCGGTGACAGCCAATGCGATGGCACAGGACAAAAGTGATTGTTTAAACGGGTGATTCAGGTTCATGTGATGCATGGTGACTCCTTGTTGTGTGTTGTGTGTTGTGTGTTGCAGGGGTGCGGTTTAGAAGGGTGCTTTATAACCTGTTCCACATCAAAGACAAAGGCCAGGCGGGCGTGGCTAGGGTTGAATCAGCCTGCTGCACGGCGTACAGCAATTTGCCCGCACCCATGGATAAGGCACAAGCGCGCAGCGCTAGGCTATCCGATTGGTCAAACAGGCCCTGTTGCGCCAAGGGCAAACAGTCTTGCACAAATCGATCAGCCAGTTGTTGCTGCTCTGGATAAGCGTCTGCCCAGCTCAAAACCGCCTTAAGACGCAGGTCTTGTTCCGAGACGCGGTGCTGCTGCAATTGACCCAGCGCAACCATTGTGAGGCTGATCAAGCCAAGGACGGCGTATTGTAAACCCCGATCGACCCAGGCCCCGACACGCAAACCCAGCCGCGCCGCGTCCGAGTCGCCGCCGTGGATAAAGTCATACATAAATGACCTTATTTTTTTTAACTCCAGGCCTGTCACACGCATCTGGCCGGCGCTCAGCTAAATGACCGCGCTTTTTCCGCGCGCGACTTCTGGGGCTGACTGGCCGCTGCTTTAATCGAATTGGCGACTATCTGTTGACGCAACAGGTTGTCAAGATGCGCGTTATAGCCCTGGCAATCGATGTAAGGGCCGTGAGCACCAAAGGTCGCAAGCTCGAACGTCAGACCATTCGTGATGCCCTGCCGAATCAATTGCTGCACGGCGGACTCAATGCGCGCACTGGCACTCAGGCTGTCGAAGGTGTCAAATATTAGCTCACGAAAAGCGCGGCCATCGCGCTCCATGGCCTCGCCTTGCCACCAAGCGATACGATGCGGCTCTGGCTCGGTCGGAATTTTGTACCGTGAGCAGCATTTGTAAAACAGCTCGCCACTTGTTGATAACACTAACCGCTGAAATTTGTCATTCGGCACTGCGAGCCCTTGAAAAAACGAGGACATCGAGGCGATATAAATATCACCCACATGAAATGTCGCAGGAAAATAGGGGTGTAAAACACTTTTTGAATCGAGGTAGTAGACAGGATTGCGCATAAATAAACCCCTATTTTTGCAGACGTTTGTCGGGACTTTTATTTCAGTTATTTCAGTGGTTATTGCGGTTATTTCAGTTTTTCCGTGCGTTATTTATTTCGGTTGGGCGTCATAGGCTTTCAGTGGCGTAAACCAAACTGTTCGATTTAATTCGTTCACTTGCAGCTCCCACGCAACACCCGCGAGGGTGATCAGGGCATCTCGCAGTGACAAGGGGCCCATTTCACGCACGACCGTCGGTAATAACATTTCAGCCAGAGCATCATTCTGCTCAGCCGCCTTGACCCAGGCATAACCACTGCCAGCCAGTAGCTCATCAATGGCCTGGCCCAAGGTGTGAATGTTTTGACCAAATTTAATCGTCGTGATCGACAAGAGTGGATTCACCTGCTCGGCGCGCGTTTGCGTGCTGACCAGGGTATAGCGATCCGTTTTGACATAGCCGGGCGCTGCATTCGCCTCAGCGTTAACCGGTTCAGGTGTTATGGCAATCAGTGCACAACAGATGCCGCTGATGGCCGCTCGAAACATAAAACTTTTTGTGTCCGACATAGAAACCTCTTTTAAAAAATCCAGCTGAAATAAAAACACTGTGGGTGCCGGGAGCAGCCAATAAACTTTTTATGGCACAGCTTTCCCGCCGTAAAGTTTTGCAATAACAAGCGCCCGTGAGCGCACTTGGGGCAGGCTTCGCCGGTCTCGATCACCACCAGCGGTGGCTTGTAAAAGGTGCGATTGCCCGTGTTTAACCGGGTTTTGGCATGTATCCCAGACCCCAGCCGCAAGGGCTCTGCCGTGCGGGCCCGCACTTTATCGATTCGTTGAATGGCGTTTTGCATCAGCGGCTCGCGCTCCTGTCGGTTTGGGGAGTGTGGCGGGTGTGGCGGGATTTAAGGCTTTGACCGCATCACAAAAGCTGTCCGGCCACTCACAGCGGGCGAGTGTCTCGCAATTGTCAATAACACTGGTGTAGACCGCATCAACCAGATCGGTGTAGGCCATTTTTCGGGTCGCGACTTTATCGAGCAAACGCTCCAAGTCAGCGGTGTAGGCATAATTCATAAAATCACAACGGCCATCGAGCGCGTCGACCAAGACCGCGCCGAGTGGCGTGGCCGTCATCACGAGTTTTGTAGAACGCGACACATACCCCTGCTTCACGATGCGCTCAATCGTTGCGGCATAGGTCGAGGGGCGCCCAATTTTGAGTTGGTCCAATTTTGCAACCAGGGATTTTTCGGTGTGAGGGGCTGGGGCCTGGGTTTTTTTCACGACCACTTTTTTATCGCGCAGCACTGGCGCATCGCCTTCCGCGATGGCGGGCAGTTTCCGATCTTTTTGCTTTTTTTCTTCCCCCCCATTGATCTTTTCAGCTTCCGTTTTTGCGCCCCTCAGGGCGCCAGCTTCCGCAGTGATCTTGAGTAATCGCCAACCGGGTTGGACTTCAACCAGACCGTAAGCGACAAAGAGGTCGCCAGAGTCATTGCGCAAGACGACGCGCGTGCGCTCATCCAGTGCGCTCGCCATCTGCGATTGTGCTGTGTATTGCCACACCAAGCGGTAAACGCTATTGAGCAGGCTATCGGTTAAACCGGCCTGCTCGCGGGTGATATCCGTGACACGTAAACACTCATGCCCCTCTTGCGCGCCCGCTTTGGCGCTGTATCGCCGTACCTCTGGCGACAGGGGCAGCGATTTGAATCGCAAATAGTCGCGTACCACCTCCGTGAACTCGATGCTCATCATAGGGCTGTCGGTGCGGTGATAGGTGATCAAGCCCGCTTCAAATAACGCCTGGGCGGCATCCATGCTCGATTTCGTTGAAATACTTAACACGCTCATCAACTTCACAAAGCTGCTGGTCGTCAAGGGTGCGGGTGGCCGGGTCTCAACCGTTTTACGCTCGACACGCATCACCGTCACCCGATCGGTTCTCTCTACCACCGCCTGCGCGAGCGCAGCATCCGTTAGGACATGCCTGGCAATAGGGTCGCCGGTTTCAATTACACTGTCGATGTCAGGGTCATCGGCTAAGCCCTCAGCCAGCAGTGTGTTGTCGAGTTGCGGGCACCAGTCGGCCGTAAACACCTGGCCGGTTTTTTCCAGGCTCAACTGCACCCCGTAATGGGTCACCGGCTTAAACGACGTGATGGCCTTGTCGCGCTCGACAACGAGCTTGAGCGCCACAGATTGCACTCGACCAGCACTTAAAAAAGGAATGGCGCCATTGACGCGCTGAATGGCCTGGCTCACCTTCGGGGATACCAGATAACCCACATAACGATCGATGACTCGGCGAGCTTCCTGCGCTCGCACGAGGTCCCAATCAATCTGACGTTTATCATTGATAGCTGCCTGAATGGCTTTTTGACTGACTTCAACATAGGTAATGCGATACAGGCGCGATTGATAGGACTGTAAACACTGGGCGACGTGCGCTGCGATCGCCTCGCCCTCGCGATCCGGGTCGGTCGCGATGTAAATCACGCTGGAGAGTTTCGCCTGGGCGCGCAGTTGTTTTTCAACATCGGTTTTGCCCGCCATGGTCACATAGGTGGGTTTGTGGTCTGGCGGCTCGACGCCAATGTCATTTTCGGGCAAATCCCGAAAATGGCCGACAGTCGCCACGACTTTGAAGTCGGGGAAATATTTGCGAATGCTTTTCGCTTTATTCGGCGACTCGACGATCAGTAGACTGGTCATTGCAGATTCCCGATGTCATTCCAAATTCAAAAGGGGATGTCATCATCAAAGGTGCTGTTCGGTTCCTGTCCAGACACCCCTAATTCGGGCGGTGCCGCCTCGGCGCCGGATTGGGCCTCGCCGGTTTTTTCGCGGGGTGATCGCATGATTTCAACCGTGTATACCATGACGCGCGTGGCGTAACGCGCCTCACCGTCCTTATCCCATTTTTGCGTTTGGAGTTCCCCTTCGATATAGAGGGTGAAGCCTTTTTTCACATACTCCGCGATGAAAACGCTTTGCGGCTCAAACGCCACACACTGGTGCCATTCGGTTCGGCTTTTTTTCTCGCCGGTGTTTTTATCTTTCCACTCTTTGCCTGTCGCGATTGAAAATTTTGCAAGCGCATTGCCTTGCTGGGTATAGCGTGTTTCAACCTCGCCGACATTGCCGACCAAAATAACCTTGTTAATTCCCCGCGCCATGGCAAGCCTCCAAACCCTACTGATTCAACGCTGATTAGGCGTATGCGTGTTTGGATATAGTGACCGAGCCCTTAACGTGAAAACAGTCGCAAAGTGATCCAGCGCTGTACAAATTAGCGCCATTCGCACCCAGCCAGATCGGCGCCACCTGACTCACATGACGGACGAAAAAAAAGGGGCTGGGGGCCCCTAAGCGGTATAACAATGGAACACCTGACGCATTTCAGGTGTTGCCAGACTATCGCCTGGCACCGCTGATGTCTGCCGTTATTGCGCTATACGCCTGAGCATAACTCAGACCTCAGGCCCTCTGGGCTTCACAGGGGGCTTGGGCGCGGAGGTTGTCCGGGTTCCAGCTTCCGCAGGCGCAGCCTCAGGACTCGGTGCGCGCTGATCCGCCTCCGAGTGCGGTTGTCTTTTTAATGCGACTTTCTGCCGTGTGCGATTCCGAAAGAAGGCGGCCTGCGCCTTATTGATCTCATGGTCCAAGCGCGATAACTGATCAGCACGAATCGCTTCCAGCCCTTCGATGGTTTTGATGCCGGGGTGCAAGCTGGGGCGCATTTTGCCAAAAATGAGTTCATGCGGCAGTTGCGGCCAAGGATTGCCGCGATAGCTGTACAGCGATCTGGCGCTATTGAAGAGCTTTTTCTGTGCCTCAGTCGCGTGGGCCGCAAACCAGTCGCGCTGCACGGGAATCGACTCGAATTGTGCGGTGGTGATAAACAATTTGCGCAAGGCGGCACTGCACACCGACACCATCTGCCCCCAGGCACGGCTATCGAGAAAACCGATATGCCGGGCGGTCAGGGCGAGGCAAACGAGATCATCAAAATGTTTTAACAGCTCGGCGGCTTTGTAGCCCCAGGGGCAGCTGAACCGCAGTTCAAACACTTGCGGGTGAATCGCGCTCGCGACCTTGATGTCATCAAACACACTGTTGTCTTCAATCAGGGATCGCATCTCATTGAGGCGTTCGTCGATGATGCTTTTGACCTCGTTGTACGCCTCTTCAACGCGAATCAGATAATAATCGGCGATGGGGTTGTTCAGTGAGGATTCAAGCCAGGCATCACCGACCTCGGACGCGAAGCTGATCAAGCCGTAAATCGCATAGACTTTTTTACGCTTGTCGCCCCTGCGGCCATGGACGAGTTGCGCCGCTTGCCGGGTTTGCAACTCGAGCTTGACGCCGACAGTCTTGCGCAGGTTTTCTGTGGGGGTCACGATCTGTTTGGGCTGAGGTTTAAGCTGCACGGCGCTCAAGGGCTTATTGGCATTCTCATCCAGCCGTTTATTTTGCGTTTCTAAAAACCGCTTTAATTTCGCCTCGCGCCTCTTGCGATCAAGCTCAGGTCCCAGGCTCACGCCCGCGCCCATCGCAGCAACACTCCCCAGCTGACCCAACTGAATAGGCGCCTTGCGCGTGGGCGACGCCTTGACGTCAGTCTGGTCTGCCTTAACTTCCGTCCGAGCAGAAGCATCGTCGGCAGGGGCATCGTCGATAGTTGAATGGGGCCTGTCAGATTTCGCTGTCACGGGCCCACTGATAGTCACATCATTTTTATCGTCACTTTCGTTCATAAACGCTCTCCGGCTTCAGCCTCAATCTGCTCGCCCCCTTATCCCTTAAAAACCCTTTAAAGGATCTTCCGCAAAGATCAAAAAATGATCAACGCGGAAGATCGCCGCTTTTAAGTCGGTGCGATCGTTACATTAAAAAATGTCGCTCAAAGGCAACACTGTTATCAAAATTCGAGCACTCCGAAGGAATCAGTGATTCCCTCCCCCGATCTGGCTCCGAAGGAATCAGTGAT
>JACCDR012536262.1_pt1 | contig 10621 bp, 9 predicted proteins | sample 7446431 | NCBI WGS metagenome assembly JACCDR01 (sample SAMN15323443, study PRJNA562643) | freshwater metagenome | isolation source: river surface water | place: USA:Blue River Watershed | collected 2017-08-17 | reverse complement strand
GCCCAACCTGCGTCCGCCGGTGACCACGGCCGCCGCGGCCGCGGCCTACCGCGATCGCATCCTGGCCGCGCTGCCGCCGGGGGCCGACTTCACCCCGCTGATGACGCTGTACCTGACCGACAACCTGGCGCCCGACGAGATCAGGCGTGCCAAAGAGGCCGGCGTGGTGGCCTGCAAGCTCTACCCGGCCGGTGCCACCACCAACAGCGACGCGGGCGTGACCGACCTGCGCAAGATTTACCCGGTGCTCGAAGCCATGCAGCACGAAGGCGTGCTGCTGCTGGTGCACGGCGAGGTCACCTCATCCGACATCGATCTGTTCGACCGCGAAGCGGTGTTCATCGAACAGCAGCTGATCCCCCTGCGCCGCGATTTTCCGGGCCTCAAGATCGTGATGGAGCACATCACCACGAAAGAAGCCGCGCAGTACGTGGCGGAAAGCGATGCGCTGCTGGGCGCCACCATCACCGCGCACCACCTGCTCTACAACCGCAACGCCATCTTCACCGGCGGCATCCGCCCGCACTACTACTGTCTGCCGGTGCTCAAGCGCGAAACCCACCGCGTGGCGCTGGTGCAGGCCGCCACCAGCGGCAACGCCCGTTTCTTCCTGGGCACCGACAGTGCGCCGCACCCGGCCCACCTCAAGGAACACGCTACCGGCTGCGCGGGCTGCTACACCGCGCACGCCGCGATGGAGATGTATGCCGAAGCTTTTGACCAAGCGGGCGCACTAGACCGACTCGAAGCCTTTGCCAGTTTCAACGGGGCCGACTTTTATGGTCTGCCCCGCAACTGCGGCACCATCACGCTGCGCCGCGAAAGCTGGACGCCTGCCGAGAGTTTTGCCTTTGGCGAGGCCGAACTCAAGCCCCTGCGTTCGGGCGAGAGCTTGCCGTGGCGTCTGGTGAGCCGCTGAGCCCGAATCGTCCCGGGCACCGGTGCGAGGCCGCGTCCACTTTGGGCGTGGCCGACATCGACTGGGCGGCACCCTGGCTGGCCGACTGGCGTGCCGTGGGGGAGCCCATCGCCCAGCGTGTGGTGGCGGGTTGCTGGCAGCCGCAAGCCTTGACCGAGGCCGGACGGGCGCCGGTGGGCTTTGTGCCCCAGGCCGATCTGCCCGAAGGCCAAGCGTACGAGGATTTCATTTTTGCGGTGGGGCAGGTGCCCACGCGCGAAGGCTTGCACGACTTTTTCAACGCCTTGTGCTGGATGCACTTCCCCTTGGCCAAAAAGCGACTCAACCAGTTGCAGGCCGCTGAAATTGCCAAAGCCGGGGTGGGCCAAGTGCGCGGTCGGGTGCGCGATGCGGCCACGGTGTTCGATGAAAACGCCTGCCTGATCCAGCCCTCGGACGCCTTGTGGGCCGCATTGACCGAACACCGCTGGTGCGATGCTTTTGTCGGGCTGCGAGAGGAATGGGCGAGCACCCGGCTTGGGGTCTTTGGCCACGCGGCGCTTGAAAAACTGGTGCAGCCCTACAAATCGATCACGGTGCACCTGTGGCGCGTGCCGCAAGACGTGGCCCCGGCTGACATCGACCGCTGGCTGGCGCAGGACTTGACGGCCGAAAAGCTGGCTTGCAAGCCGTTCAGCCCATTGCCCATTCTCGGCGTTCCCGGCTGGTGGGCTGCCAACGAGGATGCGGCGTTTTACCAGGACTCCGATGTTTTTCGTCCTCGCCGGGGCAAAGCGCGGACCGAAAAACCGTACGCCATTGCGGAAATCGGCTCGGTCGCTTGATTTTGGGCGGTCTGCCCCTAACATTCGCAACATCGCTCTGGCTTGAAGGGCGTCAAAGGGTTCTGGAATGAAACGTATTTTTCTGTTTGTCTTGACCAACATCGCCGTGGTGGCGGTGCTGGGCATTGTGGCCAGCTTGCTGGGGGTGAACCGCTACCTGACGGCCAATGGCCTGAATCTGGGCGCGCTCTTGGGCTATGCACTGATCATGGGTTTTGGCGGTGCCATCATCTCCTTGCTGATCAGCAAGCCCATGGCCAAGTGGACATCGGGTGTGCGCGTGATCGAGCAGCCCCAAAACGCCGACGAAGCCTGGATCGTCGACACCGTGCGCAAGTTGGCCGACAAGGCGGGGATTGGCATGCCCGAAGTCGGCATCTTTGAAGGCGATCCCAATGCGTTTGCCACGGGCGCTTTCCGTGATTCGGCCTTGGTGGCGGTGTCCACCGGCTTGTTGCAAAACATGACCCACGAGGAAATCGAAGCCGTGATCGGCCACGAAGTGGCCCACATCGCCAATGGCGACATGGTGACCATGACCTTGATTCAAGGTGTGATGAACACCTTTGTGGTGTTCCTGTCCCGCGTGATCGGCTATGCCGTGGACAGCTTTTTGCGCAAGGGCGATGAGGAACGCAGCGGCCCAGGCATCGGCTACATGGTGACCACCTTGGTGCTCGACATCGTGCTGGGTTTTGCCGCAGCCATTGTGGTGGCCTGGTTCAGCCGTCAGCGCGAGTTCCGTGCCGATGCCGGTGCCGCGCAGTTGATGGGCCGCAAGCAGCCCATGATCAATGCCTTGGCCCGTCTGGGCGGTGTGCACACGGCCGAATTGCCCAAGAGCGTGGCTGCCATGGGCATTGCCGGTGGCATTGGCCAGCTGTTCAGCACCCACCCGCCGATCGAAGAGCGCATCGCTGCCTTGCAAAACCAGGCGTGAGTCGCACCAAGTTCTCGCACAAAAAAACCCGCCGAGGCGGGTTTTTTTGTGGGCTCAAGGGGGCTTAGCCGCGGGAAGGCATCAGGGTGCCAGCCAGCGCGAACACCGAATTGGGCGCGGTGATCTTCAAAGTGCTTTTGGGCTTGGCGAACACGCCGCGCTTGACGGCGGGCTGCGGTGCGGGCTCCACGGCCACGCCTTTGGCGCGTTGTTCGGCCACCAGCTGGCGCAGGCTGATCGACTTCAGATGGCTGAGCATCTTCTCGTTCAGGTTGGCCCACAGCTCGCTGCTCATCCAGCCGCCTTCGGCGGCCAGTTCTTCTTCAGACGGGGCATCCACCGCGCCGACGATGTCGGCCATGGTGATCTTTTCGGCATTGCGGGCCAGCGAGTAACCGCCGCCGGGGCCGCGGGTGCTCTCGACCAGACCTTGCTGGCGCAGCTTGCTGAAGAGCTGTTCCAGGTAGGACAACGAAATTTGGTGACGCACGCTGATCGCAGCCAGTGACACGGGGCCGCGGTCTTCGCGCAGGGCCACGTCAATCATGGCAGTGACGGCAAATCGGCTTTTGGTGCTCAAACGCATGGTGTGCTCCTTTTCTGCGTTCTGGAAGACCTTGTGGGGTCTTCGCAAAATTTCTGGTCGGGCTGTTGTTGTCAGCCACCAGACAGCCATTTTCTCAGACTGAAAACCCATATTGGGATTGCCCGTGTTAAATCAAGGGTAAATCCTGTGTGAATTTGTCGGAAATCAAAGAAGCCCCCTCAGAAGCGCTCAAACCCTTCAAGTTGGCGCCATTGACCTGGCTCCAGCGGTGCCAGGCTGATGCGGCCCACGCGCTGGCGGCGCAGGTCTTGCAGGGGGCACTGCTGGTCCAGCCATCGTCCCAGGTCCAGGCCGTCGATGTCTTTGCCCGCGATGCGCAGCACCGTCACCGTGTCGGTCTGGCGGTTGATGCTGGCGCGCAGGCCCGGGCCGTTCAGGGCCTTGATCAGGCCTTCTGGCACTTCGCCGCCCACGGTGGCCATCCATTCCTGCTCCATCGGCCTGCGGCGGTCTTCCAGGTGGCGCAGCACGCCCACATCGTCCGTGAAGATGCACAGACCACTGGCCGGTTTGGCCAAGGGCAGGGGCATTTGCATTTTGGCCAGGCGCTCGGGGCCCCACAGGCCAGGTTGTGTGGCTTTGAGGCCGGCGGTGTCCTGCAGCCAGGCCAGGTTGGCCACGCGGTGCGCGGGTTTGAACAGCACCAAGGTCATGGGTGCCAGCGCGGTCATGGAGACCATGCGGTTCACTTGCACGGCTTGCTCGGGCCGCACGCGCCGGGCCGGGTCGGTGACCACTTTGGCCTCCACCTGCACGCCACCGGCCACGATCAGGGCTTCGGCTTCGCTGCGGGAGCAGTTTTGCTCGGCGGCCACGCGTTTGGCCAGGCGGATGCCTTCTTCAGAGGGGCTCATCGATGCTTTCAAAAAATCTCAAGAAACTCAGGACAGGGCTTGCTCGCGGATGTGGTCCACATGCGCTTGCAAAGAGCGGGCGGCCACCGGCCACAGGCGGGGTGGCACGTCGTCGTAGGCTTTTTCAACCCACTCCTGCAGGCTGCCTTGGGGCAGGGCCTGCATGGCGGCGGCTATTTTTGCCTCGCGCCTCATGCGGTGCGCCTTCAGGTGCGTGATGGCCTGGTGGGCAAAGCCCAGCACATGGCCGTGCGCGGGCAGGATGAATTCAATGTTTCCGGCCTCACAGGCAGCGGCCAGTTTGTCCAGCGAATCCAGGTAGTCGCCCATGTGGCCGTCGGGTGGGTCGATCACGGTGGTGCTGCCGTTGAGCACATGGTCGCCCGAGAACAGCAGACCGTCTTCTTCCAGCACCAGGCACAGGTGGTTGGCCTCGTGGCCAGGCGTGTGGACCACGCGCAGGGTGTGGGTGATCTCGCCTTCGACGCCAATGCCTTGCAGCACCAGCTTTTCACCATCGGCCAGTTCGCGATCGGGGGAGAAGCGGCTGTTGGCGCGTGCGGTGGGCTTGGAGGCCAGGCCCAGAATCGGCGGCTTGTGGGTGCACAGTGCCTGCAAGGGGGCCGCGCCGGGTGAATGGTCAGAATGCGAGTGGGTGCAGACGATGGCTTTGATTTGCCCGCCCGCCGCGCGCCACAGGCGCTGCAGGTGGTCGTCGTCGGCCGGGCCCGGGTCGATGGCGATGTAGCCGGTGTTGGGATCACCCACCAAATAGCTGTTGGTGCCGGGGCCGGTCATCACACCGGGGTTAGGGGCCGTGAGGCGCTGCACGTTTTTCAGCAGTGGAACGGCCTGGTCGGTTTGCCAGTTCAGGTGGTGGTGGATTTGCCCATCGGGCGTGACCAGGGCCAGTTCTCCAAACGGTGGCTCGTGCTCCATGTAACGCACTTCGTGGCCGCCCAGAAAACCGGCGCGGGGGCAGCTGGTCCACAGGGGCTCGTCGTTGACGGCGCAAGCTTGCAGCACGTCTTCGACCAGGGCAAAGGCTTTCAGGCGCTCCAGCGTGCGGATGGTCGGGAAGATGATGAAGAAGTCGCCGGCTGCGTGGCGCGTCAGCGCATCCACCGGGCGCACCCAGACCGGCTCGAATTGCTCGGCTTCGTCAGCCACCGGGGTCTGGCCTTCGGGCATGCGCGCCACCAAGAAGGGCACGTCAAAACGGCGTGGCAGGTCGCGGTCGGTGATCCAGTGGGCCAGCACAAACACCTGGTCGGCGGCCAGCGTCAGGCCTTGGGTTTGGCATTGGACAGCGAAGGGTTTTTTGCGGTCGATCTGGGCAATGTCGCTGTTGTCGGCCCAACGGCCATCGGCATGGCGGGCGCACAGGATGCCCAGCTCCTCAAAGCTTTCGCGGATGGCGGCAATGGCTTGCGTCAGGTGCAAGTCGCTTTGCTTGGGGCGGCGTGTGGACAGGGGGTGGGCCTGGGCATCTGCCGCATCGACGCCACCACCCGGGAACACGTAGGCGCCGGGCGCAAAACTGGCCGTCATGGAGCGGCGGGTCATCAGAACCTCAATGCCCTGGGGGCCATCGCGCAAGAGCAGCACGGTGGCGGCAGGGCGCAGGGGCGCAGGTTCACGTTGGGGGTGCAGGAGTTGGGAGGTGCGTGCCATGCCCCATTATCAGGCGGGCGTTGCCCCGGGCTTGTCGTTCCCGTGTCGACCAAGGGCGATAATCGCGGCCATGCACATCCGCTTTACCAAGATGCAAGGGGCCGGCAATGACTTTGTCGTGCTCGACGAGACGCAAGGCCGCCTGGGCCTCACCACGGCCCAATACCGCTTTCTGGCCGACCGCCACTTTGGCGTGGGGGCCGACCAGATCCTCACGGTGCGGCCTTCGCCCGCGCCAGGCGTGGACTTTGAGTACGTGATCCACAACGCCGATGGTGGCGAAGTGGAGCATTGCGGCAACGGTGCGCGTTGCTTTGTGCGCTATGTGCGCGACAAAGGCCTGACCGACAAAAGCACCGTGCGCGTGAAGGTGCAGCAAGGCGAGATTGAATTGCGCATGAATCACGATGGCCGTGTGACGGTGAACATGGGCGCGCCCGTGTTTGACTGGGAGCGTGTGCCTTTCAACCCCATGGGCCTCATCAGCGACCAGGTCAATGGCTGGCCGGTGTTCGATTTGGCGCTGGGCGATCAGGGCATTGCACGGGTTGGCGTGGTGTCCATGGGCAACCCGCACGCCGTGCAGCGCGTGGACGATGTGGACACCTTTCCGGTGCTGGCGCAGGGGCCGTTGATCGAACACCACCCGGCTTTTCCCAAGCGGGTGAACGCGGGCTTCATGCAGATCGTCTCGCGCAGCCAGATCAAGCTGCGCGTGTTCGAGCGCGGCTCGGGCGAGACCCTGGCCTGCGGCACCGGCGCATGTGCGGCGGTGGTGGCGGGCATTCGCCAGGGTTGGCTGGACAGCCGCGTGGATGTGCAGACCCACGGCGGCGTGCTGACCATTGAATGGGCCGGCCAGGCCGACAGCCCGGTCATGATGACCGGCCCCGCGACCCCGGTGTTCGACGGCGAAATCGACGTGCCCGACACCCTTTCCTGAATTTCTGGAGCCAAGACATGACGACGCCTGAACCCATGAGCCCGATCACCGAAGACGACATCGCCGACTACCTGGTGAACACGCCGGATTTTTTTGAACGCCACGCTTCCTTGCTGGCTTCGGTGCAATTGACGCATCCGCAAAGCCACCGCACGGTGGGGTTGCAAGAGCGCCAGGCGCAAATGCTGCGTGACAAGATCAAGGGTCTGGAGCACCGCATCATGGACATGATCCGGCACGGCAACGAAAACATGATCCTGACGGACAAGCTGCACCGCTGGTCCTGCGATTTGCTGGTCGCGCAGCCCGAGCATTTGGCCGAATCGGCGCTGGAGAACATCCGTGAGCTGTTCCAGGTGCCGCAAGTCGCTTTGCGTTTGTGGTCTTTGGACGAAGCCCACAGCCAGGCCCCCTACGCCCAGGGCGTGACCGATGCGGTGAAAGACCTGGCCACCTCGCTGGACACCCCCTATGTGGGCCCCAACACCGGCTACGAAGCGGTGCAGTGGTTGCCCGAGCCGACCCAGGCCGCATCGCTGGCCTTGCTGGCCTTGCGCGCAGCACCCGGTCAGGTGCCGTTTGGTTTGCTGGTGCTGGCCTCGCCCGATGCCCAGCGTTTCAACAGCCAGATGGGCACCGATTTGCTGGAGCGCCTGGCCGAGTTGGCGGGTGCGGCTTTGTCGGTTTTGCGCGCCTGACGAGGATGCCAGGGCATGACTGAGCTGCCACAAGATCAGTCATCGGTGGCGGGTGACATGGACCCGCTGGTCACCCGCTACCTCGACCACGTTCGTTTTGAAAAGCGCCTGGCCGAGCGCACCTGCACCCTGTACTGGCTGGACCTGATTCGCCTGGCCGACATGGCCGAGGCCTCCAAGGTGCCCTTGCTGCAGGTGCAAACCGGGCACATCCGACGCTGGGTGGCGCAAATGCACAGCGCGGGCCGCAGCGGGCGGGGCATTGCGCTCATCTTGTCGGGTTGGCGTGGTTTTTTCAACTGGCTGGGTCGTGAAGGGCTGATCGGCCACAACCCTGTGGTCGATGTGCGTGCGCCTCGGGTGGCCAAACCTTTGCCCAAAGCCCTGGGTGTGGACGAGGCCGTTCAATTGGCCGAGCACGCAGAAAACGGTGACGACCCCTGGCTGGAAGCACGCGATGCCGCCATGGTCGAGCTGCTCTATGGCTGCGGTCTGCGGGTGGCCGAGCTGACCGGTCTGGACGTGGTGCCCAGCATCGAAGCCAGCCGTGCCGGGCGCGGCTGGATCGATGTGCAGAACGCCGAAGTACAAGTGCAGGGCAAAGGCGGCAAGCGCCGCAGTGTGCCGCTGGGCAGCGCCGCCTTGGAAGCGCTGGCGCATTGGGTGGCTGTGCGCACGCAGGTGCCGGGCATGTTGACGCAGGCCACGCCCGGGGCCTCGCCCGCAGCGCTGGCGCTGTTTCCGGGGCGGCATGGCACGCGATTGACCGCACGCTCGGTGGAGCAGCGCCTCAAACGCCGCAGCCAGCTGGCGGGGCTGGCCACGCCGGTGCACCCCCACATGCTGCGCCACTCCTTTGCCAGCCATGTGTTGCAGTCCAGCGGCGATTTGCGGGCGGTGCAAGAGCTGCTGGGCCACGCCAACATCACCACCACGCAGGTCTACACGCGGCTGGACTTCCAGCACCTGGCCAAAGCCTACGACGCTGCGCATCCACGGGCCAAGCGCAAATAAAGTCTGGCGGTGCCTCGGCGCAATCCTTGTAGGTCGGCGGCTTCAGCCCCGACTTAGAGGGGCTGCGCGGTGCCCGACAATAGGCCCATGAAAACCATTCGACTCAAAGACGGCAAGGAACGCTCCTTGCTGCGCCGCCACCCCTGGGTGTTTGACTCTGCCATCGCCAAAGGTGGCGGTGATCCAGGCGAGACGGTGCGCGTGGAGTCGCACGCGGGGCAGTTCCTGGGCTGGGCCTCGTTCAGCCCGTCGTCGCGCATCCGTGCGCGCATCTGGAGTTTTGACGAGGCACAGCGCATCGACGCGGCCTTCATCGAAGCGCGCATCGCCCAGGCCGTGGCCGCGCGCCAGTGGTTTGACATCCAGAGCGATGGCGTGCGCCTGGTGCACGGCGAGTCCGATGGTCTGCCCGGCTTGATCGTGGACCGCTACGCCGACACGCTGGTGGCCCAGTTCACCAGCTGCGGCACCGAGCGCTTCAAACAACCGATTGCCGATGCGCTCCTCAAGGTCACGGGCCTGACGCGCCTGTACGAACGCTCAGACGCCAATGTGCGCAGCCTCGAAGGCCTGCCCGAAGTGACCGGTTGGTTGCGTGGCGACGGCCCCACCGAGATCACCATCCGCGAGCACGACTGGCAGCTGACCCTGGACATCGCTACCGGCCACAAGACGGGTTTCTATCTGGACCAGCGCGACAGCCGCCACCGCTTTGCGCAGCACACGCGCCACCGTCGCTTTGGCAAGGTGCTCAACTGTTACTGCTACACCGGTGGCTTCACCGTGGCGGCCTTGGCAGGTGGGGCAGGGCATGTGACATCGATTGACTCGTCCGGCCCGGCGCTGGAGCGTGCCCGTGCCCACGTGCGTCTGAATGGCTTTGACGAGTCCCGTGCGACCTTCATGGACGCCGATGTGAACGCCAGCCTGCGCGCTTTCATCGAAGCGGGTGAGACCTTTGACGCCATCGTGCTGGACCCCCCGAAGTTCGCACCCACAGCCGCCCATGCCGAGCGCGCCGCCCGCGCCTACAAAGACATCAACCGCCTGGCCTTCAAGCTGCTGGCACCCGGCGGCGAGCTGTTCACCTATTCTTGCTCGGGCGGCATCAGCGCCGACCTGTTCCACAAGATCGTGGCCTCGGCGGGCACCGACGCCGGTGTGGACGGCTTCATCAGCGAACGCCTGCAAGGTGCGCCGGACCACCCGATGACCATCAACTTCCCCGAGGGCGAGTACCTCAAAGGCTTGGTGGTGGTGCGCAAGTGAGCACTGGCCGGGGCGAAGTCCCCGGCCGAACCCCGCCTTGTATTCGTCGCTAAACTCCCCACCTCTTGTTTTTGATCCCGGAGCATTCCATGGCCCTCATTCCTGCAACCATCCTGACCGGCTTTTTGGGCTCGGGCAAAACCACCTTGCTCAAGCGTGTGCTGACCGAGGCCCATGGCCAGAAGATCGCCGTGATCGAGAACGAGTTTGGCGAGGAAAACATCGACAACGACATCCTGGTGTCGGACACCGAAGAGCAAATCATCCAGATGAGCAATGGCTGCATCTGCTGCACCATCCGCGAAGACCTGCGCGCCACGCTCCAGTTGCTGGCCGCCAAGCGCCGCAAGGGTTTGTTGACCCTTGCGCGCATCGTGATCGAAACCACAGGCCTGGCCGATCCCGGCCCGGTGGCGCAGACCTTTTTCATGGACGACGAGATCGCAGAAACCTTTTTGCTCGACTCCATCTTGACGCTGGTGGATGCCAAACACGCTGCGCAGCAGCTCAATGACCGCCAGGAAGCGCGCCGTCAGGTGGGCTTTGCCGATCAGATCTTCATCAGCAAGGCCGACCTGGTGTCGGCCGAAGAACTCGATGCCTTGCAGCATCGTCTCAAGCACATGAACCCGCGTGCGCCGCAAAAGGTGGTGCATTTTGGTGAGGTGGCCCTGAGTGAAGTGTTTGACCTCAAGGGCTTCAACCTGAATGCCAAACTCGACATCGACCCGGATTTCCTCACCGATGAGGGCCACGACCATGCGCACGGGGAACATTGCGATCACCCTTCGCACCAGCATGATGACCATGAACACGGTGAGCATTGCAACCACCCCTCGCATGACCACGAACACAGCCATGGCCATGGACACCACCATC
>JACCDR011490618.1_pt1 | contig 10621 bp, 12 predicted proteins | sample 7446431 | NCBI WGS metagenome assembly JACCDR01 (sample SAMN15323443, study PRJNA562643) | freshwater metagenome | isolation source: river surface water | place: USA:Blue River Watershed | collected 2017-08-17 | reverse complement strand
TAGCATTATACACAGCAAGGTCGTCGTTAGCTCGTTGAGCTTCTTCGAGCTTAGCTTGAGCGAGCTGTAAGTTAGCTGAACGAGCCAGTTCAGCGGCTTTCTGCTGCTCGCTTAGTAGCTGGTCTTGTCGCTTCTTAGCGTATTCAGCTTGTATTTCGGTAATTTTCTCTTCGGCTTCACGCTGAATGTTTTGCTCCTGCAAAGCATAGATGTTTTTCTGCTCCTGGGTCCATCTGCTTTGCTCAAGCACTAAACCGTTTTCATCTTTGAACTGCTGCGTAAGTTGTAGCAATCGTTTTTCAGCAGATTGCTCAACGATGGTTATTTTCTTCGATTCATCATCGAGCATCTGAAGCTGTTGCTGATGAGCCGCTTCAATTTGGGCATCCAATAGCTTCTGGTTTTCTTCAGCTATGCGTTTGAGTCTTTCGTTCGCTTTTCTTTGTGCGTCGCTGTCTGATTTATCATCTGGAATTACAATGTTTCTAAATCCAGTATTCCCATTTCCACCATTACCAGTGCCTGTTGGTGTTTCTTTTTTAGTTAGTTCATCTATAATCTGAAGAGATTCTGCACGCTTCATTTGAAGCTCCGATAAGGTTTTAATTTCTTGGTTATATTCATCTTTTGAAAGCACTTCAACCCCACCACCTTTTACATTCATTACCCAAGCCTTACCATTCCATTTATAGAACTTCAAAATTTCGTTTACTTCTTCTTGTTTATTTTTGATGGTATTGGTCAAATTTCGAACATTATCACGCTCCATAGCAATGGTTGCATTTTTCATTTCCTGCGTTTGTAGCTTCAATTGAGCAATAAATTCTTTCGCTTTATTGGCATTGATTAGCATGGCATTACCATATTCATCTACTTTTTGAGTAGCAACAGGCGTAATTAAGCCAATTTCCCGAATAATCTTTTTAAGCTCATCTTGTTCTGCTTTGGTTGGGTTGGTTTTGGCTTTCAGTTGGTCATATCGTGTCAGCAAAGGTTGAAGTTTTGATTCGTAGCTTTCTGTTTCTTTTGCTAATGAACGAAACTGTGTAATCAAAGGCTGTTGTGTTTTTTCGGCTTCGTCAAATGCTCCAATTAATCGACCAAATTGCGTTATCCAATCTTCCAACATACTTCTGGCTGGTCCTAATACGCTACTGGTTAAGTTTTGAATTTGTTTTCCAATCCTATCAACTTTCCCTCCAAAATTATCATTCTTCTCATTGAAAATTTCAGTAATTCGAGTTCCATCGGCAAGGGCTTGGTTGGCTAATTGTTGTTTTTGTGCAAGTTTATCGGTATTATCTGCCAACGTGCCAAGTACCTTTATTGACTCCTGAGATTCAATTTTTAAGCTCTTCATTACCTGCCCTACTTGCGTATTACTCAATCCATTGAAGCTCTCAGCAAGTTTTATCAGCAAGGCATTTGGGTTTGTATTAATTAAGCCTTTAAATTCGGCGGTTGTCACGCCCAAAACCTTCGCAAAAGAAGCAGCGTTTTTTGAGGCAACTAACAAAATATTACTCAATCCACCCGATGAAATCTCAGCGGTCAAACCTGCTTCTTCCATCACTGCGGCATAGGCCATTGTTTCAGAAATAGCAGGGCGAAGCGATTCTGGCAGTTGCCCAATTCGGGTCGTAAACTCCAAAATGCCTTTTGCTGTGGCTGGTCCATCATCTTCAAGTACCTTCATGGCAGAGCCAATATCGTTTATGGCTTTGCCATACTGTTCATCCTTAAATTCTTTGTACATACCCTTCAGCTTGCCAATAGAAGTAGCATATTCTTCAGCTGATTGAAAGCTACGTTTGAAAACAACCGCACCTTTGTCGGTTTCTTCGATGAATCCACGCACCTGCTCGGTCGGAACATTCAAGTCTCCAGCCACTTGCCCAATTTCTTTCAAATCACTGATGGATGTTCGGGTATCAATTTCTCGAATATCTCGATTGAGCTTCTGTACTTCTTCATCCGTAAGGTTCAAAGCAATTTTTAGGTCTGAATTAGCATCAGCCAATTCACGCATCGGAGGAATCACCCTACGCAAACCATCGCCCAAAGCAGAAAGCCCAGCAATGCCAATTCCTACCATTCCGCCAGCAATGCCACCGGCAAGAGCCGCAGGCATTTGCGTTTTAAGTTGGTCAAGAATCCCCTGAGCCGGGGCATTGACCGTATTTCTTCTGGCAAGTTCTTTCTGAATAGCAATTCGGCGTTCTAAAGTTTTGTTATAAGCCTCAGAGCCATAAGTTAGTTTATCTTCTTCGGCTTTGGTTTCTTTCAAATACCTTTTCAACTGATTGTTCGACATGCCAAGTAAACCAACCGCTTTCCGTTGGTCTTCAATGGCAATCGTGTTGCGTTTGTAAGCATCTGTACTTTCTTTAAGAACCTTCACACCCTCTTTATATTCGGCTGTGTTTTTCTTGCCATCAAGGCGAAGAATTTCCTGCTTACGTTTCAGTTCATCAATACTATCTTTCAGATTTTGGTTTTTCAGCTCAAGCTCAGCAATGGCATTGATTGCCTCCTTGTTATTGCCTTTCCAGATGTATTGTATTTCTTCAGTTGTGGTAGCCATTATATTACGACCTTTTCAGATTGAATGACAGAATATTTTTCGATGACACCACCCAGAGCTTCTTCAAGCCAATGAAGGCGTGCAAAAACAGGTCTGTTGGTGATTACTTTTGGTTTGCGTGGTCTATGCCCAGATAGTGCGGCATCGTAATTCGTAGCAGATAGCCGAACGCCTTTGTGGTAGCCTTTACCAGCTCCCATGTCTTGAAAACGAATCGAATCACGAAAGGCAATCGGAACTTCCCAACCATCAGCTTTTTCAATCACCTCAATGATGACATTTTGCTTCTGAGCATCCGAAAGTTTAATGCCTTTCGTGCGGCGAATCCTTCTTTCAAGAATTCTCATGGTGGCTTCTTTCCAATCTTCCAGAAGCCTCTGTTGTCTATCACGAATAGACTCAGCGGTTTGTGCCATGTTAGTTGCGTCTTTGAATCAGAAAATAAAAAAGTAAAGCACATAAAACGACCAATACAATCAATCCAATAATTAGCCATTGATTGGTGTCTTTTACATTTTCGTACTCTTTTTTTTTGATTTCAAGGTTTTTATTTACGCTTATCAAACTATCCCGATAATTACGAATTTCACTCTCATAACTACCCACAGCCTGACAACAAAGCTGTCCTTTCTCTGCGGCTTTGGTAAGGTCTTCAAAAACCTTTCTTTCAACGGTTATGGTTCGTTTTACTGGCGGCTCTGGCTCGCAAAATGAGCTGGTCATCATCCAGACGGTCATAGCGAGCAGTATCAATACGAGATTTTTCATAACGAAAAAGATTTATTTGGGTGGAACGATAAGAAGAATCAAGCCTACTGACTTGATTTTGAAGAGAAGTTATCCCTTCGTTGGCAGTTTTAAGCTGCCGAAGAATCTGCCGCTTTGTTGTGCATGAAAAGCAGATTAAAGTCAAAATCAGGATTTTTTTCATGATAATCTTTGAGTTTTTTGAGGATGCTGTTATACAGTACCTCACGTTCTTTTAAACCAATGTAGCCGCCATTAATAGTCTTTACCACACCTTTAAAACCAGCCATTTTGAATATGGTGTTGATGCCATTTATACGCCAATACCAAGCTGATGATACACAAGCCCCCCACGGAGTAGCCAATAATTCGGGTTTCGCAATCAAATCAATACCCAATGTTTTCGATAATTTCTGATAAAGCTCTCTTCCAGTTATCATAAATCCACGTCCACGAAATTTCCATCCGTCGCCCGATGCTACCGAGCCATTGCCCATTCGGTTGGCATAGACGTAATTGGCTATTTTTTCGGGTTTTCTGGCAAATTCTGCGGCTGTTTTAACATTGAAATATTTTGGGAAAACATCCAATAATCTTTGAGCCGAATAGTTGAGATTTTCGGTCAATGACTGAAAATTCTTGGTTTCATGAGCAAAATTCGAGAGATAAGCCGCAACTAATTCAGGAGTATTGATTTCCTCTTTTTGTAATACTTCAGATATCAAAGGCTCATAGATTTTAGCAGTTACTTCAGAAACGCCGGGTATTAACTGTTGTAATGTCATCATCGAGAATGTTGGCAATGTTTTTAGGTTCTTTGAGCAGAATATACAAGAAAATGGTCAGGCAAACATTTTGCAGAACCTCCGACCCAATCGGGTTTGATTTCATGACAAGGCTTACAATTGAACAGCCCCCAATCACGATACAGGTAAGCATAAACACCCACTCTTGGATGCTCACAAAACCGCCATGCTTGACATATCGAAAAAACTTCGTAACGAAGTGAATGGCCATTACCACCAACGCAATGTTGGCTATAATGTTGAAAATCAGTTTAGTTGTCATTTTTTTTACTATTCTTAAATAATTTTGGGATATACTTAGTTGCAATATTTGAAATGTACTTCAAAGGGTCTTCTTTGAAGTCTTGCCCTATTTTCAAAATCCCTTCAACTGCCGAAGGCGAAAACATGCTGATAATAAATGCACGAATCATTGAGGTTTCTTCGCCTACTTTCCAACCAACTAATATAAAAACTTGGTTAGAATAGCCAGCGGCAAAAATGCACACCAAAACGTTCACAACTTTGATGAATACATTTTCTTTCGAGCGAGCAATAATAGCAATGCCAGCAATTAAGCCAACAACAATTAAACGGAATTCGAGTCCGAGCGAAATAGCGAGTTGTTCAAGCATAGATTTAGTTCCACTGTGGGTATTTTTGCATAATATTCTGATGTGTAATTGATTCATAAAAAGACATGACCATTTCTACACCACAGGCACCATTAGCAAGATTTACAACATCATTTATCTTGAAATTCCCTTCTAATTTCAGTCTTTCAAAAAACCAACCCTTGTCTTTTCCTTCCATTTCTTCACACTTCTGATAATGCAAAAGCGACGCCCACAACCATTCCGCTCTTTGTTGTGCTTCGTTTACTGTTTCGGATTGTGAGTGATAATCGCCTATTTGACAGCTCTTAATAATCAGTACATTTGTCTGATATGTTCGGCGATGTTGGTCGGCTTCTTTTGCCGAAATCGAAACATCCAAATGGCTCACACACAAGCAAAAATTATTTAGGTCTATCTGATACTGCGATAGGTCAGGTAAAAAGTTGGACTCATCAATTTCGTACTGGCAAAACTGATTGACGTAATTTTCAGGGTCATGCCCAAAAGGTGTCTTTCGAGCAAAGGTTTCAAAAATTGCCTTGAATTGGTTATTTGTCATTTTTACGGGCGGCTTTAGCTTGAATAATCTCAGATTGGAAAAACTGAAGGACATCGAAAAGCATCGAAAAGTCTGTATCTTCGAGCCTCGTAACATGCTCTGCTCTTAGCACCAACATCGACGAAAAATTTTGTCTTAATTTGTCCAAAAGATTCTGGTTGATTTTGGTTTTCGAAGTACCTGATGGAGCTTCCCAAATTTCATAGAACTTTTTTTGTAGAGCAGATTTAGCATTACAGTACCACAAATAGAGATAGTAGCGGGTTTCAATATCAATTTTGGCAATATTCTTTGCCCTTTTCTTAACTTCGGTAGGCGTAAGATACTTTCGGTATTCCTTGTTAGTCGCTTCAAGCTCGTAAGCATTACCTGGTAAATAAAGCCATGCAAGCATCGTGTTTAGATGCGTTTCATTTTTTGAAGCTGCATAGAGTAATGAAAATTCTTCAGCCATCCGAAACTGCCGAAAGCAAAGATTGCTCAAGCTGTTGGAAGGTCCGTTGTAATAGCCTTTCCAAAACAAAAACCGCTTAAATTTCTGCTCGCTAATCACGCCTTTTTCATCAAACAGAAAATCAGTGTGCGAATCTGATAATTCAATGAGAGCTTCATCCGAAAGTACCCGAACCTTTGTATTTAGGTTGAGCCTTTGAAATAAGAATCTACCCAACCAAGTACGCTTCACAAAATAGGGCCACATCACAATGTGCCACAAATACCAACAGCGTTCCTTCAGATTCATATTTTCTTGCATGAAAGAAATAAACATTAGAATCTGTAAGCGTGGCAATTCTAAGTTGTGATAGATAGCTCCTGCCAACAACTTGCATTGTTTCTTTGAAAGCTCACTAAGATTTGAAGGAGCAGGAATTTGAAAGTTATGTATCGAAATGGTTTGCATCAGAGTACAACTACACGAGGGTGGTTATGATTTTTGTGGTTTTCAAGGTCTTCAAAACCAATCGGTTCAGCGTGTGGATAATCAGGGAAATCATCGGCATTTTCCTGAATTTCAGAAATCATCAATTTCAAATATTCATCAGCTTTTTTTGCAGCATCTTCCTGAAAAGCTTTTAAGAAATCTTGCGGTGCTGTCTTGTAAGTTTTTGAATAATTGTTGGCAGTGTTATCAAATATCAAAATGGTTGCGTTTAAGCCTAAGATAGAACTTAGCTTCATCACGCCTCTCGATATAGCCAAGTGAGCGATGGCAGGTTTTACAAACATTTCAGCCAATTCTTTGGCTTTTTCATCGCTCTCAAGTATTCCAAATACGCCATGCAATAGCTTCTTAACCGTTACATTTTGAACTAACTTGATTTCACTCAGGATGGTATTGAATACCAATCGAGATTCATTGATAGGATAGTAGTTATTGAACTCAACTGCCGACTTAATCAACAACGTTTGGCGTTCAGCATAAGCCACAGCTTCTGTATATTTCTGATATTTTGCCGCTTCTCCAGTAATTTTCAACTGGTCTTCGATGAACGCAATTATTTCATCAATTTCTCGAATACCTGTTTCAAAAATATCATTCCTCAAATTGGCAATACGCTCTAATCGGGCAGGCTCTTGGGTGGCGTTTGAGCTTTCCATGATGCCAATGTTTGTAATCTGAACACCTCCCGTATTGGTATATTTCGAGAAAGCAAGGTTGAAAACAGCCCTTTTAATCATATCAATCAAATCGGAAGGATAATTATTCGTATTGGCATCAACATACAAATAGAAATCCCGACCAACGGCTTTGTAGATTTGTTTCTGAATCGCCTCTCTTACAAAACCAATGATGGCTTTGCCAGAAAAAACATTAGCAACAGGCACATACATCTGAATCTCTTTAATAAGTTCAGGATATTCGCCATTTGGGGCTTGTGTGAAATTGAAAATAGCCATTATTGAGGTTGTTGGGTTTGTCTTTCTTTTGCTGAAATCATGTCTAAGGTTGGTGTCATCGCACGCTTAACTTTCACATCAAAATCACCCATTTGGTTATATTTGATGATAAATCTGTATGGAAATAGTAGCAGCGTTTCCATGATATGCTTACGAAGCTGTGAATTGTTCGAGGCTTCACGCTTATTACTTCCGCCCGTATCGGTTGCTCCTGGAAGGGCTGAATAGGCAGCTGTATCAATATCAACCGCATACGCAATTTGCTTATCAGCTTCGTTGGCATCAATCACCCATTTTGAGTCAAGTTTTGGATTGTCAAGAGCTTCGAGAATAAAACTTTTGCGAAGTTCTTTGTCGTGTGGATTATTAGCATTGGGAAGTAAATTTCCTTGGATGAGTTTGCCTGAATTTTCAATGCCAGACATCTCATCATTTATTTTAACAACCGCCAGTTCTCTTTTTTCTCGTACAAACTTAATGGCTTCTTTATCGCCACTCATGGCTTTACCCCACATCATATCCCACTGCGGATACTTCAATCTGAAGTAATCTTCTGAGAAGTAAATTACCTGATTGAAGGTTGTTTGGTTTTTCATGATGGCTGTTTTCCAAATCGGTACATTGTTCGACAATTCAACGTACTTCTGTTCAACCACCGCCAACCAATCAGGTTTTGAGTAAGGAAAATCATCTGTCGGTACACGAAGAATAATGATGTATTCTCTGTCAGGGCCACTCATCACCTGTTTACGGATACTTTCAAAATCAAGAAACCAAGTATCCATAACGGGCAGCTTTACCACCCTTTCTTTGTCATAGATAGAAGGTTCGTTGTGCCATTGGCGAGAGTAATAACAATAGTCAATTTGTTCGTTTTTTGCACGTGAAAGTCTGCAATCTTTTGGGCTTCGAGCCTTAATTCCTACAATTTTAGAAGCATCATCATTGAATATCACAGACACAAAACTCATGTAGTATTCATTCAGATTTCGAGCGGCAAGCACTTCATAATTCATAAAAACGTTGGCTTTTTCCGCAAAATCTTTCCATTCTGACACATCCTGAAACTTAAATACACTTTCGTTTTTGTCGTTAATTTCAGTTTTCCCCGAAAATATTCCCTGACCAAGCAACTCAATGGCGGCGTTTTTCAACCCATTACGCAAATAGTTGTTTGATTTGATAATCTTGTATAATCGCTGTGGGAGCTGATTGTCTGTGTCATAAGGTTCAATATCAGGATAACCCGATTCTTCGGCGTTTATTCCTTTTGGTTTGCGTGCAGGCTTATATTTTTCACCAGCTTTGAGGTTGTTGGTTACATTAGAAAACTGCACCACAAACCTTTGGTTCGGCACTGCAAAAACTTCAGCATCTCTGCTACTATACAGATTGATAATTTCATTAGTATCAGTCGTGCCAGTTAATTTCTCTTCCATTGAACTTTGTTATTAGTCTGATATTACAATTTTTAATTTCCTGCGTGTCAGGAATCCAGAGCCGTTTAATTGAGTTACGCAAACGAGGTTCAGAAATCTGATTGCTTGCCACAGGTGTATAATCTTGGCGGATATGAAAGGGCAGCTCCCGTTTGTATTTAGCCAAAAAGACCTTCTTAATTCTCACGATTTTCCCAGCACCGGGCTTTCCGGAAAGATTGCCCGTAACGAACTCAATATCGAAAGGCACAGGTGTTTCATCTGCATCATGCAGATTCATTTCATCGAGAGCAGCGAACAAACTAATTGGCGGTAACATGAAGGCAATATGCAGCCATCGAAAAAGAGAAAAAAAGACATGAAGTAAGAAGACAAGAGGAATATAAATGAGAAATAAAGGTTGTGAAGAGATGCTTGCTCATGGCATAATCTAAGTAGGGTTTGCGGAGAAGGATTGAGGGTAGTAACTCTACTTGGATAATGTCTACCGAATACGGCCGCCAAAACTCTACCAATTAAGTAGAGTATTTGGTTTAAATATTATACTTTGCTAATAATTAATTGATTACTTGATACATCAACTTGAACGGCATCCCCAAAATTAAACCCTGCTTGCTCAAGCCAATTTCCTTGTAGAATAATTTGAGGATTTACACCCCGATACATTTTATGTTTACGGCAAAAAATAATTCTGCCGTAAACGTGAATTTTACGGATATTCATATATATTTGTATTGAATTTTGTCAAACAAAATTTAAGTGTTTGCCCCTAAAGGTTGCGAGCCTTTAGGGGCTTCTTCATTTTTAAATGGATAAGTTTAGCAACTCCATTTCCAAATTTTCTTTCGCTTGCTTGCCCTGCTTAATTGCTTCGTCAATAAAATTTAGAATCATACTAAGGCTTGCAAAATTCACTTTTTCGCCCATGTTATTCGAAATAACTAAAGTTAAACCGCTTCCATCGTGGTTGGCTCTAAACCTCTCCACTTGTTCAAGGCGTTCACAAAAAGCGTTATAAAATTCCGTTTTTTGGTTGCCTTGTCTTAACTTCTCGAAAACTTCGGTTAATGTTTTAGGCTTCGGCTTTTCAATTACTTGTACAGTTGGGGGTGTTGGCGTGGTTACTGTTGGCGTAACCGTTTGCACTGGTTGCGATACTTGGGGAGTTGAACCATTTGAACTTGTAGAAACTGCCGTTTGATTTTTGGCAATAGTAGGCTTGTCAGCCACCTTCGGAGTGTTTGAATTTGTCATAATAGTAAAAAATTTAAGTGTTAAAACTTCAAAAAGCAGGCATTGCGAGTACCTTTTTTAGTGCCTTTCGATATATAAAAATACAAAAAAATGATTAAAAAACAATAAAAAACCTCAATTATTTTAACTTTTTATTCGCTCAACTTGCTTATTTGAGAACAAATAACACAAAGGGAAAAACGAATATTTCTTTTCTTCTTCGCTCTCTGCGGTTGCGTCCTGGCTTACTCGTTGTTTCTTCCCCCAAAATAAAAAAGCCTTTTCACCTTTTTTAACTTTGAAGCCTTTTTCCTTCCACTCATAGAAAGAATTAAAAACATTGTTGTCATCATTAGAATAGAAATACTCTCGTAAAATTTCGTTAATCGTGCTTTCTTCCAAATCTATATCAGCCTCTCGAATTTCTCGGGCTTTCTTGGATAGTTCAATAAGTTTTTGGCGGTTTTCTTTGTACTTACTTTGACCAGCAGTTAAGCCGTTTTGCGGTGGGGCAATAGAAGATGAGCCACCCGCAACAAATGCAGTTGAATTTGTCATAATTGAAATAAAAATTTAAGTGTTAAAACTTCAAAAAGCAGGTATTGCGAGTACCTTTTTCGTGCCTTTCGATATATAAAAATACAAAAATTTGGTTAAAAAACAATGCTTTTTGTAAAATATTTTTGCGTAATTTATTGAAAATCAGTCATTTATATTAAGTCAAAATTAAAACACCGTTTTAGTTTTCGACGATTGAG
>JACCDR012586771.1_pt1 | contig 10622 bp, 11 predicted proteins | sample 7446431 | NCBI WGS metagenome assembly JACCDR01 (sample SAMN15323443, study PRJNA562643) | freshwater metagenome | isolation source: river surface water | place: USA:Blue River Watershed | collected 2017-08-17 | reverse complement strand
TTGGTTGACTCGATGGCTTTTTCTAAGCTGTATTCTCCATGAATAATCAAGGAGTCGTCGATAGTAAGACCTGCATCTAGTAAAGCCTTGCGGTATCCTTCGAGCCGCAGGTTGCTCACCGATACATTTTTGGGCCCAGCCAGCAAGGCAATCCGTTTGCATTGATTCTTAACAAGGTGCATTGTTGCCTCATAAGCCGCCCCCACATTATCGACCATCACTTTCGATACATCTAAATCGGCGGTATCTCTATCAAAGAAAACCATAGGAATCCCTCTGCGTTGCAGGCGTTTGAGATGCTCGTAATTAGACGTTTCCTGCGAGAGCGAAATAATAAACCCTTCTACTTGCCCTCTTGACAACGACTGTAGGCTTATCAATTCTCGCTCATAAGACTCCCCCGTTTGCGAAAGCAACACACTATAGCCTCTTGCAATAGCTTCGGCTTCGATGCCTTTTACTACAGAAGAAAAAAAATGATAGCCTAAATCTGGCACAATGACACCTAATGTTTTAGTTCTACTTTTTACCAAGCTAGTTGCCAGCACATTAGGCTGATAGTCCCATTCTTTTGCTAAGTCCAATACTGCTTGGCGTGTTTCCAGCTTGATGTCGGGCATATCACGCAAAGCCCTTGAAACAGTTGCAACAGAAACTTTCAAGTGACGAGCAATGTCTTTGATTGTAACTTGATGGGCCATTGAAGTTTAAATTAGAGTTTTTATAAACAAATATACAAATCAAAGGTAAGCTTTTTATCCTTTTAGGGTAACTTTTGCTCTACTACAAAGCCCCCCAATAGGCGGATTAAGCTTACTTACAGCTACTTCTACCGAATGCACCTGTGAGAATTGAATCCGTATTTGGTGAATAATTTGTTGGGCAATATGTTCTAAAAGCTTTATTTTTTGTTGCATCACGGTTGCCGTTATGCGGTACAAGTCTTCATAATTAACGGTAGCATCGAGCAAATCTTGCTCGGCAGCTTGGGTAAAATCGGTCGTAATGTATATATCTACCTGGTATTTGTTTCCAATTTTTTGTTCTTCTTCATAAAAACCATGATAGGCAAAAAATTCTAATCCTTCCAATGCAATCGTTCCCATGTGTTTAATTTGTATAATAGTGTTATTGATACACGAACATAAAAAAACAGGTAGTTGTTTGCTACCTGTTTTTCTGTATAGAAATTTTTATTAAAAATTATCAAAGAAAGAGCCTCCGCCATTGGAAATATTGCCGGGACTGTCCTTTTTTAATTCTTCCATTACAGACGAAACGGTAGGCAAGCCTACATCTTTGTTGGCGATTTTCTTAATTTTCGACTTCAAAGCATTGGCTTCTTTTAGTTCATCTTTCAATTCTGTTTTTTCCTCCTCTACGACAGTTGACACTTCATCTACCAATGCAGTTGGCACAGACGCAATAGGCGGAAGCCCCAAATAGCTTTCATCTAAATTAGCCTCCTCTTGTAAAAACGTATTAAAAGAAGGAAGGTCAGCGGTAGGCAATTCTTCTTGTTGCAAAATCGTCGAAACTGTTGGCAACTCAAATTCTTCTTCATCTGTCCCCACTTCTGATTCAGCAGTGGGTTCGCTCGCTGTTGGTTCTTCGGTTGGGAGAACAGCCTCTATCGGCTGTACAGGCGTTGTTGGTTCTGTTACAACTGGCTCGACCGCAGCCACAGGCTCTGCTACAGATTCAGCTTCTGGTGTGACAGCAGGCAAGTTGGTTCTTTCCTCAAACTTAGCGACTTTCTCAAGTGTTTCGCTGGCGAATTTTTTCAGTTCATTCACCAACAATTCTTTGTAGCGTTCTAAAGCCTTAGTGTCACGTTCGAGCGACTGTAGGCGATATTCGGCCTCCTCAACCATAAATGCCGCTTTATTTTCGGCATCCGAAATGACCATATTGGCTTGGCGTTTAGCTTCGGCATGAATCCCGTCAACTTCCTGACTGGCTTGTTTTACTATATAATCGGCTTCGGCTTGGGCCGTTTCAATCACTTTATTTGCCTCAAGTTGAGCCTTTTCGTTGATTTCTCGTTGGGCTTCTTCTGCAACCTTAATCGTTTTAAATAAACTACTTTCAATTTCTTTGATTCTATTGATTTCTCGCTCAGACGCTTCCAATTGCTGTTTTGCCATGCGCAATTCATCGCCTACTCGTTCCCACTCTTGCGAGAGCGAAAGCAAAAAAGCATCGACAGATTCGGCATCGTATCCTCTAAAGCTTTTGTCAAAAGTACGTTGTCTGATTTCTAAAGGAGTAATTCTCATATTTTTCTACATTTTTCGTAAAGAGAACCATTGGTTGTTTTAGGCTTACAACGCAACATTCTCACAAAGGTATAAATTAATATAGTTATTTATTATCAAATTGTTAGAGCAATCTTGAAAAATTTAGTTTTTTACTTCAATTTTCCAAACAGACACCCGTTTATCATCGGAAGCAGACACCAGTAAACCCTTATGCGACGACCACCAAAGCTTATTGACAGACGTACCATGCCCTGCATGGCGAGCTTTATCTATGACTTTTAGCAACCGAAATTGCTGGCTATCCCAAATTTTAATCGACTTATCCATACTAGCCGTAGCAAAAAAACGCCCGTCTGGACTAAAGCAAATGTCATTAATTGCAAAAAGATGTGCTACAATATCTTTGTGTAAAGCATAGTCATTTGCTACATCCCATACTTTCAAATGTGCATCTCGGCTACCACTGAGTAAAAATTGATAGTCGGGTGAATATTTTATACAAAATACAGAATTTTGGTGGGCTTCTATCACTTTTTGTAAAGAAAAATCTTCAATTTTAAAAATCTTTATTGTATTGTCGCTATAAGCTACTGCTAAATGCTGTGCCACCTGATTGACAGCTATGCTACGCACACTTTTATCAGAAGCTTTAATGTGCTTACGCACCGCAAAAGATAGCGCATCCATGACCACAACCGTGCCATCAGCCAAGCCAACGTAAGCCGTATCATCGACAAGCACAATACAAAAAATAGCCGCAGAGGTAATTTTGGTCGCTGCTAGTTCTTTTTTATCCCGCACATCAATTACATGAATACCATCAAAGTTTTGTCCTATCCATAAATATTCACGACGGGCATCCCAGCCGAGTGCATAAATGGACGCAGGCACTTGTGCCATGAGTTCGCCGAGGTCTGGCGTTTGGAGATTCCAGCGTACCACTAACCCATCGCCACCTGCCGAGAAAAAATGACTAGCATCGGCGCTTCTTTCAATCGCATACACGCCATCTCTATGCCCTGAGAAGGTATCTAATTTTTCTACTTGTATGTGCATCCTGTAAATTTCTGTCTTAAAGTCTGCAAAAATACAGCTTTTCAATCTACCAACAAAAGGCGGTTTTATTTGTAATTTTGTCTATCAAACAAATGACACATCAATATGGCCTTATCTTTTTGCGAAGACCTTCATTCTAGTGGTAAAATAGCCGTTTGGCAAATAGAAGAATCCACACAGTTTTATTGTGATTTTCTTGACATTGCTCCCAGCCAAGTGGCAACCCAAAGTAATGCTACGCACCCACAAAAGCAATTAGAATGGCTCGCCAGTAGAACTTGCCTCAAATATTTATGCCAAGCCATGCACATTCCTTTTACGGGTGTAAGCAAAGACCAACACAACAATCCTTCGCTGGTAGCACATACAGCACAAATCTCTATTACACATACCGACCGCTACGTAGCTTGTGGCATCGACCAAATGCAAGCGATAGGCTTAGACATTGAAAAGATTTCTACGAAATTTTACAAAGTACAACACAAATACCTCCACCCTTCAGAACAACAAAACCTTACGCCCCAACAGCTCTGCATTTATTGGTCTGCTAAAGAAAGCTTGTACAAATGGCATGGACTAAAAAACCTCAGTTTCAAAGAACATATCATTGTTGATGCTTTCGTTGATCATGCGACTACATTACAGGCACAGGTGCATCCACCCGAACACCAAGCAAGCCAACATCAATTAGGCATTTATTACATAGAAGACTATATACTTACGACAACTAAGCAACATCATTACATTTAGTGCAATGGTTTGAACAATTACTTTGATATTAAGTACCAATATGAAATTAGTGAACATAATATTCATGGCATGACTGGAAATAATTCACTCATTATCAGTGATTTATGATTCGAGTCATGCCATGAATAAATTTGTCTAAGCACTTAGGAAAGAAGAAGCTTTAAAGCCTCCTCCAACTCTTTTACCTTGTCTTTGTCCCCTACTTTTTCAAAAGAAAGAATCAAATTTCTCAACACACGCCTAATGATGTCGATGTTGGAGCAAGGCTCATAAAAGCTATCGTTAGGCTCTAAGTTAAGTTGAGCTAAATAATTATCTATATCACTTTTACTAAAAACAATGCCTTTGTTGAAAACATTGATATAAAATTGTAATCGCTCCGATTTGTAAGTGACAATAAATAGGCTTGGCAAATTTACGCCATAAACGGGCATTCCAATTTTTTGGGCAATAAGCATATAAATCGCACACAGTGAAATGGGATTGCCTTTCTTTGTATCTAGCACCACATTAATCATCGAATTAGAAGCGGCATGAAAATGCTTGGTATTTGCCCCAAATTTAAACTTCTGGAAAAAGATGGCATTCAAGGTTTTTACTTCGTCCATCGGGTGCATGTTATCTCTAAACTCTTGCCAAACATCAAAATACATTTGGTCGAGTTCGGTACGCAGTTTTTCGATAGAAAGTTCGGGATATTGATACGTAGCAACAGCCCACAAACCTTCTAGCAAATCGGTACAACCCGTCTGATACCAGTGCATCAACCTTTGCATAAAGGCTTCGTATTGCAAATCGTGGATAATATCCTCTATTTTTCGTTGCATCATAGGACTAAGCGACGAGTCTTCCCATCTATCTTCTAAGAAAGGAATCACTTCACCGCCTAGCGAGCGTATTTTGGTTTCAACCAACGATACTACTTCCACATCTTCGTCGTCTAGCAAAAAAACTAGCGCCTTGATTTCAGCTACATTCATAAGCGTTCTTCATATCTTTTTTTTCAATTATTTAAGTTAAATGTTTATAAATTAATTACAAATAAATTGTGTTTTTTTCTCTAAAAATACCGTTTGCTCACAAATAGAAAATATAATTTTTTTTAGATATAGATTCTACTAAATTTGTTGCATTAATGCTCATTAAACCCCCATTACAAATGAAAATACTCGTTACTGGCGGTGCCGGATTCATTGGTTCTCATACAGTGGTAGAATTATTCAAAGCTGGTTATGAATCTATCATTCTCGACAACTTTTCTAATTCTGAAAAAGCTGTTTTAGATGGTTTGAAAGAAATTATCGGACAAGAAACGCCCTATTACGAAGCTGATATTAATGACCCCGCAGCATGGGATAAGGTTTTTACAGAAAATAAAATTGATGGTATCATCCATTTTGCAGCCAACAAAGCCGTTGGTGAATCGGTACAAAATCCGCTTAAATATTACAGAAACAACGTAGCTGCAACTGTATTAATGATTGAAAAAATGCAAGAATATGGCGTAAGCAACCTTGTGTTCTCTTCTTCGTGTACCGTATATGGCGAACCCGATAGCCTGCCCGTAACCGAGCAGTCGCCTATCAAACCAGCCAACTCGCCTTATGGTAATACCAAACAAATTTGTGAGGAAATTATCAAAGACACCGTAGCTACGCAAAAAGGCTTGCGAGCTATTTCTTTACGCTATTTCAATCCTATTGGAGCACACGAAACGGCACTTATTGGCGAGTTGCCTATTGGTGTGCCTGCCAACCTTGTTCCTTTTATTACACAAACCGTCGCAGGGCTTAGAGGACAACTTTCGGTATTTGGCGACGATTATCCAACGCCAGATGGAACGGCTATCAGAGATTACATCCATGTAGTTGACCTAGCCAAAGCACACGTTTCGGCCTTGGCGTTATTGATTAAGCAAGGGGATGTGCCTGCTTATTATGACATCTTTAATATTGGAACAGGAACAGGAAGCTCGGTATTAGAAGTTATTACAGCTTTTGAAAAAGCCACAGGTTTGAAAGTAGATTATGCCATTAAGCCAAGAAGGGCTGGTGACGTAACGGCCGTGTATGCTGATTGTACTAAATCGAATGAAGTATTAGGCTGGAAAACCGAAAAAACCCTAGAAGACGCACTAGCTGATGCTTGGCGTTGGCAGGAAAAAGTAGCGAAACGCTAGGTGTTTTTATGTAGGATGTAAGATGTAGGATATATGATGTAGGAAGTAAAATGTAAGATATAAGATATAAGATATATAATGTCCGAATACATCATATACCATATATCTTACTTCATACATCCTACATAATCCCATACATCATACATCATATATAATACATCATACATAAACTCATACATAGAGAATCAGCCCAAGTAGTAATCCTCCAAGAAAAATAAAGAAGGTTGGTATTTTGGTATAACGTACCACTAGCAAGGTAATGGCAATGGTAAGCATCCCCGTATAATCGGCTTTAGTGACGATAGGCATTAAAAAAGTGATAGCTGCCGACAACGTTAAACCCACAGATGCCGCATTGATGCCTTCTAAAGAAGCCCTAATGGCACGATATTGCTTCAATTGCCCCCAGATGCGATATACGAAGAAAATCAAAAATGTGCCTGGCAAAAAAATACCCAATGCTCCTACTGCACTTCCTAGCAACTCATAAGCCAATCCTTCGCCTTTTAAAGCAAGCGTACCCAAATAAGAAGTAAACGCAAAAACAGGTCCCGGTAAGGCTTGCGACAACGCCATGCCTGTAAGGAAGTCGTCGCTTCTAATCAATTCTTTGAACTCCACAAATTCGGTATAAAGCATCGGAGCAAGCACCTGTCCTCCGCCAAACACAAGACTTCCGTTGCGGTAAAAATTTTCAAACAACAAAATAGGCGTTGCCTGTGTCACATTTCCTAATAAAGCCAAAAATGCAAGAAAGCCCCAAAAGAGGTGAAAATTTGACCACGGAATGACCATTTTGTGTTTGTTCTGCTCAGGATAATCTTTATAATTTAAGGCAGTAAATGTACCACAGATAATCAAGGCAATTGGACAAACCCAAGGCGATTGTAAGAAAAAAGCAAATACCGCTGACAACAACATAAGCCAGTAGCCTGATTGTCTTTTCAGCACCAATTTCCCTAATAAAATCCCAGAATGAATAATCAGGGCAATACCAATGGGTTGGATAAATTTGATAATATCTCGATTTCTCAGATAAGTCATACCCAAAGCAGCGGCAGTCATGATAATCACCGCAGGCGTAACCCAAATCAAGAGCGTCAGGTAAGCCAAGCGAGAGCCTCCTCGCTTATAGCCAATAGCTGTGAGTACTTGTGTAGAAGTTGGCCCCGGCAAAATAGCACACAATGCCTGTATTTCGAGTAATTCTTGTTCGGTGAGATACTGTTTTTTTTTTACTAATCGGTCAATAAACATCGCTAGGTGCACCTGTGGCCCACCAAAGGTTGTAAACGCCAATAGTAATATATCTTTCAGAAAATCAATATGTTTCAATCCTTTCATGCCTATACTGTTAGAAGCCTCTTCACAAAAACAGGTTCGATTATAGCCTTATAATCAAACCTGCTGCGAAATTCAGAAAATTGTATGGATTAAACAAATGTAACGATAATTAGCATATTACTATTTATTGTTTTTTTAATCCTAATTCCACTAATCTTTCATGTAAAAACTCCCCTGCTGTCATATCGACATAGAGTTTTGGATGGGTTGCACTTACACAAGAATCGAGGCAAGTCAAGTCCATTTCGGAGCGAGGGTGCATAAAGAACGGTATCGAAAAACGAGAAGTACTCAGCTTTTCTCTCGGCGGATTCACTACCCGATGGATGGTTGATTTAAGTTTATGGTTCGTCAGTCTGTCGAGCATATCGCCTACATTCACAACCACATATTCGGGCAAAGACGTAATCGGAATCCATTTGCCATCGTGTCGTAATACCTCTAATCCTTCGGCCGATGCACCCATCAAAAGTGTAATCAAATTGATGTCGCCATGAGCGGCGGCTCGCACTGCTCCATCAGGAATATCATCGGGATTGGGTACGGGAAAATAATGCAAGGCTCTCAGGATTGAATTGCCATTTTTTACTTTATCCTCAAAATAGTCTTCTGGTAATTCCAAGTAAAGGGCAATAGCTTTGAGTAAAGTTTTACCCGCTTGTTCGAGCGTTTGGAAGGCTTTTACCGTATAAGTTTCAAAATCAGGAAATTCTGTTGGAAAAACATTCGCAGGATATTCGTTCCAAACCGAATCGCCATCAGCTTTTAGGGGTTGTCCGATATGATAAAATTCTTTTAAATCAGCTACTTTAAACCCCTTAGCGGTTTCTTTCCCTTTTCCAACATACCCTCGTTGTCCAGCAATTCCCGCTATCTCATATTTTCGTTTTAGCTCTTCTGCTGCAAAGAAAAACGACTGTACAGCCTTGTATAATTCGGTTGTAAAGTCGTCTGTTAAGCCATGATTCTTGACAGCCACAAAACCAATGGTATGAAAGGCATTGCCGAGTTCTTGTACAAAAGTCTGTTTTTTTAGCGAATCATTTGAAACAAAATCTGCCAAATCGAGCAGAGGAATGGAGTCGTGAAGTATTTCGGTATTCATGATGGCCATTGTTAAGATTTGTTGATGTATCAATAAAAACTCCCAAAAGCAAGTAAATATACTTAACTTTTGGGAGTACAAAGGTCTTATTAAGTTGTGATTCTTCAAAAACTATTTTACCGCATTTTCAAAGTTTTTACCCACAACATCCCAGTTTACAACATTCCAGAAAGCAGCGATATAATCGGCACGTTTGTTTTGGTATTTGAGGTAATACGCATGTTCCCATACATCCAAGCCCAACACAGGTTCGCCTTTTTTCTCTGCCACATCCATCAGCGGATTATCTTGGTTGGGCGTTGAGCTAATCACCAGCTTTTTATCTTGCACCAAGAGCCACGCCCATCCTGAGCCAAAACGACCCGTAGCAGCTTTGGCAAATTCTTCTTTGAATTTATCGAAAGAACCAAACGTTGCAGTAATAGCATCGGCCAAAGCACCCGTTGGTACGCCTCCACCTTTCGGCGAAAGGATATTCCAGAAAAAAGTATGGTTCCAATGCCCTCCTGCGTTATTACGAATGGCAGGACTTTGCTTACCAGCTTCTTTCAATATATCTAACAAAGAAGATTTTTCTACGGCAGTACCCACTACTGCTTTGTTGAGGTTATCGACATACGCCTTATGGTGACGACCGTGGTGAATCTCCATTGTTGTTTTGTCGATAGAAGGCTCTAGGCTTTCGGGGCTATAAGGCAAGGCAGGTAAAGAAAAAGGAGCAACCTCCAACATGGTTTGTTCGAGCGACATCACAGGGAATTTGCTGTTATAGCTACGACCAAACGACCAAGATTTTATGCTAGTAAGTGCCAATGCCGACGCAAGCGTACTTTTGAGAAAGCTTTTACGATTCATAGTTGAGTTATATAAATAATTGGAAATAATTAAGTGTTAATACAAAATTGTGCCTTGTCAATTGTGAATTAGCGTAAGGCTTCAGGCTATCTACTCATAAGCTACCCGACCAATAATACTACGCCCAAGGGTAATTTCATCGGCGTATTCCAAATCACCTCCGATGGGAATACCTCTGGCAATCGTTGAAATTTTCACCCCAAAAGGTTTGAGTCTTTTAGTCAAATAAAAAGCCGTTGTATCGCCTTCCATCGTCGGGCTTAATCCCAAAATCACTTCTTGTACTGCCTGTGCGGTACCAGTATGTGCCTCTATCCGTTGTACAAGCGAATCAATTTTCAAATCGGCAGGACCAATTCCTTCTAAAGGCGAAATAATGCCTCCGAGCACATGGTATAAACCTCGGTATTGGGCAGTATTTTCAATTGCCAGCACGTCACGGGTATCTTCTACTACACATAATAACGAAGAATCACGCTTGGTATTGGCACAGATACCACATAAATCAGCATCAGCAATATTGTGGCACTGCTGACAATACCGAATTTGGGTACGCATGGCAGTGAGTGCCTCCGCTAATTTCAGGGTTTGATGCTGGTCACGTTTGAGTAAATGCAATGCCATCCGCAACGCCGATTTCTTACCAATGCCTGGTAATTTGGCAATTTCTTCGATGGCATTTTCTATTAACTTTGATGGATAATTCATAGAAGTTTGGGGACTATTTAGGATTCACAATCCATTACATAACCTCGGCAGCAATACCACGACGGCAAATATCATTACGCATAGGAGCAAGCTCGTCGAAAGAACCCTTTTTAACCGAACACTTCCCTTTATAATGAATCAACAACGTACATTGTTCGGCCTGTTCGGGCGTATGGCCACACACTTCGATGAGCGTTTCTATCACATAATCGAAGGTATTTACATCGTCATTGAATACAACGAGGTCGTATTGCTCTACATCAATCACCTCGTCGAGAACTTCTACCTGTACATCTTCCTCAAATTGTTCAAATGGTCGCATGACTCGTAATTTTTATCTAAATTTATTGGTTGTTATTCATTC
>JACCDR010940983.1_pt1 | contig 10623 bp, 22 predicted proteins | sample 7446431 | NCBI WGS metagenome assembly JACCDR01 (sample SAMN15323443, study PRJNA562643) | freshwater metagenome | isolation source: river surface water | place: USA:Blue River Watershed | collected 2017-08-17 | reverse complement strand
CTTGAAATCGCTGTACCAGATTCATACCCACTCTCCAAATCCTGTTTCAAATTTAGGATCTTCGTAGAGTGCATCATCAATCTCCCAAGGAAAGTCCTCCATATTAGTCTTAGTCAAACTGACCTTGGGTCGTGCTAATCCCTTAATCTCAGGACTCAAATAAGGCATAAAATTGTAGAAATAGCCACAGGAGTCCATAGCGTGATCATTCTTCTTGTTAGGTTCTTCACGTACGTTATTACGATCAGCAATCTTAGCTGAGTTATAAATTTTAAACGAGTAACCACGAGCCTCTTTGATCGTGTTTACGCAATTACTAGTAATGTGCCACTTATCGTACTTAAGATACTCGTTCATCTTGTTGATACGACCTGCAACATCTTTAGTAGACTGTGCAAGAGGGATATCATACTGCCGATAAATCAGAAGGGGAGAAGTTCCGGTTTCGGCAGTTCTCTGACTCATTGAAGGATCACACATTCGCATTAATACTCTATCACGAATGCCTAATTCAGTCTCAATTTTTACAATGGCATCTGCATGTTGTTTAATAGTCCATTGCCGCTGATAATGTTCTTTAAATGTGACCACATCACCCTGTGGCGAAACCGCATGCCATAATACTGCTGTAGGAGCGTTATAGCCGTGATCCAAAGACATATAAATTGCCCAGTTATCGGGGATCGGCCCGCCTGGCTCAATTACATGTCTCGCATGGTCAAATTCTCTAAGTACTAAACCACCCTTGGGTACAAAAATACCTTGACGACGGATTTTCTTTTCATCCTCATCAAGGTCATCATTAAGTAACTCAAGAGCTTGTTTATTAAGATGTGGGTTGTCAGTAATGTCTACTTCAAACATTCCAACATTTTTAGCTTGTGTTACAATATACCTATCAAAAATCCAATCTTGTCCTTCAACGGGTGTCATGGTCATATACCAGCACCCATTGTAGTCAATGAGTCGTAATCTACATTCGTTGAAAATCGCTTGCGGACATTCCTCATCAAACCAAATCCAATGAAGAGGAACACCTGCAAACGCTTCTACAGTTTGCTGATGGGTCTTAATCTCGATAGTCGATCCATTTTGAAATGTCATCGTCTTTCGAGCATTACTCCAGGAATCTTCCCAGGAGCCATTCTTTAACTGACTTGCAGGAGTCCACTGTTTAAGTAGTGGCAAGATAATATGCTGAATACCGTTATCTCTGTCAACGGTTACAATACGTCCACGTGTAGGAATTTCATGAGTCTGTTGATAAGGGTGAGTACCTGTGGCTCTCCAAATTGATTCAACTGTTCCAGCCACAGACTTCCCAGAGCGGTTACCGCCCCTAAGAATTCTACCTACTTTATCTGATTTATGAAAGTTCTCATGAACTGGTGAGTTTGTCTTATACGCAAGTACGTTAGGCTTTTTAGCTGCATCTTTCAAACCCTGAACTAAAAGTTCAAAAATATCACCCATAATTAATCACCATAAGATATTGCCATTTTCACGTATCCAAGGTGTATAGCTAAGATCTACAATAAAAACTGAATACTCTACAGCTTCATTTAAATCTCTATGTACTTGAAAATCAGTACCTTTAAACTCGATCCAAAGACATATTTCTTTCATGAACCCCAACCTAAAGCTCTCAAAGCATTAATAATCTTTTGAAAGTCTGCTTGAACATAAGCAGCGTTAGCAGTAGTAGGGAAAGTTAAATCCTTACCCTTACCTAGCTTCTTAGAGTTTTTACCATCATGATTGTGGTCTCCAGGACTAGCCTGATTATGACTAATTCCCAGAGTGTGATGCTGAGAGGTAACTGACGTATCTACATCAGAATTGGTGTGTGCCTTGTTTACCTGATCTGAATTAGGAATTGGCTGTGTCACGGCAACCTCTGAAAGTGAGCAAACCAGTTCAACCCGTCTTGAGGTGCCCATGCAATAGGCGCATTATGAGTTAATTCTCTTTGCGCAGCACCTGAGTTAAGTTTAACTGTAAACTGTAGAGTAGTAGTGTCACGTAAATGAACGGTCACGGGTTGTCTATTAGCCGCTGTTCCTTGACACCAAATTGAGCCTAGACCAATAATAGGCATAAAGCCTGAATTGCCCCCAATGCTCATATTTGCTTTAGCAGTGAACGGTAAAGACATCCCCCATGTACCATTACCAGAAGAAGCCCCAGTAGTTCCAAACCTGAACTCGCCCCATGTATAAATCTGATCAAAGATTTCATAGTAGACGGCTCTTAGAACAGCGGGACCACCTGTACCAATGACAGGATTAGCGGTTGATACCGTAAAGATAGGAGTGTAAGATTTAAGAGGATGTGTTGTAAGACACGAATTTGCATAAGCATCAAACAAATTCATGTTTACAGCGTTTTGTGCTGGGAAATCCTTTAAGAAGTCACTACCTACAGGATTGATAATCGGTAATAATGTCATGGTGCACTCACAGGATACATAAAATAAGCACTAATTTTATCAGACTGAGCTAAAGCCACAGGACTTGCAGCAGTCCATAAATCATTACTAGGTTGCCTAAAGAAAATGTTACCACCTGAAGTACTATAAACTACCTGAAATGCTGAAGTAGTTGAAGAAGCACCGTTATCTCTGAATACTGCTTTACCAATAGTAATCTCATTGGCAAATGCAGCAATTGCAGAATCAATCGCCACAGGCGCAGAGATTGAATAAGCCCCAGATCCAGCACTAAATCCAGCAGTCCCAGCTTCAATTCTAAGAAAGCCAATTAGCATCCGTGGGAACAGTCGAATGTATTTACCTTCAACAAATCCACCACTGCCTAGTACAGGGTTAACACTAGCAGTCCAAGCTGGCGTCCATGATGTATGTGTTGATCGTCTAAATAACGCATCAAGTACATCACAGTTATCAGCATTCTGATCAGCCCAGCCTGCATAGGTTGGTAAATCCTGTTTAATCTTCTCAGATGAATCAGGTTTGATCAAACCTAAATTAGTTGTTACTGTAGTTCCCATCTACTCACCTCCTTATTGTTTCTTGAAGATGAAGAAACCACTAAATGTATCTCCTGTGGCAGGCACAAAAGGCAGTGCATTAGTTACTAAACTTGAAGTTTTGGCAGGAGCTGTATAAACTTCTGGAATTAATCTAACGTAACTAACTCCACCAATGGTTACAGCATCTAATGCCACTGACCCTGATGTCGCCACAGAGGAGTTATCGTAAAGGAAGCCATGCCCAACCACTGAATTAGTTCCAGGAGCAGCAGTCAATGAGTTACCAACAGTTAAAAAAGAACTATCGAATACCTGTGGCATGCTGATTGCATATTCACCTGTTCCCGCTGCAACTCCAGGATCTACAAAAGTGAGCCTGAAATTACCCATTACAATGCCATCACAGTCGATATAATCCCCTGAAGCTACTCCTGATCCAATGCTAGGATTAGCAGTAGTTGCAATAATTGAAGGATTATACGTCTGTAAGGTAATGTTCATCTTTGCGGCAACTTGATCATTATTATCTTTTTGAAGTTGATCAAAGTTAACCCAGTTACGTACTAGTTCAGTTTCATCAGGTTTAGCCAGTCCAATGTTAGAGGTGAAGCTTACAGCCATAGCTTGTAACCTGCCATCTCTCTATAAAGCCTGAACTGATAACCTGTATGAAGGTAATGAGCCTTTTTATCTCCACAATCTTCTTCGCACCTGAATGTAGGACCAGGATTATTTCCTCTATACCACTCCCTGTGCCTTCTAGCTAATAATTCAAGTAAGTACATCAGAAGCCTACCATTTTCTTGGCATAAGCTAATTCTTCATCATCAGTTTCATGATTGGGAAGTTCAATCCGTTCAACTCCTGAATCCTGAATTGAACCTCTCTGATAAATCTGAACAGTATCCCCTTCGATGGCATACCCCGTTTGCCGATCCTGCATCACCTTTTTAATATCATTGGCAATGTTAAGCATCGTGCCGGGGTCTTTAACGTGAGTCTGAATGATTTCAATGATTGCACGCACTTTAACTTCAAGATCAGTTTCTACCGGCTGCTCAAGAGTGCCAGTAACTTCCATATAAGTCTTAATTGCACCCCAGTGGCCTTCATTAATTTTCTTAGCAAACTCAGTCTTAGCCACAGGGTCGATATAGCCAATACTTCTATCAGCTAACATCTTCACATGGTTCTGAAAGACTGGGTCCTGTAACCAAGCAAAATAAGTTGCCGGGAGAATTCCCAGAGAGTCTAACTTCTCTTTATTAGATCTAGTGTCAGCAAAGTTAGCCAGGCAATAAGCAACAGCAATCTGCTTGTCTGTTAACTCTTCCTGCGTGTGCTGCTTGAAAGGAATTCCACGCTTCTCTAAAGCCTGAATCACTGGTTTACGAGTTAAATAGTATTCTACAGAAGTCTGACGGATGTTTGGGCGCTTAACGCGCATTTGTTCTACAACTTTTTCAATTGAGGGAACTTCAGTCCGAAGCATCCAAAAAGTTTCATAGATTTTAATAAGTTCTCGTTCAGCACTTGTCAGGGTCATTGAAATCGCGTACTGTTTCCTTGCCCACCTCTTCTGTGCTTCTGTGGCCATCTTTCCCTCCTTCCTTTTTAACTCTAACCAGGGTTACTTCAACACAGGTCCCGTTAGCGCAGAAACTACTAATCGTTGGACGATTGATTTCTAGCAATTCCTGCATTCCCCCAGAACATCATTTCTTCTAACTTAGTTAGTGCTACCGATTGCTCCCGGCCTTTAGGTACAAGTAATCCAATAATTAAACCTAGCCTGAAAATTTCTTCTCGCCATTCGACATGTTTTGTAGCAATTCCATCATGTGAAGGTGGGTGGTGTTTAACCTTATTGCGTAAATCTTCAACAAAAGACTGGTCACTAAGCATTAAAAGAGCATTTAAAGCACGATCATCGTCATCAAAGTAGCCTGTAATATCTTTTAGACTCATAGTTCAAGAGCATCCTTAAATTATTCTCGTGATTAGACCTATCCTTCCACGTCAAACATTAAACTATTGGGCCGGGTCATGTCAAGAGGGTACCCGAAATGTCCGATTCTAGCAGGGTGAAGCTGCCATGCAGGGTGGGACTTCAGTCCTGGATAGCCAGGAAAGGCCTTTCCCTGCCCTTCTGACAGCCTTTCAAGCCCTCTAGGTCTCCTAGGCAGGGTATGGGGGTCTCAAAGGCTCTGAGAGGCTCTGAGGCCGTCATCTTGAGATAATAGTTTGAAATCGCTAATTAAGGTTATTCGCCACAGGCAAGCGAAGCTTGCTAGTATCATTTTAGCTAAGTTAAATACTACCCAGCCCGAAGGGCTCTGCTTATACGAAGCTTGCTAGATTGATTTAGGGATTTTAATTTAGTCTTGGTAAGCTTTAGCTTACAAGAATCTTTTTATTTTAGGAGGTAGGTACCATGTAAAGATTTTAGGGACTCCTGAATGTAATAGGGTCCACTACTCACTTCGTTCGCCGGAATTTCATGACAACATGTTATAAATTAATTTAAATCGGACATATCCGAATTATCATTTCATTACAGAGAGTTATTTGAAAGTTCAAGTAACTCAGAGTAATAATGGACATTACTCTCTATTGGGTTAATTGATTCAAAGCGGGTGAATGGAAGTATAGTAGGATACAATAGTTGTTATGCAATTATAATATAATAAAATCGTACCAACTATGATTAACTATGATTGTCTGGGATGAGTTACGATAAACAAGGATTATCTGTGACACATGAGTCATGTCCCATTATTGCAGGTCATTAGTGACCATTTCAGCCGTTGAACTAAATTAAAATAGTTTGGCGTATAAGCAAGCGTATAAGGGGGATGACAGGGTATGGGCCGAAGGCCCGTAATACCCGTCATAACCCGCTACGCGCGCGTGTTCCTTTTTATATGGGGAAGAAAATATTAGTTTCGTTTGTGCCTTCGGCACGAAACAATATTTTATAACCCATACTACCCCTCATACACCGTATGATCCCCTCTGTGGCCATATGATACTCTGTGCATGGCGTATGAGAGGGGGTATAAGGGGTAAATAGGGCGTATAGTGGGAAAGGGTATGAGTATTGCTCCATGACTAGGGGACAAATCGGACATTCGTCACATATCCTTCCGCTCATTACAAAATAGTTATTAGTACCCATGTCAACTCAAGTGAGGATTTACTATGTCAGAAGAGCGTCATTCGGCTGTTCTTGCACTTATCACTGAAAAAGGCCCATTAGGGGTCACAGCTATCTCAAAAACACTTAACATCCCATTGAACACAATGCAGAAATGGCTACACAATCAGAGCTATTTCAGGATGAATGAGAACAGAAAGTGGGATCTACCCGAAAATGTACACTCTGCTAATAAGACTAATAACCTTACATTGCTGGTAAATGCAGTAAAAACACAGTTACTACTCGTTAAAGCCGAAAAGGAAAATCTAGATATTGCTGTTCAAATGGCTCAAGATGCAGTAAATAACCTTGAAAGGACTGCTAGTACTCTTAACACACAACCTGTGGCAAATCAGACAAGTGTGACATACCCTGAAAGACTAACTAAATTCCCTGCAATGTTGGATAATCTTATGAAAGTTATCAAAGCTCGCAAAGGTTTCATGTCCGAAGAAGTGTATAATCTACTAATTAACCTACGATGGGTTGACTTAATCCTTGATAATGGGACAATCTATCTTGATTCAGTCTTTGAGCCAGCATTGCATGAAGTACTACTAGCTGAAAGGGAAACGTTCGATACTGACCTATTAGAGACAGTTATGGAGTATCAGCCCAAAAGTGAAGAGTAACTAAATACTTGACAAGGGGCGAGTTCTGTGCTAACCGGAATTCGCCCCTTATGTCCGTTGTTCAGATAGTGAATTTCGGATGCTTTTTCAGACAATGGCCACTAGACTAATACTTGTAAGGCAGAGGGGCAACGCATTAGGAGAGGGATTAAAATGAGGAAGCTCACCATTCGCTACACTGACATCATTACTAGCCGAATTGAGGAGTACGTTTTCAATTTCGACCCGGCTATCTACAAAGACTCAAGCATTTTCAAGGATGCCCTTTGCAGTATTGACCCTGGCGATGACTATGTGGTCGAATTCGAAAACTATGTCTCGGATTGCAAGCATGCCTACAACGAAGTTGGGATGCTCGGACATTTTGCCGACTCTCAGGGATGTGGTTATGGCTGCAAGGTTTACATGTGTTCTAAGTGCTCACTTACTACTGGTATGCACAATGCCACTTATGGCTGCAAGATCGACCACTAATTGATGGTTACTCGGCAGTATCTCACCCTGTGGCGAGGTAATGCCTGTGAAATTATCAATTAGTAAGGAGATTGATGATGGTTACGATGACTTGTTGCAACAAGAACTACCCCACTGTTCGTGCTTCGATGAACCACGTCTGCAATAAGGACATCGAGATGAACATTAACACCATTAAGGACGCTTTGTGGGAGGTTTTTAACGAGGATCTGGCGCTGAAGCACCTTCCCGAGTTTGAGAAGGCGTCTATTATCATGAAGTTCGCCGATAAACTTACCAATATCACGGAGTAAAGGGTGATTAGTGGTCATTCTCAGGGTTGATAGGACTTACGCATTCGAATACTGGTACGGTGTAGGTAAAGACGGACAGATTTACCGTTGGATGCGTGCCCATCACGAACCGATTAATACTTTCTTTTGGATGCATTGGGAAGTTGTACCGAGTGTTGGTTGGTAATTGATGATTACTTGAGGTAATGGGCTTTAATAGTCCATTGCTTCACTGAAATTATCAATTAGTTCATGAAAGGACTGATTAAAATGCTCGTGCCGGTTATCAAGTTCGATGTTGCTCGTAAGATTAACTACAAGGGTGTCAATGTTCACACCATTGAGGAATGCGTGGTTCGACTGGACACTGAGAACTATGACGCTATGTATGCGTTGCCGATGGCTCGTAACATCGAATTCACTAAGATGATCGATTTCGAATTCGCTAATAAGGAGCACGCCCCTGTTGAATTCTCTTACCTGTTCGCCACAGAAGAAGACGAACTGTGCCCGATTGATGAAATGGTTGGGATGGTTTTCTAATGAAACGTACTTTTACAGTACTTATTGAACTTGAATTGCCTATTGACGACTTTGATGGCGATGAGTGTATCAGTGACGATGGTTGGGAGATGGTAAATAATTTTAATCGTGCTTTTGAAGCACTTCAGTATGAGTATGGGCACAGCTACATTCAGCGGGTAGGTAATCCTATTCTTAAAAGAGATTGATGGGATGGTTTTCTAATGGCTAATCTCAAGAAGATTTGTAAGCATGGCAAACGCGTTTGGGGTAATTACGGAGACGGGAAGGTGCGTCATTTCGCTGATGATCAGAAAACACCACTAATGGATATTTGCGAGGATTTCGAATTGGAGACGGCTAATAATTGATGATTACTCGGGTCTGTCTACCTGTGGCAGATAGGCCCTATGAAATTATCAATTAAGGAGTGAGAAATGAACATCGAGAAAAACACCATGTGGTTTAACACCTGTAGACTGCCGGGAATTGGCTATATCGTTACCGGTATCAGTGATGTTATCGGAGAATCGGTAACAGATAGATTTGAAGATATGTATCTTCCTTCTCTTGACTGTGGTTACCTGCTTAAGCCGTGGACTGAGTTCTTTTGGCTTAAAGAGGACGCTATGCGTTTCATTGCTAACCACGAAGGACCTATTACGAGGGTCGTGTATATCTGATGAGAACTGAGTGTATCCTCCCCCATGGCGGGTACAATCACTGAGATTATCAATTAAGAAAGGATTGTAAAATGCCAGAGCGTATGAACCCTGCTATCAAGGCCGAATGGGTTGCTGCATTGCGTAGTGGCGAATACCCCCAGGGAAGACACTGGCTAGAAAATAAAGGTAAGTACTGCTGCCTCGGCGTTCTCTGTGATCTAGCTGTTAAGAAAGGCGATTTGCAGAGATTTGAAGACGGTTGGCGAATTACTTATGCTGCTGAGCATGGCGCATCTGAAAAGACGCTTCCTGTTGCGATTTATGGTATTGAAGGGATTCTTCCTGGTTTTATGGCGGGAGATCATTATTTTTCTCTTGCGGCTGTGAATGACATTGGTTTTACTTTCGATCAAATTGCTGATCTTATCGAGTATTTCTTGTAGGGATTTAATAATGGCTAAGTCTGCTGATGAACTAATGTGTGGCTGCGGCCACAGTAAGCGTTTCCATTCTATTATTGGTTGTACACATCGGGAAGGCAAAGAGCAGAATTACCGTCAGTGCACGTGCCCTGTTAAGTTTACAGATAAGGAGATGTTCCAGTGACTGAAGAACAACTTAAAAAGCTTATTCAGGATGTATTTATTGCAGAGTTTACAATGGACACTATTCAGCGTATGAATAACTTTGTGCGAGTCGCTATTGCTGTTGCAAAGCAGCGGAATTTAATTGTTCCCTCAGTTGAGGATACATCTGTTGATGTAATGTGGGATAAGAATAAACCTTATGGAGTCGCTGTTAAGGAACACACTGACTTTTGCTAATTGCTAACTAACCACTATGGATTTTGCGGGCCTGTTGATTAATTGATGTGGTAACGGGTATGGCAAGCTTAGGTTTGTCCTACCTGTGGCGATATCAATCAAGAAAGGACTTTTAGATGAGTACGGATGAAAAACGTACGGCGTTTATAGTTTTTAGTAGCTGGTTGTTTTGGCTTCTTTTAGGTTTGTTTTTAGGCTTTATGTATGGTAATTGGAACTGTCTTTTTGCCATTCTTATTTTAACTGGTCTATGCACCGTTGTATTTACCTTTGCCTGGCTTTCTACTAAGATTTTTAAGGAGTAGTGATTGCATAATGCAAACATCATGGCAGGTTGCTGCTAATCGATTGAAGAGAGAGTTTAAAACGCTTTTCCAATCTTTTCTTGAAGAAGAAAAAAAGAAACTTGACTTTCCTAAACATAAGGACGATCCTGATAGGTATAGATATCTTCACAGTCATGCATCTAGTAAGGCACGTACCAGGCTTATTGCAAAACAAAGAGACATGTTTAATCGCTTTAAGCGTGAGGCCGAGCAGCAGGGGTATCCGAAAACAGCTACATACATTGAAGAAGAAGGCTAAAATACTATGCAGACCTTATGGGATGAAAATAATAAAGAATACAGAATCATTGCTGGTGTGAGTGATGTAGGATCACTACTTTTTGCGTTGGACTTGGCGATAGCATCAACAAAGAATCCCGAGCGTATTAAAGAATTTGAAGAACTTCATAAAGCATTGCGAGTTTATGGATAGGCAAAAAGAAACCCCCGGCCACAGAGGTCGGGGGTTTTTTCTTTACTTACTTGATATCAAATTCTCCGCGCTTAGCTCCCTCAACAAATGCAATCCACTCATCGGGTGTAAATATTAAAGTGGCTTGTATTCCAGAACCGTTCTCCTTACTATCTCTTACCCTGATTTCATCTCCCATTCCAAGAATGCCGTCTCTTAGCATTACTTCGACACAATTAGATCCGCCAGTACCGTTACTGCGACCGGATTTAATCCACTCATTCCGAAGCATTTTTATACTCCTTT
>JACCDR012467965.1_pt1 | contig 10624 bp, 22 predicted proteins | sample 7446431 | NCBI WGS metagenome assembly JACCDR01 (sample SAMN15323443, study PRJNA562643) | freshwater metagenome | isolation source: river surface water | place: USA:Blue River Watershed | collected 2017-08-17 | reverse complement strand
TCGCGGTCGTCCAGTGGGGGAGCTCATCGGACGCGTCAAAGGCGCGCGCTTCTTCTCGATCCAGGCCCGCGGGCAGGGGCCGGAGGAGGGCGTGTACTTCGTCGTTGAACTCATCCAGTGCAGCGTCGAACTCGCGCTGCGAGTAGATCAACTCGACAGGCATGCGTACTCCGGTGGGGCCTGGAGAAAGAGACGGGTGTCGGACGCCAGGGAGACGAAGGTCTTCCCCTGTCCGAGAATGATGTGGTCGTACAACGTCACCTGTAGGACCCTCGCCGCAGCCTGGACCTGTTTCGTGGCGTCGATGTCCTGTTCGGACGGATTCGGGTCACCTGCAGGATGGTTGTGCGCGATCAGGAAGGCGCGCGCCGGGACCTTCCGGGTGAGGACCCAGCGCAGGATCTGGCACGGGTCAACGATGGTGAAGCGGTTGCTCCCAGTGGTCAGGACCGTCATGTCGAACACGTGCCCTGTGGTCAGAATCGCCAGCACGCCCAGGCGCTCCTGCTCGTGTGACCACAGCCACGGACGGAGAACCTCCGCAGCGGCTTCTGGGCCCCGGACTCTGGGAAGACCCGAGTAATCCTCCTTCCGAAACGCAGCCTTCCAGGTGTCGCGAAGCAGGCGCGGAGACCAGCGAATCGGCTTCTCGCGGCTCTCGCTCAAGGCTTCGTCTCGTCGCTGACCTGGATGTCGGCCATGCGGAACTCGCGAAGAGCGCCTCGCTCGAGGTCGAACGCGGGGAGGAGCCAACAGGGCTCCGGATGGTGCTCCGTCGCTCCGTAGCGAGGACAGCCCGGGAGGGTCACCGTACGGAGGGCGAGCTCGCCCTTCCAGTTCCGGTACATGAACCGGAAGGGCGGAACCTCCTCCGCGGCCGCTGGCTCTTGGCCTGCGAGCAGGTAGACTCCGGCGACCTCGTTGAGGACGCGGGTCACAGCTAGCCCGGCCCGGTCGAGGTCGACGTCCTGCAGCGCAGGGAAGTCGGTCTTGATGGCTTCGATCAGATTCGTCCACAACAGAGTTCCAATCAAGCGTTGCTCAGACATCAGAATGCCTCCTTGGGGTCGGCGGTCGTGTGATGGGTCAGGTACCGAAGTTCGGTCTCGCCGGCGGCGATGCGGACGCGAGCAGCATCCACGTCCCAGCGGCACACCTTCAGCAGCCGGTACGCGGCCGAGGCGTTCCAACCAGTCTCCTCGGTGAGCGCAGTCAGGCGCTTGAAGCGGTCATCTGCGCTCAAAGGTTCCGCAGCAGGCTCCGCACTGAACTCGATGATGACCTCGGTTCCGCGGTGAACGGCCTTCCCGCCGGCGGCAGACCAGTCGGCTGCGAGGCGCTTCGCCGCTTCCTGCGGGCCCAACTTCGCGTAGGCTCGGTAGTTCTTCATGCGTTCTCCAGCAGAGCGTTTCGCGGGTCCTTATGAGCGGAAAATGCCACCTTTTCCGCGCATAATAGCTCGCACTAGGAGGTGCCCTTGAACGCTGAAGAACTCGGTGCTGAGCCAGACGGCTATCTTCTCCCCGGCGGGTTCGTTTTTCCGGAAGACCTCTTTGTAGGCTTCCCTTTTCGTCGTTGGTCCAGCCAGAACAAGGTCTCTTTCGTTGAGGCTTCCCGGAGGCAGATGTGCTTCGTCGATGGCGAGTCCGTGCGGGCCGTTGACCTGTTGGTGCGCGCCTGCGACGAGGACAGCACGCCTGCCGAGGCTGCGTCGGAGTCGCTCCCGGCAGGACGAGACGGCATCTGCGCCGCTCAACAACGGATCCTCGCGCTCGCGCTCACCTCGGCGACTTTGGCGTGTTTGGGAGAGCTGGACGTGTACGACTCTGCGACGGAGCTCGTCACGTTGAACCCGAAGCTCCGCATCCCGAACAACACCACGGTCCTCTCGTTCAACCAGCGCGGCAACCTCATCGCGCGAGCGTTCTGGCCCGGCAGGGAGGGAGGGATCCCTGACCTGAAGCCGAAGAGCATGATGTGGCTCCTGCGTCAGATCTTGGGACGGAAGGTGCGTACGTACTCCGTGCCCTGGGATGGTTGGGGTTGTGCGCACGACAGCTGGCACGGTCCGACGCCGTGGGGTCGCGAGGACAAGGCGGGCTTCTACGTCGCGATGGCGGCCGCTCGAAAGAAGCGGCTCATCGCGGAGGGACTGCTCAAGCCGAACACGCCCTAAGAAGAAGCCACCAGCGCCGGCGAGGCGCGCCGCGAAGGCGCACCTCGTTTTTCGTCAGCAGTCCGGGATGTCGCTGTCTGGCTTCTCTTTGTCCGAGAGAGCCTCGTCGATGTCGCAGGCAACGGATTCGATGCGACACCGGACCTCGAGCTCCTCGACGCGCGCGGCAAGGGCCTCCTCTCGAGCTTGGTTCCGCTCTCGCTCCGCGGTGAGCTTGGCTTGCGCGAGGAGCAGCGCGTTGGCCATGGCGTCATTTTGGTCCATGGACGACCTGCTTGATCAGTTCGAGGTAGGTCGTCATCCGGTCTTGGTACGCGGCTTCCTGAGCTATCTGCGCATCAAACTCCGCCTTGACCGTGCTCATCAAGGCTGCGATCGCCTGGATGCGGTCGCGCCAGTCCGTCTCCTGCCGGACGTTGCGGAGCAGCGCCAACAGCACCGATACGTCCTTCCACCTACCAGGCCCGCCCACGTCCATGTGTTCGCAGAGGTTCTTCAAATTGCGCAAAGCAGACTTGAACTCGGCTTCTTCCTTCTCCTGCGCCGTAGCGCAAGTCGGCATAAGAAGGAAGGTCTGGTTGTCGTACGCACGGTGGTGCGTCTCTCCAAACCGAGAGGCGTCCAACATGTAGCGCAGAGGGTGCGAGATATTCAGCTCTGGTTCCGGCTGCACCACGAAGGTCATGGTGTTGACTCTCTTCACAACACCTAGCACCGAGAACGTGGTGTCCTTCGTGAGGAGGCGCCCATAGACGGTATCACCGACCGCGATGCTTGTTTTTTGCTTGGTCTCTTCGTTCGCCATTCGTCTTCTCCGTTTTGCCATCGAACATGTGCCGAAACGCCTTCTTCATCTCCTCTGATTCCGAAGCTGCGATGGCCGCCGCCTTGCGCGCTTCTTTCGCTGGGTGTTTGCGCGGCTTCGTCACGTGAGCCTCTTTGGTGCCGGGAGCAGTTGAAGGTAGGTCACCTCAGCCGGTTCTTGCGGAGGCGCCGGCTCGACGTTGGGGCGGCTGTCATCCTGCTCGTAGTTCTCGACGACGACCTCCCAGGCATCGGCGGCGAGGCCCTCCCAGCAAGCCGCAAAGGGCTCTCCTGGCTCTCGCACGATGGAGGTGAACACAGACTCGGTGTAGGCGTCGTCGTCCGTCTCCCAGCCGTCTCCGCGACTGTAGTGGCCGTACACGTCCAGCTGGACGGAGCACGGCGCGCAGGGGACGCCTGAGCTGTCCAACAGAGACCGAGGCTCCGTGGACAACACGGTGCTGAGGAAGGAATCCCCATCGTCGAACCAGGTGAAGAAGGCGTCTCCGTCTCCCTGCTGGAGGTCGAAAGAGAAGAACGGCAGCCCTTTCTCGTCGCGAGAGATGGTCAGCAGGTACTGATGCCACGCCATCAGGAACCATCGCTGTCGTCGCGCACGCCCAGCCGTGGCTGCAGGGGGATCCCCTCAAGGGCGCTCCTCACCACCGAATCCCCGACTCGCTCGACGTGCGCGCGGATCGCTTCTTGGAGGTTGACCTGCGTGCGGGCCGCGCTGGCGGTGATGGCCTCCTCGAACACGGACACCAGGTGTGGCAGGTGCTCCTGCACTTCGCGTCTCAGGATTGTGAACGCCCCCTCGATCTCCGTCAGCGCTTTTTGCGATAGCTTCCCGGTGAAGGCCCCCAGGACCCGCTCTTTCGCCACGGTGACCGCTTCAACGATCTCCGAACCAGCTGCACGAACGGCCTTCGTGCTCGCCGTCAGGTCGGTCTCGCTTTCCACGATCCCAGGCACGATCTGCCCATCTCGGATGCGAATCGTGCAGGGAACGCCCTCGAAGCTTCCCATCGAGGTGATCAGGTCCGCAAACTGCGCAGGACTCATCTCCACCTCCAGGACAGCGGGTCCGTGCGTGTACGCGCGAGCTGTTCCTTCCCGGGTCTTCAGCACCTGTTGAGCATGGTGAACGCGGAGCAGGACGCTGCTGTAGGTCGAACTCGCATCGACCCCGAAGAGCGCCTGTGACCCCGAGCTCTTGGTGATGGAGAGCCGGCCGAACGCAGGGTGCGACAGTTCGGTCGCTCCGTCTTTCCCGACGGTCACCGTGGGCTTCTGGTTGGGCGGTCGGTGACTCACGTCGCTGCCGGTGGCTGGACGATGATGGGGGTCTGACACTTTTTGGCGGGTTCCATCTCCAGGACGCTCCACGCCTTCTTCACGGCCTTGGCGCCGCACTTGCCGCACGTCGGCTCAGGCGGCACCGTTCCCGCCCAGAGCCGCGGCACTCCGACGGGTCCGCGGCACAAACTGCAGACGCCTTGCTGGATCATGTCCATTGAGCCTCCAGTCTTCCCCTTTCAAGCAAAAGAAAACACCAGGAGCCACCATCGTCCCAAAGGGGGAATGACGGGGAAGACAGGGCCGTGACGGCTCCTGGTGTTGATGGACGTGATGGGGATCGAACCCACGACCTCCTGCTTGCAAAGCAGGCGCTCTCCCGATTGAGCTACACGCCCGAAGTCCGAATGGCAGGAATCGAACCTGCGACCTTTCGATTAGGAATCGACTGCTCTATCCACTGAGCTACACCCGGAAGGACATTACCGCGCCAGGACGTACTTCGACCAGAAGTCGACTGCCGCATCGTAGGCCGCTCGGTCGAGAGGCACGCCCGAACCGCCCTCGGCGACGCCAAGGGCGTTCCTCATCATGGTGATGGGAGGCATCGGGGCTTCGTACGTCTCCCGGCACGCGTTGATGGCGACGATCCCCCAGTCGCCTTCGATGGCGTGACCCTCCTTGGCCAACTGCTCGGCCGAGTAGACGATCACATCCAGGAACGGCGCAGGCTCCAACTGGACGCTTTCACGGGGAATCCATCGCGTGAGCACCTTGGCCTCCCCCGGGCGGCGCGCCTCGTAATCGGACCGAACGAGATGCGCGTTCTCCGGCGTGAGTAGGATCAGGGGGTCCAGCACATTCGGCGGGGCGGCGATGAACACGTGCTTACAGAACGGCGCGTAGCCGTTTGCGGCCCCCGCTTCGTTGCGGTCCACAAGGTCTTCTAGGTGCAGGAGGAAGTCCTGTACCGAGCCAGGGATGCGCGTCCCCGCGAAGTTTGGGTCGTCGAAATGACGGCCCTTCGCGAAGTCGGTCATGACGAAGCGGTCTCCTACGGAAAGGACTGGCTTCACGGCGTCTCCAACGGAAAAGGACTTGGAGCTTCCTTCGGGGAATCCTAGGTACGCTCCAAGTCCTTATGCGTGGATAAGGCCAGCGTTTTCACGACGGCGAGGCGCGGACATCGCTCGGACGAAGTTCCTGGCAGATGATCTCTTCCTTGCACGCCGTGAACGTATCGTTCGATTCGAGGTCGAGCACCGAGTAGCAGCCGACGCCCGGCAAGAACTCAAGGACACGGCACAGGTAGTTGTTGCCGTCGCTGTCGGTCGCACGGAACTCGTCGCCCACGTACACGTGGTTGTCCCACTCCGGCCGACCTGGTGCTTTGGCGGCGAGCTGTCGTCCTTCCCGCCGCTTCGACGGCTTGGGGCAGGGGCGGAGCGGGAACTCGTCTCGCGGCGCCGGCGGGGCGGGCGGCGTGGACGCCACCTCCTCGGAGCAGACCGTGGGTGGGTCGTAGACGGCGAGGACCTCGATCAGGTCTTGCACGGCGACGCCGAGCTTTGCGAGGAAGTCGCGTTCGACAACCGCGGCGCGCAGCCAAGACTCTTGCGCGGCGAACTCTCCGGACTCGGCGGCTCGGATCTCGTCCTCCAGGTGCAGGAACCGCAAGGTGGACCGGTCCAACAGCTTCTGTGCGGCCGCGCTGGCTTGGTCGCGTTCCTCCCCGTAGAAGGGATCGTCAGGTGGCCTCATTCGAGACTCCCGATCGACGTACCGTCCGAGAACAGCACCGCCTCGGGCAACCACTCGAACCGGAGGTTGGCGAACTCCTCGCCGACGAGCCTGGAGTGGGCGTCGCTGTAATCCGAGACCTGCATGGCCGGCTGCCAGTCACGCTGGGCACCGGGCGCGATCCCTTCCGGAAAGGCGTTCGTCAGGTTGAGGTCCATGAGGTGGTCACCCATGATGTGGGTGATGCGGAGCGTCCCTCGGACGCCGCGGATCGTGCGCTGCTTGGCGTCGTTGTTCTGGAGGACCGAGTTGACCACCCAGAGCGTCTCGAGCCGTCGAATGCGGAAGTCGCGCGGGTAGAGCTTGGTGGAGCGTACGGCCAGGAGCGTGACGTCCAGGAGCTCGTCGCGGATGGCGGCCTCCTTCGCTTCGGCCTCGGCGGCGATCTGCGCTTCGGCCTGCGCGCGCGCTTCGGCCTTCGCGTCTTCGAAGCGCTGTTCCTCGATGAGGGTGCCGATGGTCTCGACCCCCTTCCGTTCGCTGACGCGCGCGCGGATCAGCGACTTCACGACGAGCCGGGCGTCCTCGGCGTCAAGGCCAAGACTCTCGACGTCCTCGAAGGTGGCAGTCTCCAAGTTGATCTTGCGGTTCTGGCTGAAGGGGTAGCTCACGATGCTCAGGGGGAGGAGCACCAGCAGGCAGGCGGCCAGGAGGAAGAGGCTGGTCTGACCACGACGGGTCCGGAAGAATTCGAGCACGTTCACCTCGTATGCGACGGATGGATTCCGCGCGTTGTATTATGCGGCGTTGCCTCGAAGATTATCGAAGGCGGAACATCGAGCAGAGGCGCTCCAAGGAGCGCATCAGGCGGTAGCGCAGTCGCTTGCTTGGAGGAACGATGGCTCGGCTGCGCATCGGCTCCGCACATCGAGGGCACACCACGCCGGCTCGGCGAATGGACACTCTGCGCTGCCCGCAGGGGCAGCGGTGTTCGAACATGACGACCTCAGACCGGCGTGAAGTAGCCAAGCAAAGCGGCGGACACGAGAGCGCCGAGTGATCCGCCGACCAGCAGGACCAGGCTCAGGGCGGTGAACAGCAACGCGTTGGAGACGCGCTTTGTCTGCCGTTCGGTGTCCTGCCCCGCCAGGAAGCCTCTTTGAAACTCGCCCGCAAGCATCTCGCGCAGCTCACGCTTCTCCACGCCTCCGGCGTAGAGGCGCGCGATGGTGTCTTCGTTGGCAGAGAACTCCGCGGTGACCTCCGCGAGGTGCTGCTCAGACGTCAGCCCGCTGCCCTTCCCCCTGCACTTCACGCGAAGGTCACCTGCGAGCAGCGGGTACTCAGACTCGCAGGCGTTCGCGTAGGTGCGCAGCGCGGGGATCGCGAACGGGTCGTGGGTGACGTCGAGCACGAAGTAGTCGCAGTCGGCGTGCTTCCCGCCGGGTTCGCTGCTGCCGTCGACACGGCCGACGACGAACTTATCGAAGATTCCTCTGGTTTTATCGCCCATATTAGACTCCTAGTCACCCTAGTTTGAAGCGCGATACTCGGTCGAGGCGCCTACGCGAGAGAACAGGTCCGACACGACAGTCGCCTGTCGAACGCGTTCGTAGCTCCGTGCGAGCCAGATCTTCCTCCGAGTCGAGGATGGTGCCCCTTTTTTCCATTGCCACGAAGGAGGGTCATTGGGCAACGGCATGAACCAGTGGCTGTGCTCTCGGAGCAGACTGCGCAGCAAGGAGGGGGCGTACTGGCGCACCAGCGCGTGCTCAAGTGCCATCTGCACGCCGCCGGCGGGGATGTCGCTGTACACGTCTTCGTGCTCCTGGAACGGGATGGCCTCGTTGTACAGCGCGCCGTGGCACGCTTCGTGAAGAAGCGCGTACCAGCGAGACTCCGCGCGTGCGGCCTCCGGTTTTTCGGTCCAGAAGACTTGATTGCCCTCGCCAAGGCTTACGGCGAGCCAGGGCGTGTCTCCCACGCACCCAGAAACCAAGGCGGGGACATACGTCACTTCATGGTCCAGGTGCCGGCAGAGCTCGGCCGCCACGTCCGCGAGGTGGCTTCGCTGTACATCAAGGCGGGTCATGGGACGTCTCTGGAGACGACCACACGCTCGCCGGCGTAGCAGGTGGAGAGATTCGCTCGGAAGAACAACGTGGCGACGGACGCATCGGTTCGAGCTCCTCGGTAGCTGAGCTTCAAGGCCACCTTGACCATCTCGCTTTTGTGGCGGGCTTCCGGCAGTTGCCGGATACGTGCCGCTTCAGCTGCGGGCGTGCGGATCCCCCAGTCGCCGTGCTCGGTTTGCAGGTAGCGGCGGAGGTACGGTGCGTAGGTCCTCACCAGAGCGTGCTCAAGGGCCATGAGGGCGCCGCCAGATTCCTCGTGCTGGTCCAGCAGCAGGCCTTCGCGCAGGAGGGCTGCGTGACACGCCTCGTGGAGGATGTCGTACCACAGGCCTCTGAGGCTGTTGTCGTTCTGGATGTCTGTTGTGTCTGCTCTCGGCGAAGATGCTGCGGCCAGCGCATCCAGGTCGTGTGGTGAGTAGACCTTGTAGTCGGAGGCCACCTGTACCGCATTGCGAGGAGCGAAGCCGATGAACTCTACGCCGGGCGATGGGTTGCCGACGACCACGTCGATATCCAAGGCGGCGCACATTCGCCGCGCCGCCTTGATGTCCCTTGCGCGACACGCCCATTTGGTCGGACGGCGAAGGGTTTGGCGTCCCTTCACGGGAGGAGGCTCAGCTGTTGTTCCGACCGGAACCTGTGGATGTAGACCGCCTCCTCCTTGGGATCGGAGAGGTTCACACGCTTGACCCCGTCGACGTGCGAAACCCAAATCGTGTGCGTGACATCACCCGCCCGTTCAGCAGACGCGATGGCCACGATCTCTTCCCACCCCGGAAGCATCAGGCAGAAGCGCTGCATGAACGCGGCGATGCACCCGTCGTCCTTGACTTCAGCGACGGCGTCAAGACGGCGCTGCTTTGACAGGGTTGCCGTCAGCTCAAAGCGAGGTTGCAGTCCGCTGCTGCGCATGAACATTCCCTCCAATCGTGAAGGAGCGTCCTTGCGAAACCGCGCGAGCGTCTTCTCGGGAAGGTAGCTGGGATGCCCGACGAAGTCGAGGAACTTCTGGTCGTCCGCCGTAGGCTCCTTCAGGTGAACCAGGGGAATGACGAGTTTGGTGTAGTCACCCATGAGAGGCTTCCTTATGGGCGCGGCCCAGGTAGCGATGAAACTCACAGAAGAAGGCCCAGGTACCGGTCTTGACGAACGCCTTGCCGCTTCGTTCGTAGTTGAGGGTGATCTGAACCCTGCCAAATTCAAGGACCTCGTAGGGTCCTTCTTCGGGGTCCTCGAAACGGTCCCCCACAAGCGTCTGTCGACGCGGGTCGCGTGGAACGACCTCGCGGCAGACAGCGTCAGCCGGCATCGTCGTCGTCATCGTCATCGTCGTCGTCCACGACTTCGAGATCGTCTTCTTCGTAGCAGACGTTGTGTACGGTGACTCCGCCGTCGACATTGACGTCGGCGTAGCCGAAGCTGAGCATGATGATTTCGGAGGTGCCGTCGATCTCGAAGTCGTAGGTCTCCTCGATTCTCTTCACGGTTTCCCTGATGTGCTCAAGGTCGTGTTTCGTGATTTGGAGCTTTCCCATTACAGAACCCCATAGTAGGCCAGTAGGTCCAGGCGGTCGTCGAAGAGCTCAGTCGCGTTGTCCTGAAGGAAGGGCATCTCCATCGAGAGGTACCTTCGTGTGTCCGCAGAGCGCGACAGGACAAGGGACAGGTCTTCGACGTCCTTGGGCCGGAACGGGTTGAGCTTGAGAAGCAGCGAGAGGCTCGCCGGCGCCATCACGCGCGGCCCGGCGATCTCCTGCTGCACTCTCCTCAGCACGTGCGGGTCGTTCGTTGTTTGGATGAAGTCCAGGCAGGTGTACTCCACGGGGAAGCCACCCACCGACTCCGGATAGTCGTCTGGATCGATGTCCGCGGAGATGAGGACGTCGAGGTCCTCTCCGGCACGATCCAGCAGGTCCAAGCGAACCAAGGCCGCAGGGCCGCTGATGAGGAGGCCGACTGGCTGGTTGTAGAGGATGGCGTACAGCTCCTCCGCGGCCAGTCGGTACTGCGCTGCCTCGGGACTCAGATGCGCAAGCCTCTGAGTCAAATAGAGGCCGTACTCCTCGGTGAACTTACGACGTCCCATAGAGCGCTCGCTCACGCCTCCTTGGCGGAGGACATGCGTTGGAGGAGGTGCGTCTTCGACGTGGCGCCGAAGAAGCGTTGGCGGATCTCGTCGCCGACGAAGATGGCCGTCCAGGGGAGCTGCGTAATCTCCCCGAAGACCTCACGGATCCGATCCTTGTCCTTGTCGGCATCGACAATCTCAACCGTCAGGCCGGGATTGTCCGCCTTCAATGCTTCGAGGTCTTTCTTGTACTTGGCGCAAGGAGCGCACCAGCTGGCGCTAGCAACGACGATGGTCATCCCATTCCTCCGAGGGCGTTCGAGCCCATGCGTAGGCTAGCGTCTCGGCCACTTCAATGATGGGACTCTTCGCGCGACTTGGCGCACTCTTGAATCCAGTCCG
>JACCDR010654488.1_pt1 | contig 10624 bp, 10 predicted proteins | sample 7446431 | NCBI WGS metagenome assembly JACCDR01 (sample SAMN15323443, study PRJNA562643) | freshwater metagenome | isolation source: river surface water | place: USA:Blue River Watershed | collected 2017-08-17 | reverse complement strand
TACCTTAGCTAATCAGGTGACCTACGCGATGGAATATCATATCAACGCGGTGGAACCAGAAGCGCTGGATTACAAGATGGACAAGCGCACCGCACAACAAATCAGTGACTGGTTTGCACCAACGCAATATCGTGCGGCTGACCACGACCCAGTGGTACTGGAGCTGGCGTTAAATGGCTTCCATCCGGCCGATTTGGATAAAGACGGTGACATCGACAGCAATGACATCACGTTATTCACCCGTTTGCTGCAAAGTGGCAAAACCACGCAAGCACACGACTTTAACAAAGATGGCGTGGTGAACGTGGCCGACTCACGGGCGATGACCGCACTGTGTACCCGTGCCCGTTGCGCCGTGAAATAAGCGTGAACCAATACATTTAATATCAATGACGCCGCCTGCTCAGCGCAGGCGGCCATTTTGTCGTCAAGGAGTTTTACCATGAAAAAAATTCTCGCCCTGTTGGCGTTTTGTCTGAGTCTGCAAGCCCAAGCGGCCCTGATTAGCATTGAAACCGATAAAACCAGTTACCAGGTTAACGATCTGATCACCGCCAAAGTGCAAGTCACTGGCCTGAGCCTGAATGAACTGATTTCCGCTTACCTGTTTAAACTGCAGTTACCGGTGGCCGGCTTACAGCTGATGTCATACCAGTTTGGTGATCTGCTGGCCGGCAGCAATGGCAGCATCCAAGACGTGCTGGATTTCGGCAGCGAACTACAGATCGCAGAAGTCAGTTTGAATGATGACTCTGAGCTGGCTGTGCTCCAGCAAGCCGGCGCTTTTACGCTGGTGTCATTCCAATTTAAAGTACAGCAAGCTGGCCAGTTTATGCTGTCGCTGTTTGATTTGGACGTTAGCGGTGCCGGCGCGGTCAGCCAGCCGGTCAGTGTGGTCAAAGACACTGAATTTACCGTCAACAAAGTACCAGCACCGACAACGCTGTTGCTGCTGTTACCTTTTGCGATCTGGTTAGGTCGCCGCCGTTAATCTGATGCAATAGCCGGTTAGCTGCTAACCGGCTGTTTCTGCACAGCCAAATCCGCCAGCCAAGCAGACTTTTGCATCGTTGCCCCGTCGTTTGTCCTACCTCGGTTGCAGTTCAACTGCGCCTCACTTGCATTTATTTAGCCGTCACAGAAAAATCTACCCGGTGACCAGATAAATGATCTGCTAGTCGCTTGTATCTGCTAAGATTTTCAAAAATTATCTGCATCAGCCCAATAGAGGGAACTGTCTGTCCATGTTTGATTCGCTCAGAAGCCGCTTGTTGCTGATACTGCCAGGTCTGCTGACGCTGATGACAGTGGCGATGGGATACGCCGCACTGGGGTCTATGCAACGGGACAGTCAGGCGCAGGCGCAGCAATCGCTGAATGTCGCCAGCCGGGTGTTTCGTGAAGCACTGAGCAATCGAACCAGTCAGTTAAGCCATTCAGCACAGTTGGTCGCCAGTGATTTTGCCTTTCGCCAGGCCGTCGCGCTGCGTGAGCAGGAAACCATCGCCACAGTGCTGGATAATCATGGCCAGCGCATCAATGCCAATCTCACTATTCTGCTGACACCTGACGGCGAGCTGGTTGCCGCCAGTGATGACCGGCTGACCCAACAACAGTTGGGACCACTGGTGCAAGACGTGCGGCAATCTGCCCAACAGCCGGTGGCTGACATCGTGTTTATTAATGGTCAGGCCTTGCAGATGGTGCTGGTGCCGGTGCGGGCTCCTGCCGTGATTGCCTGGGCGGGTATGGGCTTTGTGCTTGATAAACAGTTAGCCGGGCAAATTAAGGCACTGACCGATTTAGATATCAGTTTTGTTTATCAACCAGACGGGCAGAACGCTCAGATACTGGCGACAACTCTGGAGCCGCGACACAACCCGTTGCAACCAGACAGCTCGTTGATCCTGACCGACGAAGTACAGTTGGATCCAGCCGGTACCATGCTGGCCCGATTACATCTGTCAACCTTACGCTGGCAGCAAAGCTACCAGCAAGCACGCGACCAGTTGTTATTGATCTTTGGGTTGAGCTTATTGTTGGCATTGCTGGTAGCCATAAGTTTCGCCCGTAGCATCACCAAACCTATCTTGCTGCTGACCGACTTTGCCCGCCGCATAGGCCTTGGTGAACAACCGGCAGCACCGCCAGCCCATTACGGTGAAGTCGGTGTGCTCAGCAACTCCTTGCAAAAAATGCGCGATGCTTTAACAGAACGCGAGCAACAAATTCTGTTTCAGGCCCGCCACGACAGCCTGACCGGGCTGGTCAACCGCCACTGGGTCGAAAGCAGGCTGCCTGCGCTGCTGCAACAACAACAGCTGTGGTTACTGCTGATTAACATCAAAGATTTTAAGCATGTCAACGATGCCTTTGGCTATCAAAATGGCGACGCGTTGTTATTACAACTCACCCAGCGCTTGCAGCAACTGCACAGGCCGGTGGAACTGTTAGCCAGAATAGGCGGCGACGAGCTTTTACTGGTCAGTAGTCAGCCGTTGGACCTTGCTCAGACCGAAGCGCTGCAGCAACAACTCAGTCATGACTTTGTGTTAGAGGGCAGCCGGCTTAATTTGAAACTGGCAATGGCACTTTACCCGGTGCCCCAAGGTGAACTCAGCGCGAATAATGCATTACGTCGTGTCGATATCAGCATGGCTCATGCCAAAAATACCCCGGGGTTAATCGCCTGCTATCAGACCGGTCAGGACGAAAGCCACCAGCGTGAACTCACCTTGCTGCACGATTTGCCCCTCTCACTGCAAAGTGGCCAGATGTTTGTGGTTTACCAGCCGAAAGTCGAACTGGCACAGCAACAAGCTTACTCAGCTGAAGCGCTGATCCGCTGGCAACATCCACAACTGGGTTTTGTGCCCCCCGACGAATTTATCCGGCTGGCTGAGCATTCCGGTTTAATCTCCCGTGTTACCGACTGGATGATTGCTCAGGTGATCCGGCAATTGGCGGAATGGCGGCAACAGGGGATCACCATGACCGTCGCGGTGAATCTGTCCGCGCATGACTTGCTGAGTCAGGACTTGCCCGGCCAGATTGAAGCTTTGTTGCAACAACATCAGCTGCCAGCCACCTCGCTTGCGCTGGAAGTGACCGAAGGTGCTGTGATGCAGGACCCGCAACAGGTGATCAACAACCTGCAACGCTTACGGCAGATGGGCATCACGCTGGCCATCGATGACTTTGGCACCGGTCAGTCCTCGCTGGCGTATCTGAAACGGCTGCCGGTACATGAAGTCAAAATTGACCGCGCATTTGTCAAAGATATTGAGCATAACAGCAATGATGTGCTGATCGTGTCAACCACTTGCGAGCTGGCGCATGGTCTTGGCTTACAGGTCACTGCCGAAGGTCTGGAGAATTTAGCCGGCCTGGCGCTGTTGCAACAAGCAGGCGTTGACAAAGTGCAGGGTTACTATTTTGCCAAGCCGCTGCGGGCTGCAGATTTTACCCAATGGATCCAACAGTTTAACCAGGATGCCAGCCGATGGTTTATCCAACCCCCAGCCTGAAGACCGCGAGCAGGCAGGCTCGTTGTACTGCCTGGCGAGCGTATTGCTTGCCGCTGTTGCTGGCCCCCCTGCTCTGTAGCCCGCTGGTGCAGGCGGCTGGCAGTAAGGTCATCGGCACCGGTGGTGCTACCAGCATTGATGGGATGGCCGGTGGTGGTATTGTGCCCTGGGCACTGATCAACGGTTATGCCAGCAGCGATCAGTGGTCATTGACCTCAGCGCTGAGTCTGGTCAATGTTGATGATTATCAGCTGCATAGTCAGGGCGTGGCGTTGTCGTATGATAACCGCTGGGAGCTGAGTTACGGCCAGCAGCAGTTCAGTATCGACCACACCGACCTCCAGCTGCGCCAGCAAGTCTTTGCAGCCAAATACAAACTGGCAGGTGATGCGCTGTATAACGTGCTGCCACAAATCGCCATCGGCGCTATCCATAAAAAACAACTTGATTTCGCACTGCCAGCTGCCATTGGTGTCGCCGATTCGTCCGATCAGGAGTTTTATCTGGCCGCCAGCAAAATCTATCTGGATGCCGTGTTTGGCCGTAACCTGCTGCTCAATTACACGGTGCGAGCCACTCGTGCGCAACAAACAGGCTTGCTTGGTTTTGCCACCGTGACGGACCGCAGCTATCAATGGTGCCACGAGTGGTCAGCTGTGTTGCTGCTCACCCATCAGCTGGCAATTGGTGCCGAATATAAACAAAAACCCGATACACTCGCCTTTGCTGCAGAAGACGATTGGCGTGATGTGTTTGTTGGTTGGTTTATCAATAAACATCTGAGCCTGGTGGCTGGTTATGTCGATTTAGGGGCAATTGCCGGTAAACCGCAGCAAGACGGCTATTATCTGGCTTTGGAGACCACATGGGCATTTTAGGCAGGTGGTTACTGGTGTTGGTGTTGCTGAGCGGCTGTCAGAGTCAACCTGAGGCGCCGGACTGGCTTTACCAGCAGTTGGGGGCGTCCGCCGGTGTCACACAACTGGTCGATGGTTTATTAACTAAAATTGAGCATGACCCGCAAATCGTGCACCATTTTCGCGATACCGATATTGCCCGCTTTCGCAAATTGCTGATTGAACAAATTTGCCAACTCAGCGGTGGGCCGTGCCAATACACCGGTGCCAGTATGCAGGAGAGCCATACCGGCTTTCAGATCACCGCAGCGGATTTTGATAATCTGGTCAATCATCTGATTGCCGTGATGACGGCGCAACAGGTACCAATCGCTGCGCAAAACCGGCTGTTAGCATTGTTAGCGCCAATGCAGCCTGACGTGATCAACCGATAGACGCACTAACGGGCTGTCCATGGAAAACCAGCCTGTTGAAACTGAGCACCAAACAACTGTTGTAACCGGCCCGATTCATACAAGCGTTGCATGCCCCGATCAAAAGCCGCCGCCAACTGACGGCTGGAAAAATCTTGTTGCAGCACCGGATATAATTTCCTGGCTGGCGTCAGCGGCAAAACACTAAACTGACTGGCAAATTTGCCGGGTTTATTATTTTCATAACCGACAAAAGCATCCAACCGGCCATGATGCAACAGCTCAAAGCCAATGGACTCCTCATCCACCTCAATCCCAACCACCTGCACCGGCAGCAGCTGGTCAAAATCATAACCGAGCCGCCAGCCCACCGGTTTGCCGCTTAACGCCCGCACCGACGATAACGGGGTGCGGGTAAATAACAGCACCGGGGGGTCTATATCTAAATGCCACTTTGGATACAAATAACCCGGATGAGCCCCGGCATAATCGGCCAGTAAAATATCAGCACGGCCGGCCTAAAACATTTGTTTGGCCCGTTTCCAGTTGGTGACCCGCACCACCAGCTGGATATCTTCGCTGGCCAATGCCTCGCGCAATACCGCAAAATAAATGCCGCTGCCGTCAGCTGCCGTCAGCCCTGGCCAAGGTGCCGATACTACCGTCACCGTTTTAGCAACAGCCGTTTGCACCAGCAGTAAGCACAGACATAAGATGACGCGGTACCAGCTTGGCATGTTCAGCGCTCACTTCTGCTGCGTTTAAATTAAAATTCCTTTATATTTAGTGGCCTGCTTTGCTAAAAGCAATAGTTTTCTCAACAACGGGACCACAAGATGACTGCAATAGTGTTGCTGGATACTGACACGCTAGCTGGGGCTGATATGACCGCCCTGCAGCCAGAGGGCTGCCAACTGATCAGCTGGCCGGCAACAACATCGGCGCAACGGCTGTCCCGTTGTCAACACGCCGACATTATCATCAGTAACAAAGTGCAGCTTGATGCTGCTTTATTAAGGCAATGTCCGCAGTTAAAACTGATCTGTATCGCGGCGACCGGCATCAATAATGTTGATTTGGCTGTTGCCAGCGAGCTGGGCATTCTGGTTTGTAATGTGCGGGATTACGCATTACACGCTGTCCCCCAGCACTGTATGGCGTTGTTGCTGGCCTTAACCAATCAGGTGTTGCCCAATCAGCAAGCGGTGCAGCAAGGCGATTGGGCGCGCAGCAGCCACTTTTGCCTGCACCAGCACCCCATCCAGAGTTTATATGGCAAAACGCTGACCCTGATTGGTTATGGTGGTTTGGGGCAGGCGACAGCACGTTTAGCTCAGGCGTTTGGTATGCAAATTTGCCTGGCCGAACGGCCAGATGCGCAAGTGCTCAGACCGGGCCGCACGGCGTTTCGTCAGGCAATTGCGCAGGCTGATGTCGTCAGTTTGCATTGTCCGGCCCAGTCCGGACAGGATTTTTTGTTAGGCGCTACTGAATTGAGCTGGTTTAAGCCAACCGCGCTGTTAATTAATACGGCACGGGGCAGTCTGGTTGACCCTATCGCGTTACTCGAAGCGCTGCAACATGGTCGGCTGGCAGGCGCTGCCTTGGATGTATTAGTGCAGGAACCGCCCGCAGCTGACGATTTATTGTGTAATAGCCGGTTACCGAATCTGTTACTAAGCCCACATGTTGCCTGGGCTACCCAACACTCTATCAAGCTATTAGTTGAACAACTGACTGAAAACATTCAGCAGTTTCTACGTGGCTCGCCAGTCCGGGCCTGTAATCCGGTAATTCATCGACAGGAAACCTCATGTTCCGCCAGTTAACCCAAGCTTTATTCGGCGTTACCTTGCTGCTGTGCAGTAGTCCTTTGTCCGCTGATTCTTTCTCTGAGCAGCAACAAGCCATGCTGGCGACGCCGCGGTCGCAGCTGGAACAACTGGATAAAATCCCTGCAGAGCAACGCACGGGCCAGCAGTGGTTACTGCTTAGTATCGGCTATGACGCGCTGAACAATAAAGAACAGGCATTGTTAGCTGTCGAGCATGCATTAAATGCCCAACTTCCCGCCCTGCTCCATGTGATGGCGCTGGAGCAACAAGCGCTGATCTACGGCCGCCTCTACCGGAATGTCACAAAAGCATTGGATATCCTGCAGCAAGCCGAGCAGGCAGCGCAGGCTGCCCGTGCCACGGAGCCGGAAGCGGCGCTGGCGCGTCTGAGCAGTATTTATGAAAGCTTTGCCCAAGGTTACAACCAACAAGGCGAGCTGGCTCAAGCTGAACATTATGTCGGTTTGGCACTTACGTTGGCCGAACAACATCAACTGAGCACGGCAGAACTGCCGGCCCGGTTGATTGCCGGTCGTCTGATGTTGCAGCAAAACAATTATGTGATGGCCCGGCAGCACTTCAGCCGCGCACTCGAACTCAGTCAGCAATTAAACCGGCGCGATGCCCAAGGCTCAATTCACTTACGTCTTGGCATGGCTTACCAAAAACTTGGCGATCAACCTAATGCAATCAGCCATTTACGTCAGGCTGAGCAACTAAACCAGCAAGAGCAGCGCTTACCTAATTTATTGCAAACGCATATCACTCTGGCAGCCAGCTTGATCAGCGATAACGCGTTGGCGCAAGCGACAGAACAGATCCGGCTGGGTGAGCAATTACTGCTTAAAGTCCGCGATCCATTATTTGCCGCTCAGTTAAAACAAGTGACTGGCCAACTGGCGGTGGCGCAAAAAGACTATCAGCGTGCAGATCAACTGTTTACCCAAGCCCATCAACTGTTTCAACAGCTGGGCAATGAACAGTTTATGTTGGAAACCGCCCTGATGCGGGCCAACAACGCCCGGCAATTGTCGGTCGACCCTGCATCGTATCTGCCTGCTGTGGCCGCACCTGAGCAGCTACCGCTGTATCTGCAACTACAATACTGGCAAAGCTATGCCGACATTCTGGCAGCTAAGCAAGATTGGCAGCCTGCTTATCAGGCCTTACAGCAGCTAAACAACACGCAACAGCAGCAGCTGTTAAAACAACAGCGCCAACAAGTCGACTGGTTGAACGGACAAGTCAGCCAGCATAAACAACAACAGAGCTTGCAGGAGTCCCATCAGCAACAGCTGCGACAGGTCATCGCAAGCGCGCTGATTCTGCTGCTGTTACTGCAATTGCTTACTTACGGTTGGTACCGTAAACGACAGACGATGGCAGCACCGCGCTTAGCACAAACCGGTATCAAAAGCTGGCAGGCATTTGTCCGCCAGCTAAAGCGCCTGCAAGCATCACAGCCGTCGTTAAACTTGCTGGCCATTCAAATCAGTCAGATCAGTGAATATAAACTACAGGTCGGTGAGCCACTGATCCGTGAGCAAATTCGATTATTACTCAGTGAATTGGCCGGGCCAGGCTTATTAGACCATACCATTCATACCGATGTGATTTGGTTAGCTGTCGATCCGGCGCAGTTTTCTCAGCAACGACTGTGGCAAATCCTTCACCGCCATGCCAGCCAACTACCAGCCGCCCCCGCGGTGCGTTGCTGGCAAGGCAATATCGCTGAATTCCTAGGCCCGCAGTGGCATGAAGATGCGATGCAAGGGATGAGGGAGTTGGTCTGGCTTAGCTGGCAGCAGACGGATCCGCAGCAGCATGTCATGGTGCAGGCACACGCCTGCACCTTCAACAGTTGTGAGTGGAGTCATCGGTTGATCCGGCAGGATTTGCAAAACGCGATTGCGTTAGGGCAAATCCGCTTAGACCACCAACTGCAAAGTCGCAAAGCGGCATAACTCAGGCGGTAACTGATAAACTGCCGGTGGCTGGCCAGGCAAGCGGAACGCCAGCCGAACGGCTTGTAAGCCAAGCCCGGCCGGATCCTGGTTATTGCGACCATATTGCGGATCGCCCATCACCGGATGTCCCACAGCAGCAAAATGCCGGCGGATCTGGTGTTTGCGCCCACTGATCAGTGCCACTTCAAGCAAAGTTAGCCGGGTTGACTGTTGCAGCACCTGAAAACAGGTGCTGCTGGCTTTGCCGTCCAGCGGTTCATCAATCCGGCCCTGTGTTTGCAGAGCGGATGGCAACTGGCCAGCGACCAGCACCTGATAAGTTTTTTCAATCTGATGTTGTTGGATCAACTTGCCAAACGCACCGGCTGTTGCCTGCTGATGCGCGATAATCATCAGGCCACTGGCTTCTCGGTCCAGCCGATGTACCAGAAACACTTTACGCTGCCCATTAAAATGTTGTTCAACCTGGCGTAATACACTCAGGTGGTCGCCCCATTCATTGCCTTGCGACAACAAACCGGCCGGTTTATACCAGATACTGTAGCTACGCTGGTCAGCCAGCAATACTGCAGGTTCTGCACTGCGGCTTAACAGATCATCGTCATAATTAAGCTCCAGCAGCTGACCGGCCTGCAAAGCGGTTTGTGCCCGACGCAAGCGTTTACTTTGTTTACCATGCCGCCATAACACAGCCCCTTTGGCCATCGCATCCTTAAGCCGCGATTTGGATAACTGCGGGCAGTGCGCCGCCAGCAGATCTATGGCAATTGCCGGTTCACTCACGCTAATTTGACGGCTCAGTTTCATGCAACACCTGATAATTTACATCATGATAAAAAATTCAGCCGCGATTCAGTCGCAGCCTGTCAGGATCTTAACAAACCTGATGGAGGGAAAGCGATGCGCCCGTATATATTTGCTTTATTACTGAGCCAGACAGCCTTAGCTAATGGCACAGACGATGTGATTGATGTTCCGCAACAAACCCGCGAAATAACCTTACCTGCCAGCGTAGTTGCAGCCAACACGGATGCCGATACCGCGCCGGCCAGTTACCGGACTGCGCAAGCATTCTCTTCCACCAGCTGGTTTGACACTGTCGATCTGGAAATGAGCAGAGACCTCGATAACGACCGTTATTACAGCAAGCTGTATGTGAAGTTTGACGCACACACACAAAAACAGCGGCAGGATGTGTACGCGGTTTACAGTCTGATCAACGACCGCAACCAGTTGTATCAGGTGCATACCAGCAGTATTTTCTCATTGTACGGCAGCAGCCGGACCGATCAGTTTGCGATAGATATGTCGCTGAACGGTATTCCGCGTGATGTTTACAAACTGCGTATTCAATTGCGTGACGCAGCAAGCGGCGCTTTACTGGCCGAACTGTCCGGTAATGATACCAGTTCACTTAGCCGGCTGTTGCTGGAATCAACTGCGACTGACGGACCACCACCTGTGGTGATCGTAGAAGAACATCATGGCGGTAGCGTTGGCATTTTTGCCTTGTTCACGTTAAGCTTGCTGGCAGTCGGCCGCCGGTTTCGGGTGAAAAAATTACAACAAAACTGAGACTTATCATCGCATTATGTAGTTGCTGTTATTCTCTGTCGGCTGCAGCGGAAATGACGCTGCAGCGACAGCAAAGTAACGGTACCACCCAATTCAGCTACCAATCAGCGGATGCACCGGTCTTGCAGTTCCGCTTAACCGACGAGTATCTCAATACCTACCGTGGCTTACGGCGTTATCAGCCGCATATGGCAGAACAAGCGGTTCGTAACGCACTGGTTCGTAAATCCGCCAGCTTGCAACAAAGCCATCGGGGCAGTCGTATTGTGCTGTCGGCGCCAAATCTGCCGCTGAGTTTTACGGTACAGGCTGCCGATCGCAAAGTGGCCGCTTTGCTGCAACAACAAATGGCTGCGACTCATCAACAAGCGCTGCAAGAACATTTATATCAGGGTTATTATTTTTCACTGCAGTATCCGGTGAAAGGTGCGGGGGTGATCCCCGACCATG
>JACCDR012716275.1_pt1 | contig 10625 bp, 21 predicted proteins | sample 7446431 | NCBI WGS metagenome assembly JACCDR01 (sample SAMN15323443, study PRJNA562643) | freshwater metagenome | isolation source: river surface water | place: USA:Blue River Watershed | collected 2017-08-17 | reverse complement strand
TCACCTGAATTAGTTAGTCTATCCCTTGCATCTTCACAAAGAACAAAATATTTGTTATCACAGGATAAATGATCGTAGCATCTCAACATATCGAATAAAGAATCGTGTAATTTATAAGCATCTTCGCTACTATCATTTGAACGATAATATCCTGGTAATGAATATCCTTCTTTCAAATTATTGCCATATTCTTTCGCGTCTCTTAAAAATGGATTATTCATTGAAACGCCATGATAAAGCACTAAGTTGTTAAGTGCCTCTATAAGTTGTTCGTATGCTTCGTCTATGAATTGTTGATTATGATGCATGTTTATCCTTTGTAGTAACTAATTACGATGTCATTTTGTATTTTAAGATTTATTCTAGTAACATCAAGATCACGAGTTAGTATCATTGCTCGGTCATCTATGCTAGATATCCTGCACTTTATTCTTTCTTTTTTCAGTTTTATTATCGCATCTTTTGTATTGCGTCCGATTATTCCATATTCATCGTCATTCATTTGTTTTTTGCTTTCTTTACTCTTTTCACACAATACTTAGTAACTAACTCTTCAAACCTTGGAGGCATCGTATTATACTCATTAGGTTTAAGAAATCTAGTAGGCATTAATTCCATTATTTCTTTTACTTTATATGGTGATTTTTTATCGCACCACTGTCTGTATTTTTTAACGTAAGCATAAAAGAAAATATAAGCATTAGCGCCGCGAATATATTCTTTGATATCAATGGGTAAATTAAATTGTTTCATCATTTCCACAGCACGTTTTTCGCAATCTAGTTCTAAATTGCGAACTGCTTTAAATTCTAAATTTATTCTTTCTTTAGACATATCTACTTTTTTTGCAACCCAATCATCCCATTTTTTTACTGTTAAGTCGTAGCGTTTCCATGCTGGACAATATTCAATCCATTGTCTAAAATGACCATATTCATGAACGAATATACCAAACCATGATCGATTTTTAGCCGCAACGTCTAGTTTACTGCCTTCACTGAAATACCCTGAAACTCGTACTCCATCACAATATATATTAGGCAAAGGATGCAATTTGACTTTAACGTCATAGGCAGAGGTGTGAAGTTTAACTAACTCAACGAATTCTGCCTTATTCATGGGAGCCTCCTACTTAATCATTGCAATTTGTCGTCTTTTAACTTCATCTGAAACAAACTGTATTAATGCTAAAAACATTTTGTTAGGATCAACTTTTCCACCAGACTCTCGCATTGAAATTTTCATTAATTCGCTAATATTTTTATCCCAATTTGAAAGAACTACTTGTTCTGCAATGTAGTCCACATCCGCAGGATATGTTTGAATATAGCCATTCTTTGCTGACCAAGCATATGCATTCCCATGTTTACTAGGGTTATATCTTCTGGCAACTATTCTAGACACGTAGCCCTTATCTACGAGTTCTTCAATGGTAAGATTTTCTGGGTCACGATTTAATTTGATCATTTTGAACCTTTAAAATCATTATTTGAACTTCTTCCCATGCTTGGTACTCTTTTTGCTGGTCTTCTGTTAGATTATTGTACAATTCACCCATTAGTCGTTTGATATGGGTCAGGTCCGCTTTGAACTTCCCTGCATGCTTATTTAGTTTGACGAAAAGCTTTTTTAACGTCTTTATATTGCTCCTATTACTGTCATATTCCATTAATTCTTCGTTTCGTGACGTATATATAGGTTATCAATGACAGGATCATTTACTATCCATTTGTAGGAGAACCAAGTCCATGGTTTCCATTTAGAGCCAGTGAAAACTCTTGTGACGCTGGTAGGTGAAACCATATGAGCAGATTCTGGCGGGTTTATTTTTCTTTGTTCTCGTATGTGCTCAAACACGGCTTCTTGTTGATCAAGTGTTAAAAGAGATAAATCCATATATTTTTTCATAGTAATTTCCCTTTGTATTGAGCGACCATATACCAATCAGGAGCAGATGTTTCAGTATTTTTTGAATTGTATTGGTTGCAAAATGCTATTGCTTCATCTTTAGTGTCAAATAATTTTTTATCATCAACTTTTGGATAACTAAAGCGATCCATTTCAATAATTTCAACAACGTGCATGTTTTTGAGTTCTTCTAGGGTATATTTTGCTTCTCTCATAGGTCACCTTATTTTTTTTTTTAAATTTATTCATTATAGATGAGAATGTTAATGTATTTTTACCAGGCTTATATTTTTCAACATCTATTAAATTGGATGTTCTATGTGGCTGTCTTTGTAATCTATAAATAGCAAGGGCATCCTCCATATGTTTTATTTTTCTAGTAATAGTTTTAACTGTTATTATGTTGTTTGTTCTGTATGCGAACACTAGTTGTCTCATTAAATACAAAACATCTGACTCATACGTAAATTCATCAAACATATATTATTCCTTTATACATTTTACTAATTTGAAATACAAAATCAACTAAATTTTAATTCCACGGATTTACTGCTTTATCATCTATATAAAAGTCAGCATATGGCTTGCCAAAGTAAATTTCATCGCATGGAATATTAAATTTTTTTATAGTTTCCAATGTTGTTGATGCAATATCTGCAATAACCAAGCCGATGTTGCCGTTATGCGTCTTCATTCGTCTCGCAGTGTAAATGATGATATGATGCCCTGCTTTTTTTAGTCCACGTAATAAATCTATCATTTCTGGTATAGGATCTACCGATGAATAATCATTTTTAATTTTTGGTGATGTGACTAGTGTTAAATCAAAGTCGAAGCAAAATCTTTTTTTAGGAGAATCTGGTTTGAGGTGTGAATCGTACCAACTAAGCATTGATTTACTTAAAGAATTCATCGTTTTCTTCTATTCCTATGAAAAGTGGCTCTAAACCAAACATACCGTACTTCCATTGCATTTCGCAAATTCTGCTTTCTACTTCCAAGTCATCTAAGGTAGTTATGAGAACAGATATTACATCGCCTTGTATTAGTGTTCTTCGCTTAAATAAAGATGTTATTTCTTCTGCTGCTTTAAGAATTTCTTTTCCTGGTCCACTCTTTGCATAAGATATTGCTCTATCTATAAGTGCTTCTGGATTTTCATCAAAGAATTCAACTCTATTAGTTCCGTGACCTAGACCTTCATCAGTCCTATTTCTCAAAACCCAATGTTTATCACCGTAGGTCACTGAAATCAATTCAAAGTATCCCATTAATTTTTTTAGTTCTAATATTTTTTCTTTCACTTAACTTCCTTTTCAATTTTGAGGTTTTCTTCACCTATCTTAGCAATAAGATCGTCAAAAGTAAGTGTGCAGAATTCGTCTTTCCAATCTCCTATGTAATAGAGTTTGCGAGTTCCTTGACAAACACCAAACAGAATAGGATCTTTCTTTTTAGCAATATCATCCTCAGTTAGAGCATTATGCTTATTTTCTGGATCATAGTGAAGAATTACATAGTTATCAAATATTTTAAGAGCATCGGCTCTGTTTTTCTTCTCCACAACATCAGATGGAATGTTTCTGGTGAAATTCTTTATCCAATCTAAGCGAAGCCCACGTTCGCATTCATATGCATATTTAATAAGTTGTTCTTCCGTAATGACTTTTACAAATCCAAGAGATAATAGTTGAGATTCAAGTTGATGAGTGACTCTAGTTTTATTTATTTTTTCAACTAAGGCAGTTTGTCCATTTCTTTTTGCAACTTCCATGGCCTTATTGATGTATTCTTCTCTTTCTTTAAATATTTTTATTTGGTCAAGGTTTTCAAATATTTGTAAAAATACTTTATTTACGTTCTTTTTCTTTTTAGTAGTAAACCACTTAATAATTCTTTTCCAAAATCCATATTTTGATTCTTGTGAGGTACTATCTACACCATTAATTTCTCCAAATGGTTGAACGGTATTATTTGTTATTATTAAGTTATTAGTAGAATTTGAATTAATAAATGCCGAATTGGAAACAACAATGTAAGGATGATCTGACTGTGAAGTTGACTCGGTTTTAAACTTTGGAAGATTATAATCTATAATAAAATTCTCAAAAATATTAAGGACTTTAGATCCAGTTATTCTGCTAGTGGAAATCATACGCTTTTCTCTTTCTAATTAAATATGTTACTTTATTATACCTGTTCTGACGTAGATGTCAATTTATCTTTTGGTTCAATGAAGACCACTTTGTCGTCTTTAAGAGTTACTTTCCTGATGTTCTCTATTTCTGAATACATTTGACTCGCTGCACAATAAATGGGTATATCATCAGAAGACATAGACCTAATGCCAGAAATTAAATTTGGCAGAAATTCTTCAAACTCAGGTTGATACTCATAGATAATAGCAAAAGAATTGCCGCTAAATGAGACAGGAAACTGTCGTATCTTTGATTTATCATTGTTTATTGCTTTAAGTATTAAATTCATTATTTTCTTTCTTTTTACTAAACTATTGAATTGGCTATAGACACTCTTTGACGCCAAATGGCTTCCGTTGGATATATTCCCTTACAGTATGGTTTTGCAGTGCATCTAAATCCGTCTGGTTCCCATGGTCCCAATTCCATGCTCATTCCTGGTTGGGGTACCCAGCATCTTCTGCCAAATTTATCTTCGGCATGTTCCAGTGGAGCACCACAATACGGACATGGGGGTATCGGTTTCATTATGTTTCCTTGATTATTATCTTACAAAATAATAATCGCAAGTCAATGATATAATAAATCTATGCTATATTGTGACCGTTATACTTGTTATTTTTGCAATCTTCAAAGCGAACCAAGCAAAACTTGTAGAAGTCTTGTAGAAATTCATCACTTGGTGGAGCGATGCAATGGTGGTACTAATGATCCATCAAATTTAGTTGCATGCTGTTCAAATTGTCATTCTAGAATTCATAACCAAATTATTACTATAGATAAATGGTATAACGTCGGTTTTGCTATGAAACTAAAATGGAATTACAAAGGGAAAGAGTATTTCGGAAAAAATACTCTTCCTTTATGATTAATCTCGTAGTCTGGTTTTATGGAAACCAGTAAAATTTAATAAATCAATATTATTATAGTATTCCACTTTTTTAGTTTGAGTGTCATAAATAAAAGGATGTTTTAAAAAAGTGCCATCTGACGTGTCACTACATCCAATGCAATAGAAATGAGTGTCGTCTACTTTTTTGTAGTGTTTTTGATGGAAATGTCCAAAAACATAATTTTCTATTTTTACGTTTGCAGTCTTAAGAGTACGATACATGCGAGTCAATGGACCATCACCACAATCTTCATTACGTCCAGTGCTATGTCCTTTGTTATGACAGAACTTCTCAATAGATTCAAAAAAGTATGGATGTCCTACCATACCAACACCACAGGAATGTGGGCAAGTATGGGTAACCATCAAATCAATTTGAGGATATTTCATGAACTTCTCAACAGCCTCATGGACTTCAACGTCCAAGATGTAATTGGTTGTTCTTTTGTCGATAGATCCTTCCTGAGCGCGATCTACGTTGAGTGCGCCTCCCATGAAAGCAATAATACTTCCATCTATTTCCTCTATGCTTCCTCTTGGCTTATAAAAGAGATTATGTTCCTCTTCCCAAGCCTTGTGGTTGGAATTCTTTATGTAGTCCCAATCGTCGTGATTTCCTGCGATGCCTATAGTTTTAATCGGGAATTTCGTAATGTTCATTTTTTTAAGAGTATTGAAGCATCTGTTGTAATAACCAAAGTCTCCCACTTGAATGCAAAGATCAACACCAAGATCGGCTTTAATTGCTTCTAATTGCAATTGGATCAATTCATGGAAATTACCGTGGACATCTCCCGTTAAAAGTATTTTAGTCATTTAGAATCCTGTCTTTTCGAGATATTCAGCGTCCCTGTGTTTGATAATGAGTCTACCAATATCAGGATGGAAAGTTTCCACCATAGGCTTTATAACGATTCCTTCACGGTATTCAAATCCTAATGCGCTTTTTCCTCCAGCCGCTTGTTGTACCGTTTTCCCAGCAAGCCATTCATCTAGGTAAACATCAACTGCAAGAATAGGAACAAGAAGATCTTTGAAGCCAAACTTTTCTGCATAACGTAAAAAGTCTTCTACGTTTACATAAACTCCAGTAAGCATAAGATCGAAGAATCTCAATTGGAATTGTTTGAATTTGTACAGGTTTTTCTGGACACCTGGCCCTAAGAATTCGCCACGTATGGTTGCATCTTCTGCTCCTGTATCCATTTGAATGTTTTTCATCATTTCAAGGATTCCCAGTTCTCTAGAAACCTTCCAAAACTTATGTTCGCCTTGTTCTGGCATTTCTTTGATGGAGTGTTTACGTTGATTTACAACTACACGGCCATCTTTAAATGCAGTACAAGAGTAATTGGAGCCTTCCAGCTTCTCTGAAATCATAACTTTAATTTTGTTTTGAATGATGTAATCGACTATATTTTGATTACGATCCACTCCTTCGATATCATAGATGGGAACTGTCGTTGGGAGTCTTACAAGACTTCCTGCATGGCATGATTCTGGTTCTGGATCATACTTAGTCACACCAAGTGACTCAGTTAAAATATCATTCTCAAACAGTTTGGTGACGAAAAGTCCTATATCACCTAAATATTTTTTTATTGTATCAACAGAGCATACATACCCCTGTGATAGTGCTCCACGGAGTTTTACCGTAGCGACACGATTTTTGAGGGGACCAGAAAATTTTCCAACCATTCCCATTGCTTCTATAAGAGGAAGTGGAATTTCCGCATCAAGGGGGAAGAATACAACTAAATCGCCAATTTTATACTGATCTTTACCAGTAACAAATTGATAGCCAAGTCCCTCTACTTTGCAGAGAGAAAGGCGTTCAGCGTTTGGATGGATTGTGACTTCTGAAATTTTACGAACTTCTACTTTGAATGTTGACATAATTTAATAACCTTTGAATGGATTATAGTGTAAGTTTTGCATTGTCAATGGGTAGTTAACTGGTTAGTCTTTTTTAACTGGTTCTTCTGGAACTTCATAAAGTTTAGCAAGGTAATCTTTATCTACCTTGAACTCTGGAATTTCCATGTCAATTTCAAATTTACCCATAGTTCCTCTACGAACTACAATACCACGCTTAGTCCATGTTGGAGCAGTGTGCCAATCAAATCCATGCTGATCCTTCATCATCTGAACTTTCTGATCGCCGTTCTTCTCGTGGACCTGCTTCTGAGAGAAGTAGTGACGAGCATACTGCGACTTAGAGTTTTTGATAGCATCAAATTGACGCCATAGAATTGCATTGTGCATTTCCCATATATTCGGAACCTGGAATATACGAGCATCGAAGTAGGCTGGTTTCCATGCTGGGTGAAATAACTTATCGCTATTTTCCAAAGGAACTGGTTTTCTAGAAAGATGAAATGATTGAGTAAAATTTACTGCCATAATAGCAGCAGATACACTAGCCATTTTGACAAGGTTGTTGTCGAACCACGGGGAACTTTCAATTCTTGGTTTGTCATTAATAACAATCGAAACTTCATCTGATTGGATATAGGCGAATCTAGCACTTCCTCCAATTTCTTTCATAACGGTTTTAGCACCTTCTGCCATTGCCGACATGATGTTCCAATCATATGGCCGTTCGCAGCCTTTGGACCATGTATGAAACGATTTGCCGTCAAGTCTCATAATTTTTGGTGTTCCAGGAATCAAATGCACCGAAGAACATGCTTCATACATTTTCATTCTGTTCCCAAATAGATCTTTCGTGTCTTTACTCATTAGCATTCCCCTTCTAGGAAGTTTTTTTCTGAAATCATCTTAATCTTGTATCTTTCACAAATTATATCGACGTTACCTTTACGCCAGAATCCTTCTGGGCAACATACACGTAGTTTACCTGTATGTGCATATAGACCGAGTTCCAAAAGAGAAATTGGTGATTTGGTATTAGGATCAAAATACATGTAAATGACTTCTGCGATATCTAACGCCAAAAGTTCCCATTCTACTTGTTCGACGAAGACTGGGTTTTTGATACTTTGTTTCCAAGTAGAATCCCATTCTTTTCTACGAGGATTGAAAACGTAACTTGCAGTATTGGCATTTACTATTCGTTCAATAGCCACTTTCTGCCAGTCAATTGCCGATCCCTGTTCTATACTTCCAGCAAGGAATACCGATTTTGGAACAATGCCGTTTACTCTCGTAATTGGAAGTGGTTCTGGTGATGTAATAACCTGTGTGCTTCTCATTATCCTACCTGTAAGACCTTTCCATAGACATTAGCGATTGATGTCCAACCGTTAATTCCACCTTTGTTGTTTCCTATTAGAACCTCTTTTTCTTTCATTGCAACAATTAAATGCAAGTAGATGTTTCCCTTGACTTTAACTAATACAATGTCATCAACCTGGAGGCTAGTAGGAGGACCAAGGGTCACTTTTTGACCACTTTCGATCTTCCCACGCATTGAATTACCTTTTGGATAAATGACTGCATTGTTACCTTTTCGTAACTCTTCTATTGCTCTATCTGCCCACATTTTCGCTTTCTAATCTACGAGTTACTTCTAAAATTGCATTTCTAAGATTTGTCTGCGCTCTCTTCTCAAACTTCTTTAGGAAGAATGGAGTTCTATAAATTGTTTTCCTTGCAGCCAAAGCATTAAGAAATTTCAAGCGACCATTCAGGAATTGTTCAAGTGAATATACATCACTTCCATATCCACGATGAAATTCTTTTTCCACTAACTCACTGTCAGATGCGAATTCACCTGGGCTATTTGCGAAACCAGCCATATCAAGGTCCATGACTAGTTTTGATGAGTCTGGTATCGCATCATCTTGGAGGTGCCAACCTGTAGATTTAATTAATGTAGATGATAACCTAATGTCTTTTTCGTCTATATTATTAGTATTAAGCAGCAGAGATTCCATTAAAAGAACGCTGTTATCTTCGTTCATTTTTGATCCTGGTCTATAGACTGCATCATGAAACAAGATTGCTAATTCTTCAATTGGCGTAAGAGTAATAGAGTTTTCTCTTGCGAATGAAAATATGTTAAGAATATGCGCAGGGGTGTGATAATATAGTCTAGTTGACATCATCGAACTAAACACAGTAGAAGCGATAGTAGGAATGAATTCCTCATCGCAATTTAATGATGTAAGAGTCTCATCAAATTGATTGATGAAGTCTTGTTTCAGATTGGAGACTTCTTTGTCTCTCAAAGAGTGAACATTAATGAGTTTTTTATAATCTAACATATTAATCCTTATAATTCAAATACTGTAACTGGAATGCCAGCATCTACCCAAATCTCTTTGATAAGGGTTTCGATGAAATCCCATCGCCCACATGCTAAGCCAGAACCAAAATGCGGGCACCAGATTTCTGAGGCATGAACAACTGTTCGTTGCTTCATTTTATGGGCAATATACATCATACAACGAGTCAATGCCCAATATCTAATAGGAACCATTTCTCCGTGTGAAATGGTTTTATGTTGCGCAATCATGTTGGCTACTTGTATGTTTCCACAATCAACAATTTGCGTCTCGCCTAATTTAAAATCGGTGTTTGATGTAATAGCACTAGTTTCATTATCTTTAAACCAACTACGATATTGGTTTTCAGGTTCTTTGCTAAATTTTGATACGGCTAGCACAAAACCCGATCCCCAACCCCCAACATCATTACATACATGGGGTATAAGAATATTCATGTTTTTAGGTATGCTGGAAAATATATCACCTTTAACATACTTGATGGACATAAAAATCCCCTTATGGTTATGTGAAATCATAAGGGGATTACATTCAAAGTCAAGTTATTTTAATAACTTTTGAATTTCTTCTAACTTTTTCTTTCCTTTGACTTTATACTCAACGTCTCCTATATAAACAACGTACTCTTTTTCATCTTCCCTTTTGGCAACGAGTGCGTCTACTACTTCTTTGGTTACTTGTTTACCATCAAGCCAGTATTCATCATCTTTCTTTTCTGCAACTTTACCGTCTTTGTTTTTAACTGATTTATAAACAACTGCTGGCCCGTCTTCTCTATGAACTTTACCGTTTTGATAGAAGGTTACTTTTTCGTCCGTCTCTTCACTAGAGAATATTTCGTCGAAAGCGTTCAAGATACTAGGCACGGTAATAGTTGGGAATAATCCTCTAACTCCGTGTTCTCTTTCAAAGTCTCTAAAGTAGGTATCTACGTTAGCAAAGACTCTGTTAAAGTTACGGACGAAATCTTGATTGCGAAAATGAAACATTTTTTTCTCCTTTTGGTTAGTTGTTAGTGTCCTTTCGGACGATAACTATTAGATGCACTTAGCGTGCCGAATCGATAGACGGAATAAATAAACAAATAGCGGTCATAATGATAAATAATTTAGTCAAAATTACACTATTTAATATATAATTGTGTCATTTTGACTTTTCTTTTGCGTCGATTATTTTTTGCTTTACCTCTTCGTGCAGATCATTTTTCCTTTTTCTATCTAGTTCTTCTGCAATAGTAAATTGCATTTCTTCACCAAGAGATAGCCAATTAGTTATTCCTTTTTCTTTTAGATCTTTTGTTCTAACTATATATCCTTTTCGGGTCCATATAGATCCATATTTCGGATGGTTAATCCGACTCCAAAATCCTTCATCTTG
>JACCDR011232668.1_pt1 | contig 10626 bp, 8 predicted proteins | sample 7446431 | NCBI WGS metagenome assembly JACCDR01 (sample SAMN15323443, study PRJNA562643) | freshwater metagenome | isolation source: river surface water | place: USA:Blue River Watershed | collected 2017-08-17 | reverse complement strand
GTGAGACAAATTTATTCGATCCCTCAACTCATGAGGTAGAGCTTAACTCCATTCCATGGACTTAGATTGAACTGTTTCAATCTAAGAATGGGTCTGAAATATTCTTTGCAGGTTAACCAGGAGGCTTTCCAAGTTTTTAAGTGGCAAAGATGTTGGGCCGTCACAAAGAGCTTCGGCGGGGTTGGGATGGGTTTCAAGGAAAATTCCATCAACGCCAACAGCAATTGCTGCGCGAGCAAGGGCTGGAACCATATCGCTTCGGCCACCACTGCTCTCGCCGGTCGCTCCTGGAAGCTGCGTTGAGTGGGTGACATCCATAATCACAGGAAATCCGAGTCTGCGCATTTCAACGAGGCCGGTCATATCATTGATCAAACGGTTGTAACCGAAAGTTGTGCCTCGCTCGCACAACAAAACCTGTTTATTGCCAGCTTCGATAGCCTTTTGCGCGACGGATTTCATATCCCACGGAGCTAAGAATTGTCCTTTTTTAATATGAAGAACCTTTTTGGTTTGAGCCGCTGCAACCAGAAGATCCGTTTGACGCGAAAGAAACGCGGGGATCTGGATGACATCAGCAACTTCGGCAACGCCTTCGACCTGGGATGTTTCATGAACATCGGTCAAAAGGGGAGCGCCAATTTGAGATTTGATTTTATGCAGAGATTTCAGGGCGTGATTGACGCCGGGACCACGAAAGCTTTTGATGCTCTGTCGGTTGGCTTTGTCGAAGGAACACTTCAAAATCCAAGGAATCCCAAGTTTTTTTGTGACTCGCTGAATTTCTTTTCCGGTTTCTAAAACCATTCCTTCGTCTTCGATGATGTCAGGACCTGCAAACAACACAAAGTTCTTGCAATCTCCCCACGTGATTTTATTTCCACCTGAGAGATTGAGTTCGACGGTTTCCTGAAGTGGTTTAAATTCTGACATCATTCATCCTTTTGTAGCAGGGACAGCGGCCTGACTAGAGCGTCAGGGCGGCCTTTACGTGCTGGATGATATAGTCTTGAACCTCAGATGTCATGTCCGGATACATAGGAAGGCTGATCACATGGTCAGCAGCCCATCGTGCCTGGGTGAATTCGCTCGGCTGCTGTTGAGTTTGCTTTTGGTACCATGGCTGATCCGGCATGATTCTCGGGTAGTGGATGGATGTGGGAATCTTGGCGTCGGTCATTTTCTTTTGGAAGCTTGCGCGGTCTCCCACTGTGATTGTGTATTGAGCCCAAACGCTGTCTAAACCATTGGCAACTTGCGGAGTGCGGAAGTCCTTTGCTTTGATGCTTGAAAATGCATCATTATATTTTGCTGCAACTTTTTGCCGTTGTTCGATTTCCCATTCATAGCGTCCTATTTTTGCTAAAAGAATAGCGCACTGAATCGTATCTAGTCTGCCATTGATCCCAAGCCGGGTATGGTAATAGCGGGATTCAGACCCGTGCTCGCGAATTTCTTTCATGACTTGGAACAGTTGATCGTCGTTGGTGAAAATGGCTCCGCCATCGCCATAGCAGCCCAAGGGTTTTGCAGGAAAAAAACTTGTCCCGCCGGCCAATGAAACATTGCAGCTGCGTTTTCCTTTGTACTTAGCTCCGAAAGATTGAGCTGCATCTTCGATGACGAATAAACCATGTTTTTTTGCAAGAGCGTTGATGGCATCCATATCGGAAATTTGTCCGTAGAGGGAAACGGGCATGATCGCCTTTGTTCGAGGCGTGATGTATTTTTCAATGAGTGAAACATCCATATTAAAAGTCACAGGATCGATGTCGACGTAAACTGGTTTTGCTCCAGCAAGAACAATGGTTTCGGCTGTCGCTATAAATGAAAACGATGTTGTGATGACTTCATCTCCAGGGCCAATGCCAAGGGCCATCATGGGAACAATCAGTGCATCGGTTCCACTTGCACAGGCGAGTGCATATTTAGTCCCTGTGAAAGCGGCGAGTTTTTTTTCAAGCTCGGCCACTTCGGGTCCATTGATAAAGGCACCATGGTCAAGCACCGAATGGATGCGCATATCGATTTGATCTTTGAGAGCTTTGTACTGACTTTTTAGATCGACAAAAGGGATTTCCATATTCACCTCGCAAATTTGATTTTGAATAGATTTATGCTGCATCCGGGGGGCGAAAACTGCAATCACGGAAAAGCAGATCTTGCGAGATCTTTGCAAAGTGTTGTTTTTCGGGCACCCCTTGCGACACCTTGTGCTGTGTGAAGGTGTTGGATTCTGCAAAAACTGAAGAGATTGAGAGACACTCCAAACGTCCTTGTGGCAAGATAGTCACTGAATTGAAGGAGAACTCTAGTTATGATTCCTGTGATTCTTTCGGGCGGCAGTGGGACGCGTTTATGGCCAGTTTCGAGAGCGCGATTCCCAAAACAATTCTGTGAGCTCTTTGATGAGGCCCTCCAGAGCAAAACATTTCATCGTCTGAATCAAATGGGTCACCCGTGGATTATCACCTCGGATCAGCTTAAAAACTTAACAGAAGGATTGCTTCGAAAAATCCAGCAACCGACAAATCAAATTGTATACGAGCCTGCTGGACGAAACACGGCGCCGGCCATCGCGCTGATTTGTAAAGTGATGCAGCTGCAAGGCAAAGAAAACGAAGTACTTGGTGTTTTTCCTTCGGATCATTTGATTCAAAAGGAAACAGAGTTTTTGCAGACCGTGGCCTACGCAGAGCATTTTGCTCGCCAAGGTCAAATTGTGACTCTTGGAATTAAGCCACACTATCCTGAAACGGGTTACGGGTATATTCAGATGTCACCGCAGCCTCTCGAGCAAAAAGGTTCGCTCACTGCCCATTCGGTGGTGCGGTTTCATGAAAAGCCTGATTTGGCGCGGGCTAAACAATTTGTGTCTTCTAATTTTTATTGTTGGAATGCTGGAATATTTATTTTCAAAGTTTCAACAATGATTCGAGCCTTTGAAACCCATGCTCCCGGAATTTGGAATTGTTTTTCTTCATTGAATAAAAATGCTTTAGGTGGAAATTCGGGTCTTGAGTCTCTGCAGTTAAAAGAGATTTATCAGCAGGTTGAGAATAAAAGTATTGATTACGCAATTCTTGAAAAATTGGGGCCCGAGGAACTTTGCTGTGTGCCAGCTGATATCGGTTGGAGTGATGTAGGTTCGTGGGATTCTTATTTTCAGGTTTCTGATCCGCGCCCTGAAAATCGACCGATCGAGGTTGGTGCGCAGAACTGTGATGTTTTTGCCGTGCCTGGGAAGAAGTATGCCTTGATTGACGTGGATGATTTAATGATTGTTGATACGCCAGATGCCATGGTGGTGATTAAAAAAGGATCTTCGCAAAAAGTGAAAGATGTTGTTGATCTGCTCAAGGCCCAAGGTTCTGCACTTGTGACAGATCATCCGTTTGAATTTCGTCCGTGGGGCTATTTTGAAATTTTGAAAGACACCGAAGCTTTTAAGTCAAAGGTCATTCAAGTTCTTCCGGGATCTCAAATAAGCTATCAATCCCATCAGAAACGGGCAGAGCATTGGGTGATCACCAAAGGCACCGGAGAGGTTGTCTTAAATGAAGAGATCATCCCGGTTCAGCCAGGAAGTCATGTTCATATTCCGGTCTTGGCAAAGCATCGCATTCGAAACAACTCATCAGAGGTCCTGGAATTTGTTGAAGTTCAATTGGGCAGTTATTTTGGGGAAGATGATATTGTAAGATATCAAGATGACTACAAGAGAAAGTAAACTTTGCTCACCACTGAGATCGTTGCAGTTGATCAGGGTTTCCTTATTTTGGAGTGCCTTTCTAGTGTTCGGTTGCGCCAGTAGCGAAAAGCCCCAACCAAAAATTAAATCCGGCGCTTATTTGAATCAGATGTTTCCCGTCGAGCGGGAAACAGAGCCCCGTCCAGCAAACAAAGAAGATTTTTATTTTAAGCACTGCTCGCAGAACTTTTGGCGAACCGTTCCGACTCGCAACGACTACTCTTGCACAGAATTGTAGAGCCAGAAATGGCGAGGACCTTCGCGGTTCCGCTAGAGTCGAAACACTCTGACTGATAACTGGACCTTTGTCCTATTTCAAAATTCTTCAAATTTGAGGACGATGAGGGGGTGAGGTTTGCATGACAAAAGTAAAATATAGTCAGTCCTTCGTTTCGGTTTTGATGGTGACCTTTGCGATAACGCCCAGTTTGCTCGCCAAGGAAGTTGTAAAGACTGCGCCGGTGACACGTTATGTGAGTCAGGTGGCGGAAGAAGAGGCCATTTACTATTACTCTCAGCGAGGAGCAGAGCCTGCAAGAATTGAAAAGTTCATTGCTCAGCGATGGAGTCAAACAACGCCTCAAGATCGTTCTGATAAACTCATCAAATTTTATTTTGCAAATACACGGGAGCGTTCAAATTCTGGATTGAAGCATTTGGCTTGTTATCTTGGTGATGGGAATAAAATCAAAGAGACTTTTTTTAATGCTCAAAATGAAATGCGTGATATTCGATTTGATGAAGAACAGGGGATTTTAGTTTCTGATGATGGATTGATGATGGGGCTTCTTTTCTATACGAAGTTTAATCGGCAAGATGAAATCACCTTAAATTTTAGATTGAGTCATTGCATTAGTTCTGGAAAAACTCCAATTCTTAGACCGCAAGTTTTAGAGCAAGCAAAACTATGGACACCGGGGGATAAGAGGAAGGTAGCAGCGAAAGAAGCCCCGTTGTCAGCAGAGGAGACTGAGTTTCGTCAGACCATTCAGAGAATGCCTGCGCAAGCAAAGCCAGTTCCAGAAGATGGCTATCGTGTGAATATTGATTTGGGTGCCCCAGAAAGAGGTTTGATCACGCAGCAAAAATTAGATCTTCCACGGTTTGAACTGCATGATCCCTTTATCACTCGAGAAAAAGTCCGAACCAAGCGAGTGGTGGCTGAGGATCTGAGTCGATTTCCATGGCGCGGGATGAATGTGCGTCAGCCAAATTCTGAAACGGCAGAGCGATTGTCCCATGAGCTTTTTAAGTACTTCATCGAAGGAATGATCAATAAAAATGCTCCGAACAATCCAGATCAACATTTCAATGCCGGTTTAAATACCCGTCGTGGTTGGTGCCAGATGCCGTGGATGAATGTGGGGGACACGGGGCGTGAAGCAATTCACGGTTTGACTAAAGAGCGAGATCTCGAGCCAAGTGATATTTACCCAGAAACAAAAAATGGGATTACTGGAAGCGATTGGGGAATTGGTTATTATAATTCAATTGCTTGTGATTATCTTGCTAATGTATTTACGGCAAAAACTCATCGAATGACTGGGGCTGATTGGTACCGAGGTCCTTTCCCCGATGGATCAATGTCTTTTAAAATTCTATTCACGACGGCACCTTTAAATATCTTGAGTGAAAGCTTGAAATGGTGGGCTCATGTGAGTTTGCCGGGCGAGTCGGCAAGAACCTTGCGACAAGTGAAATTGTTGCAAGTTGATATTGCCTTAAAGGATACTCAATTGGTGCCTCGCGAGAATGGAACTGATGGATGGATGATGAGCACGCTTTATTTTGATCCACAATATGATTGGTCACGAAATGAATGGAACAAAGAGTGGTTGAAAAGAAATCCGTTACCAGCGTCATTGCGCCCACTACTTAAGCTTCGTCCCGTGGGAATTCAAACTGGGTTCACGCCGGATACCTTTACGTTGATCCAAGGTTCAAAAACAAATGTTGTAAATCATGCTGGGGGGCTGCCAGATGGATCACTCTTGAATGGACCAGCGGATAATCCAACAGGATCATGCATGGGTTGTCATGGAGCTGCGGGCACCTTTAGCCCGATGGTGTCATTGGTTCCTGGAGTGATGTCCAAAGAACAATACCAGGCGATCCCTGCGAATAAAAAAATGGATTTTAGTATGCAGTTGGGGTTTGCCAAGAGATTCTATCAAACGTCCGTCAAGAAATAGGTTTAGATTTGACCTCAAAGAAAAGTCTATTTTCCTTACCTCGGTGATAAGGTCTCCTGAGAGTTCTGTAAAATTTTTGTTGGTAAATCTCGTTGAATTGGACGGGATTTTACCATTATCAATTACTCTAAATTTAATTAAAAATTACATTAAATTGACATAACTGAGATCTTGAATCATCTGCTCATAGCTCTTGTCATCTTGAGCTTCCAGTAAAATGTCCATTACTGAAAAAAGAATGTTCACAAAGTTTTCGAAAAAATCGAATAAAATTAACATTTGAATATTGGAACGATTGTTGAAAATAGGGGTTTCCTCAAGATCTGTCTGCTCAGCGGTAGAGTTCTCAATGAGTAAAACCTGCTGGCCAGAATAATCACTGAGATGAACCGAGGAAAAGATATGCCGAGCAAAATTGAACATAAGAAACTTAGGCAAAAGATTGTGAGAAACTTGTTTTGTTTACTCATTTTACTCGGAGCATTTTCTGCCAAGGCTGGATCCTGCGTTGGTTTAGAACAAGAATCATCGATTGATACTCTCAGTTTGATCGAAACTAAGCTCAGTGGACTTCCTATTCTGCGGGAAAAAATGAAGAACTGGGTTGTTTCCGGTAAAATGGATCCTCTCTTCCGAGATCTTATGAGGAGGAATCTATCATCCAGTAAACTGGATATTGTTCCCTTGAATTCAAAGGTGCGAGAAGCTTTGCAGCTTCCACAAGCATTCAATGGCGCACTCTATGTTCCCAGGGTTAATTTGCTGAGTGTTCGCAAAATGCTCATTGGTGAAAGTGAACTGTTGAACAGTTTGATACCAAATGATGTGAGTGGGACCTTGAATAGAGAAAAGTTTTCCTTGGTTGTGAGAGATACGAACTATGATTTTAGCGAGACTCTGTTTGATGTTCAGGTCTTTGTTCACGAGTTGGCTCACTTTGATATGCATCAAATTTTTGAAAAAAACGGGGATAAAATTGTCAAAATTTTACCTCCCCATCTTTTTAGAAAAACAGAATTTGGCTACGAGATACATCCTGAACTTTCAGATTTAATTCAAGAGTGGTATGCCTATCGTCTGGGGTTTATGAGCATTCCCTCGTATCAGCGATATACCTTCGGAGTGAGTACTTCGTATCACATCTTTTTCAATACTCCTGCTGGGCGATACGATATTTATATTCGAGATTCAAATGCCGATGAGCTCGCGCGTGAAGTAACCCTGAGGACCTATGGAATTCGAAATCCAGAGGTTATTGCGTATGCACAATCGAATATCTTAGATCAGATTCTGGAGCTATCGACTTGTATAGACAATTAATGTTTTTTTAAAGAGTTATATTTTTATTTTGAAATCAAAGGAGTTTTATGAAAAAGCCAAGCCTCATTCTAAATGCTATCTGCAGTCTCATTTTTTTGAGTTTTGCTCCAGCTCACGCTGAATCGAAAAACAGAGAAATGAAATTAGTTACTAAAGTTGAAACTAAGCTTCTTCAGGCAGCGATTTCGCCAAACGGTGATCGTCTCGCTGTTCTATCATCTGACGGTCTAACGCTTAGACATACAAGAAACGGAAATGTGATCAGACACCTCGAGCTTCCGGCTCATTCAGCTGCAGGCCTTGAATTTTCCCATGATGGCAGTGATCTCGTTGTTGGGATGAATTCAGGTTCATTGAATGTCTTTAACGGCCATACAGGGGAAAAGAGACGCGTCATTTTGGAATCTGTGACTGGTGAAAAATTACGTTTTTTCGCACTTTCACCTCGAGAAAAAAAATTAGTTATTGTTCTGGAGACGAACAAGGCCATTGTTTATGACTTCGATAAAGACAGAACGATCAAAACACACGAGAATATTCCTTCAAGTGCGGACATGAATGATCTTGTTGGCCAAGTCGAGTTTTCACCAAATGGTGATAAATTTGCTTTGTTTACCAAGTACACGGCGCCGACATCTCTTGATTGGTTTGGGGGAATGTCCCAATCTGCAACCATTGGAATCTTCGAAACAGCGACCGGCGATGCGCTCAATTCTTTTGTGATTTCGAAAGAACCCGTTCATTCATTTTATTTCCCTGGGAATGACAATTTGGCGATTTTATCGTTCAAGTTTAAGTTGTTCCTCATTTCGAATGGTGAAATGATTTGGGACTACTCTAATGTAGAAACTGTGGCATGGACTGCCGATGAAAAATCGATCTTTGTGGCAAGAGACAACAATATGGGAATTATAAATGGATATCAGGCAATGGTGAGGAGACATGACCTCGATAAAAACCAGGACAATCCATTGGTTTACCTTTTTGAATCTCAAGATCAAAGTATGACAGCTATTCGTGATCGTTTTGGGATGCAAATGCGTGTCTCGAGCAGAAATACAGATATGATTTTCTTTAGCGAGGATTATATTAAGGGCGATTTGATGAGAAACAAGCTTGTTCGCTTTGATATTTCAGATAACAAGATGACTGCTATGGAAAAATTTGAGTTGGGAGAGGCTCCAACAAGAGCTTACTTTTCAGATAATGGAAGTTTTTTGGTCCTTGAGAACCAAGATAAGCAAGTTCGTGTTTACGAAATTCCATAGTTTTTGAAGTCTGCGACGGATGCTGATATTGTGAAAAGCTGAACTCCATGAAAGTGTCTATTTTTGAGACACTTGATTAAAAGCTATCAACGGGACTGTTATGGGATGAAATGAAATCCGTCTCAGATTGGCACAGAGCTCGCAATGTCTTATTTACCTGTCGAAAGGGTGTTGAATGAGACCAGCGAGCTCTTTGTTTTTGATTCTCAGTCTGTGGTTTGGTTCCACGGGGATTGCGGCTCGTGCTTCGGCGCCGCAGTTTTGTTTGAAATCAAATCGGCTCGTGGATGCGCCAGCACTTGTTTCTGATATGGAAATTTCTGGTTTTAATCGTCTCTTGGTTCAGGTCACATCCAAAAATCAAAAAACTCAGTTGTTGATGCGGGCTCAGATGAAAGAAAAGGGTGATTTTTGGACTTATTCCCAGACGCTCCTTTCTTCAAACATTTTTGCAGGGACTTTTGATTCGCAACGAGCATTGCATGTTTTTAGTTCGCCCAACACGAGTCAGATCAAATGGGAAAGGCGCTTTTCATTAGTAAAAAAGGGCGCGGGCTATTTGATTTTTTTTCGCAATCGCTCAACTCCATATTCCTTTCAAAGAGCTCCTGTTCAGGAATGTGAATCGATCGTTTTTTAAGACAGTTAAATCAATCAATTGAGGCTCAGCGATGACAGATCGTTTTGGCCATTGAAATCAAAAGGTATAGGCTGCGCCAAGGCGCCAGGCCATTGAGGCATTGGCTTGGAAAACTCCCACGGCTTGGGTGAGTTGCCATTTTGTGGATAGTCGAAAACGGCTGTCGAGCCAGGCGCCGAACAGGGGGTTTGGGCCAACTTGTAAATCCTGATTGGTTCCTGGGGCTGGCCACTGAATGCTTTTATAAATCAAATGCAGTGATGGGCCGATATCGAATCGAGAGTTCACGCGCCAGAAGTATCGAGCTCCGGCGTGGCCGGCCAGAAGCTTCACACGATTTTGGAAGTAATCAGAAGACTGTGAGCCCGCAATTCCGTATCCATTAATCACTCCGGCCATCACGCCCCAGCCATCATTTTTTTTAAAAACAGAGCGATCATAACTCACACTCAGTCCGTAGAACATTGCTTTAAAGCCAATTTCGTTGGTGAGAGTTTTGAGCGCGAAATTTTCAAGCCAGTTCACGTACTCAATACTGACGCTTTGACGAATCAATCTTGATGGTGCTTTAGGATTCTTTGCGGCGGTTTGTCCTTCTTCTTGAGCCATTGCAAAGGAGCAAGAGATCGTCAGTAAAAGGATTGAGAGGATTTTTGCAAACGGTTTCATAAGCATCCTGTTTAAAGCGAAAGGTGAAGTTGTGTTTGAGCGCTCCAGACATCTGGCGTGACGCCTGTATCAGAAATATTTCTTCCATTCACGACATTGAATCGAAATTCTGTTTTTGGCATGGGGAAGGCAAGGAGCCCAAGGCTCCATTTTGTTTCATCTGCTGACTTTGTGCTTCCCGTTTTATTATAGTATTCAACCTGACTGATGAAATTGTAACCGCGGGTGATAAACAACATGGCTTCAGCCATTCCATAATTTCCGGTTTCAAGATCTCCGCTCGTTTTTGGTTTGTTTTGAATGATTCCAAATTCGCCAAGGAGCGAGTTTCCCTTTCCAAACTTTCTTTTCCCATGAGCTGCCAATCTGAGCCAGTTGATATAATCATTGTTGGAAGAAAGGGCCGATGTTCCAACGCGAGAGTCTTCGCTGAGGTCGTATTCAAACATCCCTGAGAAGCCCTTTTGACGAAGATCAGCTTTTTGCTGACTATTTCCAATGTAGGCATGCCCGGTTATTTCTTTGTTGTCGCCAATATACTGAACGGCGAGACCCTGGGTTTGATCGTTTTGACCATTTCCAGTGAGTGCCCGTGAGTAGGCCGTGTGATCAACAATGCGTAGACCATAAGTCTTATCCATCAAGCCTGCGTACAAGAAATAACCGTCTTTAAAATTCCAACGAAAATACATTTCGCGGGAGACAATTCGATTCTTGTTTTCTTCAGATCCATCGGAGCCTCTTTGTGGTGGGAGATATCCGCCGGCCGCAACAAAGATATATTTT
>JACCDR011126645.1_pt1 | contig 10627 bp, 13 predicted proteins | sample 7446431 | NCBI WGS metagenome assembly JACCDR01 (sample SAMN15323443, study PRJNA562643) | freshwater metagenome | isolation source: river surface water | place: USA:Blue River Watershed | collected 2017-08-17 | reverse complement strand
CGGATGATAGCATCGCGCCCCCTGATCCCGGCCCCCATCGCCATGGCCCGAAAGCCCGCTTCGACACCCACCCCTGAGCGTCAGCCGCCGGCCACGCCGCCCAGCGCACCGAGCCGCGAACTGCACGCCTTCCCGAACCCGGCGCCGCAGCGGGACTACGTCATCCGCTTCGACGTGCCCGAGTTCACCTGCCTGTGCCCGCTGACCGGGCAGCCCGACTTCGCGCACTTCACGCTGGAGATCGTGGCCGACAAACTTTGTGTCGAGACCAAGAGCCTGAAGCAGTACTTCTGGAGCTACCGCAACGAGGGCGCCTTCCACGAGAAGGTGACCAACGCCATCGTCGACGATCTCGTGAAGGCCATCGCGCCGCGCTTCGTGCGGCTGCACGCCGACTGGTTCGTGCGTGGCGGCATCCGCACCTTCGTGACGGCCGAGCACCGCCAGAAGGGCTGGAAGCCGCAGCCGGTGGTGGCGCTGCCGGGCGAAGCGGCATGACGGAGAGCGCTGCGCCGGTCGTGCGCCCCGCCTACCAGAAGGAAGACGGCCGTTCGGCCCTACGCCATAGGTAGCGGCAGGGGTCTCGGCGGGCCTGGGTAACCACTGGGTAAGCCCGCGCCAGGGCGCGACATGTGCCGATCAAAAGCAAAGCCCGCTCGGGCTGGGCTGCCCGAGCGGGCTTGTGCTGCATGGTCATCAGCCCAGGGACACCGGAGAAGCTCCCAGCGGTCCGACCCATGCTGCGCCCGTTGTCGAAGGGCTTGCATCCGCGCGGCCCACGGTGCGCCTACAGCCACGCGAAAGCTGGCCGCCTACGCGGAGTCTTGCTGATCGTTCTGCGGCTTGGTCGCCGGCGGGATGCCAGCAACCAGCACGGCGCGGGCATGCCGCTGAACGGCCTCGTTCGGCCTGGGCTGCGGTGCGCGCTCGGCGAACTGCTTCTGTTTCGCCAAGCGGTACTCGTCCAGGCCGGCCGCGATCACCTGCGGATCGGTTGATTCATTCGCTGCCATCGTGCTGCTCCGTTGCGGCGTGCGCCGCGTCGTTCTCCCTGGGCGGGAAGAACAGGTTGATCGTTTCGTGTCCGCTGCCTGCGCCCAGCTTGCGGGCTGCGGCAGCCATGGCCCAGGCTGCGCCGAGCACTGCCGGCGCCTGGGTTGCAGACTTGACGCTGTGGGCCTTCAAGCGATGGCCGTGGGCTTGCACCTCCACGGCAAGCTCCACCAGCCGTTCGCGTAGCTGAATGTCGCGGGGTGTGGCGCTCACCGTGTGGTCACCCCTTCGTGCGTTTGCTCTTCCAGGCGCTGCTGGCTCGCTACTGCCCTTGCCTCCCACTCATCCAACGGCAGGATCGGCGGCACGGCCAGCACACCGGGCGGCGTGGTGGCGCGCTGGCGCGAAAGCTCTTCCAGCCGCTTGAGCGTGGCTGCGGTGGCGCCTTTCACGCAACCGCCTCGGCTTTGAGGCGGGCCACCTTGCGCGCAGCCCAGGCAGAACGGCGCCGCTCTTCGAACACCGCGCGGCATCGGGCGTCGTGCTCGGCGTCCGTGTCGCCCTGCCGCAGCCGCACGCTCAAGTCGACGGACCCCATCGACTCGCCGGGCTGGTGCGGCTCTGCCCGCCATGCAAGGGCTTCCGCGTAGTCCAACACCCGGCGCCAGTAGGCCGAGCACGTCTCGTGCTCGCCACGCTGCACGGTGCGGCGCTGCATCGGCCGGGCCTCGGTGCCCTTGATGTAAACCTGCGCCCACTGGGGCAGGCCCTCGTCCAGCAGCAGAACAAGGAACGTCGCGCGCGTCCGCGGCGTGTTGATCAGCATCACTGCATCTCCATCGTGTAGACAGCGCCGGGCGCAGCGCTGCGGGCGGTGTTGGTGGCGCGCTCCAACGCGGCGAGGCGCGACTGCACCTCGTCGGCTTGGACGAGTGCGGCGTAGGTGCCCAGGCAGGTCAGCACCGTTTGCGCGTCTTCCGCCGACAGGTGCCCATCTGCGACCGCCTGCACCACGGCTGCGGCCTGGGCGGCGAGTGGCTTGGTGGTGTCGAGTGCGAATGGCGTCTTCTCGGCCTTGGGCCGCAGCGGCGGCAGCAGGCGCGTCAGCACGATCTGGCACGCCTGCATGTCGCCCTTCTTGGCGGCCTCCACCACGACCTTAGCCACGGCTGCGCCTTCGTCCTCGAAGGACTTGGCGATGAGCGTGCGTCGGTCGGGAATGCCGGGCGGCCGGCCGCCTGGGTTGCCCGATTGGCCCTTAGCGAAGGTCATAGCTCTGCCTGATCAGTGCAACGGAAGATCAAGCGATGGCGCCGGTGACGCGACGCGTCGCCGTTTGCTGGTCGCGCAGACGCTTCACCGTCTCGTGTCGGGCGCCCAGCGCTGCCTCGCGCGTGGTGATGAAGATGCCGGCAGCGCGGGCCATCTTGGCCTGGGCGCTCTTCATCAGGTTCAGCCGGCGCACCGCCTGGGGGTTGCGGGCGCGCTGCCACTGCTCGGTCAGAGCAGACACCATCTCGGCGTTCAGGCCCGACAGCGCAGCAGGCGCACCGCCCAGCACTGCGCCGACGCTGATGGCGTCGTTCTCGGCGATCGCCGAGGTGATGAACTTCATGCGCGCGCCTGCGTCCATCGATCGCACCAGCGCCCGCACCTCCGCCGCGTAGGGACCGGTCGCGTTCGCTCGCACCGGAGCGCGCAGCTCCTTCTCTTCGGCGGCGATGGCCTGATCGAGCCACGCATTCGCCGCGTCCACCTTGCGCGTGGCTGCGGGCCAGAGGCGGTCTTGCATCGCGTCGATGGCGAGCAGTTGCGCAGCCGGGGTCATCGTGGCGTCCAACTTGATCGCCTCGCGGCTTTCGATCACCTTGGTCGCGGCCTCGTGCATGGCCTGCATGGCGTTCACCGCACTTTGGACAGAGGTGGCGTCCTCTTCGCTGTAGTCGTCGGCCCCGGTGATGTTGACTGGCGACAGCGTGGCGCTCGGGGCTTGCAGCGTGTCTCGGTCCATGTCCCAGATGCTCGGCGCCTGGGCGGCCGGTCGCGGGTTGGCGCGGCGCATCGCCTGATCCAAAGGGCTCAGCATCGCCACCTCGGCGCGGGCCTGCACCTCGCGCAGTTCGTGCGAAGCGATCTGGGCCACGGCTGCGGCGCCAGCGTCGGGGTGGGCGCCTTCGTGGTCGTCGGCGTCTTCGGTGGGGGTGTTGGTGGCGAGCTGCATGCTCTCTCCTTGGGGTGTGATGGGCTGGGCTGGGTTGCCCTGTGGTTACCCGTGGCGCGCACTGTCCCAAGTCATCAGGCGTCGCTGCCAGCGGTTTCTGCTGCATCGCGCGCGCAGGGCCGGCTTACACGTCGTAAGAGGTAGCCCCGGCGGCAGCGCCGGCCGGGCCGGTTTGCAGGGCCGCCAGGGCGGCCGGCGAGCCGTGTGGCTACCGAGGCAGCGGCGCAGCCCGCGCAGGGCCGCCAGCGGGCCGCCTGGGGCCTGGGCGGGGGTGCTGGCGCTGGCCTGGGGCCGGGCTGGCGCCGCTGGTGCTGTGACGCCCAGGTGCGACCCAAAGCAAAGCGGCGCCCGAAGGCGCCACTGCTGGTGGAGGTGGGACTGATCAGGCTGCGGCGGACTGCTTCGCGTCGTTGCTGCTGGGCGCGCTGCTGGCCTGCTTCGCCTCCAAGGCCGCGCGGCGCGCCACGAGCCAGAGTTGCGCCTGGGTGCGGACCGTGGCGGGGTTGAAGCCTGCCGCCTCGCCGGCCGCCACCATGAACCCGCGCGGCAGAAGGTCGCCCTGCGCCATCTCGTCGAACAGTGCGTGCACCTGGGCGACGATGCCGGCGGGCTTGGTGGTGGAGGGCTGGGCTTGCTTGCTAGTCTTCGACATGGTGTGCTCCTTGGGGTTGCTTGCCGGGTTGCACCGTGCAACCCAGAGCCCAAAGCATCAACATGATCAAGCCAGGTCTATCGAGGCTGAACCCTCAGCCAGGCTGCGAAAGCTACGATTCATCTGCACGAACTACGCGAGCACGCCAATGCCAGAAAGCAGCATCAATTGGGGTTCGGTCGCCGACTGGGTGTCGGGCATTGGGTCGCTGTCGGCAGCGGGCATCGCATTGTTCTTGGCTCGCGCATCAGAGCGAATCCGGCTGACGGGGTACGTTGGTACGCGCGTAGTCGTGGGGGGTGGCATGCCGATGGTCGACCTCGTCTCGATTTCCGTCACCAACGTGGGGACACGCGCCACTGTGATCAACAACATTGGGTTCAGTGTTGGACGCTTCAAGAAGAAGCGCCAAGCCATCATCACCGTAGTAAGGGACGCCTACTCGGACGGCGTGCCCTTTGCACTGGCAGACGGCCAGAAAGCGCACTGGGGCATACCTATAGGCACCGACAAGAAGTGGCTTCGCGAAGTATGCGAAGGCATGATCCGGACCGAAGAGGATCTGCGGACGCTTCGCTTTCATGTCTATACGACCCACGGAGCAAAGCTAACCATCAGGCCCGAAGAAGGACTCCTGAAGGCTCTGCGCGAAGTTCTGGCCGAACCGAGCGCGAAGGTCGGCAGCGGCACCCCTGCCGGCGAGTGACCTACTGACCCGGACTACCCTTCCGGTTCGCAGTCCGGTGCTGCCGCCGCCTTGATCGCTTCAGATGCGGCAGCGGTCGAACTAGGCGCGTCGGGTGAGGTGCCCGACGTTGGCAAGCCCTAGGGCTTGCTCCAGGTGCGGCCGGCTGGCGTGCCCACTAGAGCCTCGGTGCGCTTCACATGAGCCTGCCACGCCACGGTCACCTCGGCGTAGAACTGCTCAAGTGAGTGCAGCCAGTGTTGGTTTACGCCGACCGACTCTTTGCCCTCGCGGTACATCCCATCGGGCACAGCGCCGGCCAGCGCAATCGCGCGCATCTCTTCCGCCGTTAGCCCTTCGTCACCTTCGCCGGGGCGCAGGATGTACGAAGAGGTGAGCCCGCTTCGCTTGTCACCCTCGGCGTGGTGCGCAAGCATCTCGGCGAACTTGCCCAGGTTGTACGCGTCATGCGGCCAGGGGCTAGCGGCCAGCGGGGCCAGCACGGCAAGGGGAATGGGCTTCTCTTCCATTGGGTGCTCCAGTGTGCGGCCGATCAGTCTACGTGCGGCGAGGTTGCACCAAGACGCTCGTCAGCAAAGAAGTAGTGCAAGGCAGGTGGTTCGAGGAGCGGGGCTTCAAACCGCGTCGGATCCGATAGCCTGTCGCCGACTCCGCTTGAATACATGAATGCCTGTAGTCCGCGCGCTAGGCAGTCGATCAGGTCCCCAAGCAATTGGGCAAGCTCGTCGACCATCTGCGCAAGGCCATTGAATGGTTCGGTCGCATTGAGCTGCATCATCGCAGGCAGGGCCGCAGTCATCTCGGCCCAGTGAAAGTATGTATCGCCGTGCCGCCTTCCCGTCCAGATGTATGCGCCGTCGCACATGGAATCTTCAAGGCCCGGCGCCCATTGGTTCGCGGTCATGTAATGGAACCCGCCACGGTTGCGGACCCACTTCAGCCAAGCGAGCCCTTCGTGCTGAGCCAGCACGGCATCCCACTTCTCGTTCAGCCCGTCCACCTTGCCGAAGTAGTCGGCGCGCAGAACCTCCTCGACCGTGGCTTTTCGCAATGCGTCCACATGCAGGGCCTCATAGACCTTTGCGGAGAGCAGGCGGACCAGGAACATCGTCACACCGACCGCCGCGTCCTCTTGCGGACCCGGGTTGCCGGGTGCCCTTCGACTAATGTGGATCCACTTCTGCAGGAGCATCAACTCATTGAAGATGTGCCCGACCAAGGCAAAGACATAACGCCGATTCGGATCTAGCGCCCGCAATGCTTCGGCTGACAGAGCGAGGCGTTGAACTTGGGCTTGCATGTGGATTCCTGCGGGCTCAATGGATCGCGCCATTCTCGCTTCCCAGCCGCAAACCTCGGGCTTGACCACATGCCGCAGCCCCCGCCCAGGTCGGCCGGCGGTTACCCGCTGCTGCGGCCAGGGCGATTGGCCGAGGTGTGCCCCCCTTACATGCGGTCAGCCGGACGCGGGCTAACGTGCCAGGCATGCGGCTGAAGGTGTAGCCCGGTGTCGCCCGCTGTAGCCCGTGGAGCCCTGTAGCCCAGGCACCGCCACCCTCCTAGGCATTACGTATTCATTACGTACTTGCTAATTGAGAAATAGATAATATTTAGTCCCCAAAATGGTTCTAGGGCCCAGGGCTACAGTGCTACACGGGCGACACCGGGCTACAGCGGGCTACACCCCTGGCAGGTGCTCGCTGCGGTACTCATCAAGCACCTCTTTCGCCGGCCAGAGCGTGACCTTCTGCGTCTTCATGTCGCGCTCGGCAACCATCCGGCCGTGCGACACCAGCAGCTCCACAGCCTCTTCGCGAGCCACCTTGCCGCGCGTGGCCTTCGGCCCAAGTGTGGTCAAGTCGCGCTGCGGCAGGCTCGGCAGCTTTTGCATCAGGCACCGCTCGCACACGTACCGCTCAAGCGCTTGCGCGTTTCTGATCGCCACTGGCACGTCCACCAGCAGGCGCATCCGCAGGGCCTCGTCCAAGTACCAGCGTTCGACGGAGCAGGCGCGCAGCATGTGGCTAAACGCCTCGTCTTGATCTGGCACGCGCTCCGGTGCGCCAGGGGTGCACAGCATGAACAGACCCCACATCCGCGCCGCCACGTCTGCCGCCTTCGCCGCAGTGCCTTGGATGGGATACAGGTGCCGGCCTTTGGCTAAGTCTTCCTCAACCGCGTCATGGAAGCCGATCCAATGCGCCTTCGCCTGCGGGTAGTCGTTGAGCGCCAGCAGCCAGGGCCGGACGTGGCCGGTCGCTAGGTCAACCCGCTGCATGGCGAGCCCGGCGAGCTTGCGCATGTGGTCATTGAATGCGGTCAGTCCGGGCATGCCCTCCGGTGGCGGTTTGTAGAACCGGCCGCCCTGGGTCGACTCCGGCTGCGTGATCAGGCAGCGGGCGAAGAAGCCCATGCCGGTCGCAAGCTCGCCGCTCTTGGCGCAGTAGTCGGCGAAGACCTTGGGCTGCACTTGCAGGCTGAGCGTGATCCGCGTGTGGTCAACCGCAATGTCGCCTCCGCCCACCCTGCCGCGTTGGAACGAACCACCATCCCAGACGGTGTTGTACTGGGCGAGGCTTCGCATCGCAATGTCCTCGCTCATGCCGTGGCTGCCGAAGATGCTGCCGGCCTCGCTGCTGATCACAGCACGCACCGGCCACTCGAGCAGCGCCAGCGCCTGCCGCTCGGGCGTGTCGTCTCCGCGCAGCAGGCCGGGCGCTCGCATCGGCCCAGGCTTGCGCACCGCGTGCTCTTGCAGAGCCTGCGTCAGTTCGGCCTGTATCGTGTCCTCGCCCTTGGCCGCAGCCTTGCGCAGCCGGTCCGCTATGCCAGCATCCTCGGCCGTCCATGCGCGCATTCGCGCTTCGTAGGAAAGGCGCGCCGCTGTGCCAGCCTCGCGCATCTCCTGCTCCCACTGCCGCAGGCCACGGGTCAGCAGGTTGTCCACGCTGGTCTTCCGCTCGCCGCTCACCGCCAGCGTGATCACGTAGAGGCTTGTCGGGCCGTGCAGCACGGCATCGCGCGCAACATCGAGCAGCCCTTGACCGACTGCACTGAGCACCCCCATCGCGCACGTCCCCACAAGGGCCTCGGGCGCCTGGGTGGCGCCGAGCACGTCCTCGACCGCGCCCTGCACCAGCGGCGGAAGACTGGTGAACGGATACGGGGCGCCGTGCAGATCAGGCACTAGCTCGCGGGGTGGTTCGAACTTGCCGCCGGGCTCGGTGGCGGGCGGGAAGATGGCAAGCCCGTCGGGGCGGAGGGCAGGCTTAGCCATGGGCCACCCCCTGCGCAAAGGCCCGGCGCGGGGCCTGGGCGGGCCTACAGCCGGCGGCAGGCGCCCGGCCGCGGGGTAGGCAGCGGGAGCGGGGCTGGCGCTGCTGGCGGGGCCGCAGGCGCAGGCGCAATTCATCTAGGACAGCCGGCGCGGCGGCCGGTACAGTGGGTTTCTGCATGTTTACCTTCTGGCCCGGCCGCTTAGCCCCGTCCGGGCCTTTTTCTTGGCCGGCGGTTACCCGCCAGCGATGGGCCGGGCCGCTGCGCAGGTAGCGCGCGGCATCTCCGACTTACTGGGGGTCAGACGGCAGCCAGAAGCTCGGGCTTCGACGTGCTGGTGCTTGTGCGCCGGCCGCCCAGCAGCCACAGCAGAACATCGCGCTCGGTGTAGAGCACGAACTTCGCGGGCTTGGTGTAGGCGGGGCCGGTGCCGTCCACGCGCATGTCTTGCAGCGTGGCGGGAGCGAGGCCCATGAGCAGCGCAGCCTCGGGGGCGCGCAAGGGCCGGCGCTTGAGCTGATAGCCCAGCAGGTCGGCGAGCTGGTCTGTGGTCAGCGTCTTCAGGTCGGTAGGCATAGGGGGCATCCCATAGGAACGACTAGGCCCGCGTCTCCGCTTGCCGGTCGTCACGCCCCGTGGGCCTTCTCATCCCACAGCATTCGAGGTGCTTGCCACCGCTCGCGCGGTGCACTCATGCCCCAGCCTGACCCGCAACCCCTGGGCAGTGCCTGGGGGTTGCTTGGGTTGGCATGCTAGCGGTCCTCAGCCGCCGCGTCCCTGAGTATTCAAGCCCGTCGCGGCATCACGACCACGTTGCCAGCCGCCGCAGCCTGCGCCAGCACCCAGGCGCCTATCCGCTCAGATGCTGGAGCCAGCGCCTTCGGGTCTGGGTTGTTCGAGTAGCTCTGCCCGTGCACGTCTGCCGCTAGGTGGTTCAGCAGTTGCCGGCGCTGGTCGTGTCCGACGTGGCAGGCCTCGCCAATGTCGTCGAACGTGCGCCGCAGCCCGTGAAGCGTGAGCTTCTTTTCGCCGCTCAGCTTCTTGATTGCTCGAATGGTGGCGCGGCACTCTTCCAAGTGGCCCGATTCGCCGCTGCCTGGGAACACGTAGCCCGCCGCAGCATCGCCGCCCGCCTCCGCCTTGCGTACCGCCAGCAGCTCGCGCAGCGGAGCATTGAGCGGCAGCGTGACGGCGTTGTGGTTCTTCACCAGCTCGGAGGGCAAGTGGAACCAGCCTTGATCCAAGTTCACGCGGTCCCACTCCAGCGTGGCGCTCTCTTCAGCCCTGCATCCCGTTAGCAGGATGAAGCACACGTAGTCCGCAGCCGCGCGCCCGGCCTGCTTCAGTGCCTCATCGCGCTGCTGCCGCAACATGCGCCAGACGGCCCCGATCTTCTCCAGCGGCACGCGGTCAGTGCGCGGGTCCACCTTGTTCATCCGCCCGAGCTTGTGCTTACCGAAGGCGCGGGCGACCGGGTTGTGCTCGTGGATGGTGTAGGTGCCGTCCGGCGCCGCGTACTTCTCCCGGGCATAGTTGATCAACGCGCGCAGCGTCTTCATCGCTTGGTTCGCGCTGCCCGGTGTGGTCACGCTTAACCGACGGTGGGCCTCAAGGCACGCGTCGCGCGTGATGTTGGCAATGGGCTTGTCCGCCATGGCAGGGAGTAGCTTGACCACATGTCGAGTCATCTCGCGCACCGTCTCCGGCCGCAGCGGCTCGCCGTGGCTAGTGCGGTGCTTCTCAACGTAGTCGTCCAGCACCTGCTTCAGTGTGACCCGCTGCGCAGCCTCTTCCACGACCTTGGCGCGAGGATCGACGCCCTGCTTCATGCCCAGCAGCAGCTCGGCCGCGCGCTCGCGCGCCTGCTGCACGGTGAACACGCCATGCCGGCCAATAGTGATCCGGCGCGACCCCCCATCGACGCGGCCCTGCGCGACGTAGCTGCGGACCCCGTTCGCGGTCACGCTCAGGCCGAAGCCCGTGACCGCACCCTTGCCCTCGTCCCAGTGCAGGGCCTTGGATTTGCCGGCCGGCGGCAGTGCCGCGTCCGACTCAACAAACGTCTTCGTCAGCATGCTGCGGCTCCCGGCTGCGCTGGCGCGCCTACGCTGATCAGGTGGGAGTGGGTGACGGGCATGCCAGCCCGCGAGAGAATTGCCATTGCGAAGCTCCAGTAGAAGTGGAGTGAAGCCACGCGGTCGGGGGTGTTAGCGCACTCGCCGGCCGCAACTGCTTACCGAGCTGCTTAGTGCAACCCGGTAAGCGCCGGGTAACCCCGGCAGCCCAAGTATACCCATGCACCGACTTACCAATCCCAAGGCTTCCAACTAGGCAAAATGCCAGAACTACACGCTTACCCAAGCCAGACCAAGGAACCCCAAGGGGGTAGGCCGTCTTACCAGAAGTTCGCCGTCGACGTGCGCGCCAGCGCCATCGACGGGCAGGGCGCGTTCGCCGCCGAGCCCATCCCGCCGCGGCTGAAGATCGGCGAGATCCGCGGCGAGAGCATCAGCGTCGCCGAGGCGCGCATCCGCGCCACGCGCAGCGAGCGCATCATGATCGTCGAGCTGTCCGAGAAGAAGGCCATCGACTTCAGCAAGAGCAGCGACCCGATGCGCTACACCAACCACAGCTGCCGGGCCAACGCGCGGCTGGTCATCCGCAACGGGCGCGTCGAGTTCTACGCCGTGCGCGCCATTGCGCCGGGCGAGGAGATCACGGTGGACTACGGCGAGACGCACCACGAAGGCCGGCTGCGCTGCCAGTGCGGCGCGCCGGG
>JACCDR011713183.1_pt1 | contig 10631 bp, 25 predicted proteins | sample 7446431 | NCBI WGS metagenome assembly JACCDR01 (sample SAMN15323443, study PRJNA562643) | freshwater metagenome | isolation source: river surface water | place: USA:Blue River Watershed | collected 2017-08-17 | reverse complement strand
TCTGGTGAGTTTTCCTTTAATGATTCTTTCTTATCATAAAAGGCTTCTACCGCCTCACCAAAATGTTCAATAGCATTCTCAAGGATCAGTCTTTGGTACTCTATTTCTTTCCTCAATAGCGCACAATCTGCCATGAAAATCTCTCATTTCCTTGTAAATTTCTTCTTTCCATCCACGGATTTCAGACTCAAAAGACTTGATGTCTGATCTCATCCAAGAGACTAAAGCAATATTTGCCGCGATAATAGTTACGATAGTTCCTATCGCTGTAATGATCATTGTTAGGTCCATGTTACACCTGTTCCTTATCTAGTTCTTGTAAAGTTCGAATCACATGGCGAGGCACTACATCGCAACGCGCTATCAGCTCCTTAATAATCCAATTATAGTCTACGCGAATAGATATCGGTTCCCCAACCTTTATCCCTGCGCTTGCTGTAATTGTATTACAGGAAGGTCGTACGCCTTCGCAATCCCCATTGCTTGTCGTATCGATTCCAATTCCTGTTTCAGGGAGTCCATTTCCTTCTTCATCAAGTCGTATCTCTGAAAGATTCCCTTCCGAAGGTTGTTTTGCTTCTCCTTCAGACTGTTCACTTCCTGCCAAACTAGATTGTCTTTCGAAATCTGATCGTCCCATAATGTCAATTGCTGCATACTCATGCATTACCTCTAACTTAGGGTAACCAAAATCTCTAGGTTCGGTTAGTTGTCTGAGATGTCCGCAACAAGGGCATATCCCATTATGCCAAGTTGCTATGTGACCTGCTGGCATTTTACCTCCAGCAGATTCCGCACAAAACGAGCAAACAAACGTTGGATAATCACTCATCTAGTACCTCAATAAAAGGCAGATTGCTAATATTGCCAATAGCGGAAACATTATAATCATTGTGATATCCTCCAGCTTTCTACAGGTTCTTTGCGGTACACCTCCAAATCAACACCGATTAACTCGGGTACCTTTTTATAATCAACAGCGCCTTTACGCACGATCTTTGTGAGCGTAATGCCATTCCCCTTAGCATTCTGCCCATTCGCTCGCGCTATTAAAGCTGCACGATATTCTTTTTCTTTCTTCTCGAGTAATGCGAGCTGCTTGGTCAGATTTCCCCATTCTGCCGCAAGCCGCGCGAAGTCCTCGTCCTCGATCTTAACAAAATCCCGTTCGCCAAGATCGGGGGCATCAAGATTAATAACCTTATTCCAGAAGCTCTCTTCTTCTTTATAAAGGCTCTCGATATATGTGTGGTCGCGTTCAACCTCCACGACTACACCATCTCCATCTCTATACGAAAAATAGTGTAGCATATTAATACCTAAACATGCAAGCTGATGTTGCACTTGGGGATAATATTTTTCTGGAACCTTGCCATCCTTGGCGATACGATGGTCTTCTGAGTTAGAATTTTTAATCTCTACAGCAATTGACCGGTCGAAACTAAGTCCATCTAAGCTAGCCATCATAAATTTTTTGGTCGGATGAAATATAACCTCGGGGCAAACTAGATTGCCCGTGTATTTTTCATACGCTTGACGCGCTGGCTCTTCCATTTGCTTGCCGTATCTCATCGCCTGAGTCTCAGTCTGGCTTTCACCGAGACCGAGTTTCTCTTGCCACAACTGATAAGGTGTTCTCCAAGGAGAAACACCCATGATGATTGGAGCATCTGACGCCCCAATGTGATTTTTTCTAAGGTCGAGCCATTCTTTTGTATTCTGTTCCATTATTTACCTCCCATTTGTGAAACTTCACCGTATGCGCTGAGTTCTTCGACGTAAAGATTGCGTTTTTCTTCTCTGTCTTTTTGGTTTTTCAATGCACGAATACGAACTTTTTCGTAGATCTCGCGTGGCATTTCATTGAACGTGTTAACGTTACAGTTTTTGACTAAGAATTTAAGAACGCTTTGTCTGTATTCTTCATCATCGCCGATGATTTCATCGAGTTCTTGAGCCTCAGATGGTAAAATTCCGGGCTTTACTTCAGGAGCTGGCTCAACATATGCAGGCTCAGCAGTCGATCGGATGTTTGGGTCGAGGGATATTTCACCCTCAACGTATACATTGCCGATAATGTCCGGGAAAAGCTGTCTTGCTAGACGACTCAACGCCCGAGCAAAAAGCATGTCCCGAGTAAAGTTTTTCCACACTGGACTATTTGTCAGTCCAGCGCGTTTTGCATCTTCAAGGCTGAAAGATTCAGTCCAAGTGTCTCCGTTGTCGGCTCTTTTACCGTGTAGAATGCAGATAGTATCGTCGCTTTTTCGATCGCGAGTGATGCTGTGATGCTGAGCTCGAATCAACGAGTTCATCATGCGAGCTGACATCTCGACCTTGCCTTTCACGTAGTAAAGACCTCCGCCTAAAGCTTGGCGAGGATCAACGTTTAAAGACTTAGCCGTTTCGACTATTGCGAATATTCCTTCCGCGCCCATCTTGGCGTAGTGAGGTGTCTTCATCAGCATTTGGCAAAGCTGCTGTGTATTTTGCAACTCTGTCATTACCGATGATGGTGTACTTTTCATAACTTCGTTATTCATGTGGTTTTCTCCTATTGTGTAGCTGTGGCTTGCGCTCTACTGAGGGCAACACCGAGGTTAAACAAGTGATCTGAAAATTCAGGGGTCCTTTTCTTAAGAATTGGTTGTCCCGCAGGCAGCTTCAAATCAAACTGACCGCAAATTTCGTCTAAACAATCTTCTAATTTGGCAACATCGCCAGTCACGTAGACCGCTTCAATAACTCCAGTCAAAAAGTCACGAACACTGTCTAAATCTGGGATGTCGTCTTCATGAACCCAGCCGTAATCGGCTGGTGATTCAGGTTCTGGGTCTGGATCGTACCAAGAATCCGGTGGTCCGTAATCGCAATACGCCATGACTACCTCCATACCGTTGAGTGTTTTAGAATCTCAACACGGTAGGAACCGCGAAACGCCATGCTTGTTTTAATTTCGATTGGAATAAAACGTGTTTTTTGCTCAAGATCGCGAATTTCTTCAGCAGATATTGAGTCCATCTGGCAAACCAAATCAAAATAAATATTATCTTGATCGGCACCTTTAAAAATGAAGTGACAGCTAGGGGCTTCATACCGTGCAACGGACTGAGCCTCTTTAACTTCTTGATCGATTAGCTTGAGGATTCTCGCGCTTATCATGTGGTTTTCTCCTTCGTGTAGCAAGTTCTTAGCTCATGATGCATGATATTACCTATTCCGAGGTAAGCTACAGTGGCACCTATCGCTTTATGTACATATCTTACACCGGAGTGATATTTCCGGTCAAGGGGAATTACCTTTTTTTTTCATAGCGTCAAAATTCCGGTTAAGATATTTTGGAATAATAAACTTTAAGATCACACAAAAGGATACACTACAGTGGAACTTGACTACTACCTGTTTAAGAGCAAAAGGACTCAGAAGGAATTCGCGGAAAAGATAGACATGTTGCCGCATTCACTATCATTTATCGTGAATGGGAAGAAAGCTCCGAATTTGTATCACGCGATGCAAATTCATTATGAGAGCGGCGGTAAGGTTACACTCTTTGACCTTTTAAAGCCAGATGAGAAGGAAAAACTTGATAAAAAATATGGCATCTTAAAGAAGGAATGTGTATATAGGAAAGACATGCCAACTGAGGAAGAGAATGCCTCAGAATAAAAAAGACGAGGGTCTCCCCAAACCACTAGTTCGACCCTCTGGGCTACACGCAGGAGAACTCCCCCTTTATAGGGGGCGTTCTGCTGTGAGATGTACTGAATTTAACATAGGTAACACTTTCAAGCTACACATTTCTCGTAAAAATGTGAGGCTAAATAAAATAGGCTCTAACATGAAAAACACCCCTGGCAGGGATTTCCATAAAAAAATGATCCTCAAAAAGGAGCACTTTTGCTAATGACACACAACCTTAAAAAAAGGCATTTGCATTTCATAACTCACAACAAAAAGAAAACCTTGTCTATGACTCACAGACAAAAGGGACGCTTCCTGTTATGACGCACAACAAAAAAGGAAATTTTCTGTTATGACTCGGCTACATTATATCAGGTCTATCTTTTTCCGCCACACTTTTTTAGATAAAGTGTATTCAAGTCCCTACACCCCAGTGTATGCGGACCTCTACGTAAATTTAAACTCAGGTATCACGAAATGAACAAACAAGGATTCTTCCTGCCATACGACCTTATTGAAAAAATTGGGTGCACCGCCGCTATGAAACTAGCAATGTTTCACTACCAAAAGACTCCACTCGGGAGACACACACTATCAAAGCTAATCCGAGAAGGTTACCTCATCAAAGGAGAGGAACGAGTGACTATCGCTCCTCACGTGATAGAACTTTTCGCTCAAGGTAAGGAGCAAAAAGATGACTAGAGACACGCTCTTTTGGCTCTACGCTGACAACTACCGGACATACAACGTACACGTCGCAAGAAAACTGGGATCTATATACGCGGCGATACTCCTCTCCGAGATCGCCAGCAGGTATAAATACCACAAAGAAAAACATGAATTGGAAATTGACTCTGAAGGCAACGGCTGGTTCTACTTTACTCAGGAAGAGATAGAGCGACGAACCACCATGAGTCGTAAGCAACAAGATACAGCATTAGAGATTTTGGTGTCAAAAGGATTGATCGAAAAAAAGGTGATGGGTCTTCCAGCTAAACGATTCTTCAGATTGAAAGCGGACGAAATCAATAAGTTTTTTGAGGAAGAAAGTGAGGGTGATGACCAAACAGGGGTACAAACTAGTTTGTCCAAAACGGACAAACTGGATTGTCCGAAAGGTACAAACTGGTCTGACCAAAAGGGGCAAACTGCTCATATATATAAAGAACCTAAGGAAGAACCTCATAAAGTATCTATATCGGCTGGCGCCGAAAGAGAGAGAGAGAGGTTGGTTTTACCCCCCATTGGTCTTAAAAAGACCTATGGCGAGCTGAATCTTGTCAAACTCAAGGACGAAGAGCACGCGAAGCTCATTGAGAGGTTCGGCGCTGACCAAACCAAAGTGCTCATCGATAGGCTCGATCTCTACCTCGGGCAGAAAGGCGACAAGTACAAGAGCCACTACGCTACGATTCTTGCATGGATCGAGCGCGACAAGAGCGACGCCAAGAAAGACGAAGCCTCACCAGTAGCTAAACACCGTCAGGGATCAAAGCTTGCCTTCGAGAAGGAAAAAGACACGTGGAAGCCACCGGCTCCAGAGAAGAAAGTCTACACCGATGAGGAGAAAGAGAAGCTCTTCAAAGAATACGGAGTCCGTCTATGAGCTGGGAAGATTTCTGCAAGCTAAACAACGTCGGCGTACGCTTTCAGAACGCGCAGATAGGACGAGCAGAAAAGCTGCCGCATGAAATCGTCACCAGTGGACTTGCTTGGTGTCAAAAGCCGCATAGCCTCGTCTTGCATGGACCGGCAGGCAGAGGAAAAACATACCTGACCCACTGCCTCATCAGGGAAGCTATCCGCCGTTTTGGTCTCTGTGCCGTCCGTTGGATAAAGTCCAAAGCTTTAGACGACAGGATCTTAAAAGATTTCAACCAGTACGGAGACTCAAGCTATCTAATAAAAACTTTCATTGAAGTGCCAATTTTGTTTATAGACGACTTCGGTGTTGATAGGTCCTCTGAAAGAACGGAAAGAGACTATTACGAGCTGATTGATGCTAGATGGGAGAACATGAGCCCAACCGTGATTACCACGAACTTGACGCCCGAGTTGCTCGAAGAGAAGTATGGTTCGAGGATTTTTTCACGGCTAAAAGATTCTAAATGGATCAGCTTTAACGGATTACCAGATTTAAGAGGAGAAAATATATGCCACTAATAGTTTTGCAGGAAGCAATAGAGCAGGTGTACGGAAACTTGGACAGATTTGATTTCGGAGAGATGCTACGTGTCTCGAGGGAAGCGATAGGACTTAAACAATTTAAAGCGTCTGAATTCTTGGGGATTGCTCCCGCTCGGCTCAAGAACTTGGAGACTGGATACTTTCGGTCAATGCCAAGCGAAGCTGAGATGCAAGCGATCTCAAGGCTTTATGATATTCAATACGGCGTCGTCTACGAAAAGGCAAAGTCCCATGTCGACGAACACACAAAAGCTAAAAAGGTAAGGATGCATGATGAGTAAGACATGTAACATCTGCTACGAGGAGAAGCCTCTTGAGCAATTTTACATACAAAAGGGTAAACCGATGTGTCGGTGCAAGGATTGTCAGAGGATGTATGCTCGCAAGTGGCATCAACTGAACAAGTTAAAGATGATGGAAACTCGGGCTAAGTTTCACAATTCAAGATACCGAACTAAAAAAATGGCAGAAAAACAGGCGATGGAGTTCAAGAGTGCAAGCACAAGAACCGAGGAGACCTGATGAAATCATTGACGATGAGATGTTCGAAAGAGAGTTCGATCGAATGCTTCGGGAGTTTCTCTTGCCAAGAGAATACGCGGTCATTCAACTCAGATTCTGGGAGAAGCTTACACTTAAAGAAGCCGGTAAAAGACTTGGGATTTCTCAAGAGAGGATCCGGCAAATTGAGCTCAAAGCCCTTCGCAAAATGCGGCATCCAAGCCGGGTTAAGGAGCTTATGAAACTAGGCGGTTTAGTAGATCAGGTGCGGAGATGGTGGAATGGTGAGTCAACAGAAAAGACTTACAATCCTCCTATGGAAATCCTACATGATGATGTTGATGTTGTTCTTACTAAACGACCTAACGTTACAGAAATTGACCCAGACGGACCAGTTCCGGAATTTGTGGTAATCGAAAGATGGGACTCAGAGAGTCCGCCATACTTGGCGATTAGGGTCGGAGAGCTTGGGAAGTTTCCTCCATTGACGATGGACCAGTACAACAAATGGCTTAAAGAAGCTTTAGAGAGAGAGCAAGATGCACTTGGTTATTCAAAGTAAGCCGCAAGCGCAAGCGAGGCATAGACACCGATTTCAAGGTGGGCGCGTTATAACGTTCGATCCCGATAGCCGCGATAAAAAAGCGTGCCAAACCCTGATCGTTTCGCAAATGCGTCTAAAACGCACAGAAATGCTCCCAGAAACGCCGATCGCAATGGAGTTGATAAACTACACCAAGATACCCGAATCGTGGTCTAAACGTCGTCAAAATGAGGCGGAAGGGAAACCATGTATTGTGCGTCCTGATTTGGATAACTACATCAAGTTTTACGGCGATGTATTGAATGGCATCGCGTTCCATGACGACCGGCAGATAACATCGATCTGGTCAGAGAAACTTTATTCTGGTAATCCTAGAGTAGAGATAATTTTAAAACCTTATGGGGTCAATATGATTAGTGAACATGCGATAACCATAAAGGGCGAAATCAACTTAGAAGACTTGAATTATATGGTTAAAAAAGCAAATCGCCTTGGCATGCAAAACAGACAGATAGTGCGAGTCTACTCGCAAGAAGACGATGAAGGAAGACACATTTATTTCGAAGCCGAGGCAATAAAAAGCTATGCAGACGCTGAGTAGTAGGATGACTGAGTACCGATTTGAGCTTCCTTTTCGACCAAATGACAATGTTGTTCTCTTGGTCAGCAATGGAAAGATGGCAGGAATTGCAGCACCTAGCGAGAAATATGCGAGAAGCCACGCGGACAAAATCCACGAGCTTATGATTTTGGTTATGAAACAACCAAACACAAAGTCAGGTGTCTGGATTTTCCGGATAAGTGACAACTGGAAGACCGTATACGGGGAGCTGATCGCAACAAAGGAGGAAAAGTGAAGTACCAATTAACCATCGAAGGCGACTTTTACGAAGATTGGGAAGAGCTCAAGCAGTTTGTCCATGCAAGAGATGTTATCTCGGCTATGTGGGAAGCTCGGCAGAAACTAAGAACTCAGCTTAAACATGGTGACTTTGAAGATGAAAAGGTCATTAGATTTTTAGAGGAATTACAAGATTTATTATACGTTGCAGCGTTGGAGGATTAATGAACAAACATTTAGAGATTGCATACCATCACCTAGTGAATGGACTAACTAGCTTTCCAGTCAATTCACCTCAGTGGAGATTTTGCCTTACCTGTCTAGTCGGATACGGCACAATGAATCACGAGTTGGATTGTGAGAAAGGGGATGATGATGACGACGGCGAGTGCGATCTATGCGCGAGGTGCCAATGCAGTTCATGACATGCACGACATGTCAACGCGTTGTCCAGCTTAACAACACTGGAATTTGTTTGGGATGCCAACGAGGTTTCCCAAACATGGATGCCGAAGATGTGTACAAGACGCCTGTAAAAACAGATAAAGAGCTTGAAATTGAGAAACTTAAAACAAGAGAAAAGGAGTTAGAAGATGCCATTAACAAAGGGTTACAGCAAGAAGACAATCAGCAAGAACATAAAGAAGGAAATGGAGAGCGGCAAGCCTCAGAAGCAAGCGGTGGCAATCGCCCTCAACGTCGCAAAAGACGCCAAAAAGAAGGCTAAGAAAAAATAAAGGAGAACAAATGAGCATTGAATGCATGAAATACAAGCCGGTAAACAAGGGCGTTCTGCTTGGGTATGCCGATATTTACGTACCAAAGATGGGACTTGAGATCTACGGATGCTCCTTCTTTCAAAAAGATGGTCGCCGTTGGATAAACTTTCCCTCGAAGGAATACAAAAATGATCTTGGCGAGACCAAGTACGCTTCGATCGTAAGATTCCGCGAGGCAAGCCATATGGAAGCTTTTACCGAAGCATGTAAAAAAGCCATTGAGAAAAAGTGCGCAGAAACACAGCCGGTACAGCAAAGCCATGAAGAAGAGGAACTCCCTTTCTGATGGATAATGAAAGAATGAGGGCATTAGCGCATATGGAACAAGACAGCTTAGCTTTAGGGTGTGGCGAATGGAGTGCAAACCTTTATGACTCCTCCGGCAATGTCGTTCTTTGCGCTTGTGGAGCTCCAGCAGGTTGCGCAGTGATGTGCAAACACTCGATGTTAGCGTGGTGCGAAAAGTGCTCACCAGTTGAAAAGCACGAAGCCAAGATGGTTTATAAGCCACCATTAGAAATAGATAATTATATTAAAGACAATTGGATTATTAATCTTGAAGAAACAAAAGAAAACATTGGAACAACAGATTAATGAGTTCTTGGATGTATGGGATTGCAAACAACAGATAGCGTTTTTGCGAGACATCATACCTTTATTTGAGCTCTACGACGTAGAAGACGAAGACGATTGGGTCAAAAATGCTGTCGGCGAAGAGGACGAAAGAAACGTACGATTGGTTCGTACAGTTTATTTAATTTCAAGAATTGCCGAGTTCCACGCTGGTAAGCTTTGCTCAATCAAGACGAACTTTAAGGATCTTTGGCAAAAAATGGAAAAGCAAAATATCGAATCGGATAAGGCATGACTAAGAAGAAGTATTACAAAAAGAACCATAGGGATTGTCCATGCTGTGGATGGCAAGGTCACGTTAGGTTGAATACTAGAAAATGGTTAGGACATAAGAATGGAATGGATCAATAGAGAGACTGAATTTCCTGATTGTGATTGGATTCTTTGTTGCGCTGGAGACAAGGTTTTTATCTGCGAATTAGTGGAAAGCAAGTGGGGTAACCGCTATCACTCGACTGATTGGGGACATGGAGAATTTCAAGATATGCCCGAGTGGACTCATTGGATGCCTCTACCCAAACCATACAAGGAAAAATCATGCGATGGTTCATAGCGGATACACACTTCAATCATGCTAATGTCATAGTTTATGACAAGCGACCTTTTAAAGATGTAATTGAGATGGAGAACGAAATTGTACGTAGATGGAATTCAAGTATTAAACATGACGATGTCGTGTATCACCTTGGTGATTTTGCTTTCGGTTCTGTCCAATTACAACAGGAAATACTTAGCAAGCTCAACGGACAAAAAATACTCATCAGGGGAAATCACGATGGATCTGAGAATAGGTGTAAAAAGTCGGGATGGCATTTCGTCTGTGACGGAATTCTCTTGGCTCTTGGTGGATTTACTGTTTGCCTTAGTCATGATCCTTCTGTGGTTCCTAAGGATTTTATGCTTTTGCATGGTCACACTCATAAGCATTCCGATAGACCTAACGGTATTTGCGTCTCTTGCAATTTGTGGAATTATAGCCCAGTCAGTGAAAAAACTATTATCAACAAACTCAAAGGAGTAAAAAAATGATTTATGCAGTTAAATTCGTATACAACGATGGAAAAGATCTTCTGTGCAATGTAGCAGAAGAAAACATCGGAGTTTTCTTTGCCAATATTAATCAAAAACAAGTGTTTTTTGATCAAAAAAATAATGTTGGATTCTGGACCGATATAAGTACGGTTCGTTATATAGAATTAAGAAAGATAGAAGATAAGGGGGATCAAAATGCTAAGCCAGAGGCAGAAGCAGGCTCTAACGCAATACCAATTGATCAGGGAATCCCTGAATCGCCAGCGGTCTAAGCTTGACGATCAGGAAAACGAGGCTTTTAAAGCCCTAATCGAACAGCTTAAAGATGACGAAAGCCCGCCTACAGAAAAAACATTAGGCGAAACGCTCAAAGGGTTGTTCTATTCAGGCAAAGGCAAAACGAAGTTTTGCTTTACTCGGAGTGCAACGCCCG
>JACCDR010714773.1_pt1 | contig 10631 bp, 19 predicted proteins | sample 7446431 | NCBI WGS metagenome assembly JACCDR01 (sample SAMN15323443, study PRJNA562643) | freshwater metagenome | isolation source: river surface water | place: USA:Blue River Watershed | collected 2017-08-17 | reverse complement strand
TTGGTCATAAAAATTTCGTGAGTAGATTGTAGGAAATTTTTAATCCCAAATAATTTTGGTTGTATAAGTATTTTTCCACTGACTAATTTAGAATAATCTAACATATCATTGATAATTTTAATTAGACTATAACAGGCATCATTAAGTAATTCTATATATTTTTTGCTTTCATAAGACATTTCTGTCTCTGAAAGTAAAGAAGTTATACCTAAGATAGCGTTAGTAGGAGTTTTAATCTCGTGACCAAAATTTGCTAAAAAGTTATTTCTTTTATTTATACCATCTAAAAGAAATATGTATTCATCTTTTCTATTACATAAAAAATCTACTATTTTATCTTTAGTTTTAAATCTTATTTCTTTTTCTATAAAAAAATTTTCTTTTGGTAAGTTAGAAATTATTTCGTCATTTTCTGTCATACCAAGATATTTTTTATTGAATTGATTAACATATATAATTTTATTGTTTTCATCTATTTTAATAATAAAACAAGGTATCTTGTCAAGAACTTCTTTAACCATCTTTTATAGTAATTTAATTTATCATAAGAAAAATATTTCAGTTTAATGTATTTTTCTTATAGTAAGTAATCATTTATTTTTAAACAAATTACTTTCTTAGCCCAGCTAAAGCGCCTCGAAGCGTTCCCATTCCTACACCATATTGTGGAGTATATTTTCTTTTAGCATAACCAACTCCGGCAAGTGACGCTAAAATTGCTCCAACAGCGACTGCTCGCTTTAGTTTCTTCTTTTGTTCAGGTGTAAGTTTCTTTGGTGCTTTTTTTGGTTTGTTTTTATTTTGAACTTTCTTTTTTGCCGGCATACTTATAAATAAAACGAAGAAAAAAATAATATTTTAAAAAATCAAAAATAAAAGAACAATTCCGATAACAATAAAGATAATTATAGTATTATTCCCATTCCCAAAGATACTTTCTGTAATATTTGTAATAGGTTTTGTAATGATATCTGTAGCCTGTCCTATCTTATCTGCTATAGCGCTTGTTTTTTTAACACAAGATGGGTCATCTACTTCGAATTCTCCCCAAATTCCGCCCCCAATCCCCAATTTGGTTCTATTCACGCATCTTGTTGGTTTCATTTTTTGTCCATTTGGTAAAATGGTTTCTCCTGAAGCATTACAAGTCTCTTCCCAATCTAAATTTTGAGGAACTTGTAATTGAGAAAAATATCTCTTTTTTCCAATTTCTAAACATTCACTATCAAAAGTTCCCCAAGACCCCAAACAAATAGGGTCTTTTATAAACACTTCTCCAAATTCTCCTTCTATTCCTCTATTTACACATTTTTTATCTACTACTTCTCCTTGTAATCCGTGGGAATTTATCATAAAATCACATGCTTCTTCCCAACTTTTACCGTTTGGTATATTAAACAACCTTGAATACCATTTTTTAATTCCAGGTTTAGAACAGCCCCCATCTTTCCAATCTCCCCAATTCCCACTTGTTCTTTCTGGAGAACATTTAGTATCTTCTACTTCTATTATTCCGTATTCTCCATTAATTCCTCTATTTTCACAATATCTATTTTTAATATTTCCAGCAGGTAATCCTTCTGGGGTATTGATTTTTTTATTACAGGCTTGGCTCCAATCTACTCTTCCAGGAATATTCCATAATCTTGCTTCTTTCTTTGTTGAGCCACCACCAACGCAACCTTTATCATCCCAATTACCCCAATTCATTTTGCTTACATCTATATCTATACATTTCCCTTGAAATTTCCAACCTCCACAATCATTGTATTCCCCAGAATATACTTTCCCCATATCCCCACAATCTCTTCTTATTAAATCATCTCTATTTTGAAGGCCAATGTCTCTTGCTTCTTCATCTTTCCAGCACCCAGACCAACTTTGCTCTTTTGAATAAATAACCATACTTATTTTAAAACCAGAAAATTAAGTTATTTAAAATGATCAAACTTAGTTTTAAGTAAGTCTACCATTTAAAATGGAAGAAGACAGAGTAAGTCCATTAGCAACTATTATTTATATACCAGCACAGATACAACGAGATAATATACAAATACAAGAAAAAGAGCCTATAGATGTCAAATATTTATATTTGATTACACTTATAATTTTACTATATACATTTTTCATTTTTATATATTTTTATCTTATTTAATTTAAAAATTTTATGATAACTTACAATTAAAACAATTATGAATGAAGATAACTGGTGTAGTATATGTCTCGAAGAAAACGATGAAAATTTATCTATATTATTAGAATGTAATCACACTTTTCATAAAGATTGTATTAATGAATGGAAAAATTTAAGTAAAAAATGTTATTATACCTGTCCTATATGTCAAGAAAAGTTTTTTAAAAGATACTGTATTAATATTTCCAATTGTGTAATTTGCCTGAAAGAGTATTATAAAAATACAGAAACAATAATAAATATTCCAGAAGAAACAACAAATAATTATTCTATAACTAATAAAAAAATTTCTATATGTTGTGGATTAATGGTATTATATATAGGAATAGTATCCATTGTTTTTCTTGTTTCATCAGAAAAAAATTGATTTTTATTAGAGTTATCTATTTAAGGATACATTGTTTATCTACGAACAACAAAATGACAGAAGTATTTAAATATATCATTGCTAACAGATATTATCATTTTAATGAAAAAAATGTTAAAAATAAAGTAGAAATAAAAGGCAAAGGTAAAGGTAAGGAACATAAAGTAAAAAAATTCACTATGAGTATAGAAGATTATTTCTTATTCTTTGTTTAAAAAAGATTTAAATTAAGTTAATAAACTATAGTTTATTAACTTAAAATGTTTTGTTCTATTTGTTTAGAAATATTGGAACAAAATTCTATGAAAAGTTTAGAATGTTCTCATTCTTTTCACACTTATTGTATAAACGAGTGGATATCTTATAATACAAATTCTTACCAATGCCCTATCTGTAGAAAAGAATACTATATAACAAATCAAGTTATAATTGATATACAAGAAAATATAGAACCAATTATACAAGAAAATATAGACGCAAATTATAAAGTTGTAGAATATACTATACTTTTACTTGTATTTTATATTTTAATAGTTGGTGGGAATACTATTTATACATATAAGTATAAGTATAAAATAAATTAGTAAGAATAAGAGTAAAATTTATAATCTTCTGTAATATTTATTACTAAAATATTACCTTTATTTTTATCTTCTTCAAAAAAGTTATCTATAACTAATTCTAAATAAGTGTAAGGAATAAAGGTGTATTTACTACAAATTTCATCTAAAATATTTTTATCTACTTTACTTGTTAGAAAAATATAATCAAAATCTATAATATCCCAATGTTTAAAATAAGTAGTTAAAAATAACATATCTTTATCTTCTAATCCAGAATATATTTTTTTAACTACATCTGTATTAGGAGGTTCATAACCATCCATTACAAGACATATCTTTTCAGTAAATAATCTATTATAAAATAAATCACTGTATCTTCTATATACAGTGTATCTATTAACAAATTCAGAATAATATTCTACAAATTTTGTTAATACAGAATAGTAATTAAAAGTTTCTTCATAACTTGTAGTTAATATTATATCTTTTATAAGAAGACTATTTTCTTTTTCACAATTTCCTATAATTAATATATTACAATTTGTAAAATATTCTGTGTCAAATACTTCAATTTCTATACCTAAATCTAAATTTTCATCCATTTGTTTGTGTTTGTATTTAAAAAATAAAATAACTATTATAAGTATAACTTAGTAAATATGGAATTCTTTAAAAATTTATTTTGTAATTGTAAAGAAGAAATTATAATGAAAGAATATCAATATTATAAATATATTCACGATATATGCGTGATTAGTTGTTTATGTTATTCTTCTTTTATTATGTCTTATATAATTTATAATAAATACAGACAAAAAATTAATGTTATTTCTTATAAAAAGGAAAATTTTTGTAATTACAAAGTCGAAGACGAAGACGAAGAATACGATAGCGATAACGACGGAACTGTAGAAATCAAAGAAAAATTCGATAATCTATTTAAACCTGTTAAAATTCAACAAGAAGACAAAATTTCTCTTCTTTCTTCAAGTTTTCCAGAGTTTGATGCCACTATCGGTTCAGTTAATGATTTATGAATATTAGTTTAATAAAAATTGAATTTTGTTTAAATAAGAACTTTTATTACTTAAACAAAATGAACAAATTACCAGTTGAACTACACGAAAAAATTTTAGATTTGTCCTGTGAAAGTGGGTATCACTATCTAAATTTTTGTCTGACTTCTAAATATTTTTACAATGTTTCAGAAAATATCAAAGAAAAAATCAAGAAAAGAGTTAAAAATGATCTTTGGCTTCTTATTAAGAAGTATCCTGATAAAGAATGGGATTGGTATAGCATTAGTCAAAATTCTGGAATAACTATGGAAAACATCGAGCGGTATTCAGATAAAAATTGGAATTGTAGTAGTATTAGTCAAAATCCAAATTTGACAATGGAATTTATCGAGAAATACTCTAATAAAAATTGGGATTGGTATGGTATTAGCTATATTCCAAATTTGACAATGGAATTTGTAGATAAATATTCTAATAAAAATTGGAATTGGATTGGTATTAGTCATAATTTTTTAATTTCTACAAGAAGAAGATAAATTCATAAACCAAATTGCTATCATAAATCCAGCAATTAAATTTATAATAGAATGTGGAACAGAATTATTCATTGGCATACCTCCTTTTACAATTATCCATATATGAGTTAAAAATATTACAGCAATACCTATATAGTAAGAATATACGAGCATTATATAGTTAATCAATAAAAAAATTAAATACATTTTAAAATTTTAGCATTTTCTTCAAATTTTCTGATGTCTATTAAATAAGAATTTAGTTGCCTATTTAGGCAATTTATATGTTGCTGATTTCCATAACTATACTGGCAACTTTTATTGATAAAATTTATAACTTTATTGTAAGCATTACAAGCAGTATATAATCCTCCATTTTCATCAAAATCATACATCCTTAATTTACCAGATTTATTTATTTGGTATCTTATATTTCTTATAGCATCCCTTATAATCTCCATTTCTTTATCTCTTCTTGTATCTACTACCTTTGGTATTTCCTTTGGGATTTCTTGTTGTTTAGAAGATATATTTCTTCTTTCCAAATATTCTTTACCTTTTTTAATTCCATAAATAGTCCCAACCAAAGTGGCTAATCCAAGAGCAACTTTTTTAATATTTGGCCTTACAAGTTCCTTTCTGTAAGGTTTAACTTTTTTCTTTGTCGTCATTACTATAATAAATTATTAAAAAAATTGAATTTTATTTATAAATATTAATGTTTAAATACTATATATAATTAAAATGACTACTTTTCAAGAGTATATACTAAATACTTATAAAAATGATAAAATTTATTTTTTCTCTAATTTGTATCATTATTCTGTAAAGAATGGAGGATTTATAAAATTTAGTGATTTTTATCAAGATATTTTACAAGATTTTTATGAAAATAAATATAACGCTTTATTGGAAATCATAAATAATTATTTTATAATTCCAACTGATACAGAAATATTTTTAGATAAGTGTATTATATATAAAATATGTGAAAATTATAATACTGAAAAAACTAAAAATTTTATAGAAAATTATTCTAAAATGGTAGATTATTACAAAGAATTTAAAGATAACAATGAATAATTTTATAAATATCAGTTTAATTATTGATTATGGAGGATTTTATTAATAATTGTAGTCTTCAAAGTAATCAAAGTATTATAAATTTTATACGAAATTATTATTATACATTATCAAACGGAAATTTTATAAAATTTAGTGATTTTTATTACATAGTTTTACAATTTTCTTTTGAAGCAGATAAATATAAAGCACTTTTATGGATTATAAATAATTATAAGAATTATATTACTATAGGTAATGAATTATATTTGAATGTAGAAGATATTTACTGTATATGTAAAAGTTTAAATACAAAGTCTTCTTTAAAATTTGAAGAAGACTATAAATTGATGAAGCAATTGTATGAGGAATATATTTGTAAAAAAATAGAAAATATAACTATGTAAAAATTTTAAAATTTTTACAATAAAGCAAGTAAAACAAACAGCAAAATGGAAGAAGAAAATTTCTTTTTGAGTTATTGCTTCGAAAATAGCGAGTTAGATGTCAATTTTTTGATATTTATAACAAATTTTTACGAAAATATTGATAAAGAGTATATAGACTTTAATCAATTTTATCTTGAAGTATTAAATTTTTCTATAAAAGATAAGTATCTTGGATTACTATTTATTTTGAATAATTCATTAATATATCAAGATTATAAATTGTATCACGATAAATGTTTATTAAGTGTATCTAAAGTTTTAGAATTTTGTAAAACTTTAGATACAGAACAATCCAAAAAATTTTTATATAATTGGACAATTATGGTAGAACTTTATAAAAAATATCTATCATTAGACAAAAATTAAAAATATTTAGATTAATTATATGTTAAGAAATTCTGTAGAATATGTAAAATCTAAAAAAATTAAACCATTAGAACATCAAAAATTAGTATCTAAATTTCTTTTGAAACCTGTTAAGGGATTATTGATATTTCATAGTGTAGGTTCTGGTAAAACTTTAACTGCTATATTGTCTCTTAAAAGTCTTTTAGAGAAATATCCAGATAAGAAGGGAGTTATTATAACTCCAGCTTCTTTGGTTACAAACTTTGAAGATGAATTAAATAAAACTACTCTTAGAAAAGACCCAAGGATAACTATTACAAGTTATCTAAAATTTGTTAATTCTTATAAAAAGGCCACTGCTTCCTATAAAGGACAAAAAAATATGTGTAAGAATACTATATTTATCATAGATGAAGCACATCATTTTAATCAAAAAGGTGTAATGTCTAATATAGTCAAAAAATGTGCCAGATCGGCATTTAAAGTTATTTTGTTGTCAGCAACACCTATTATAAATGACCCTATGGAACTATCTAATTTATTGTATATGATATCTCCGTATTATCTTGATGAAAGGACTATAAATGAAAGATTAAGAAGTATAATAATTTCTGGAAAAATCACAGAAGGACTTTTCAAATGTAAAGTATCTATTTTTAAGAATACTGATACTAAAAATTATCCTACAAGTAAAGAGCATATAATTAAATTTACTATGAACCCAGAATATTATTATAGATATATGGATATACAAGAAAATTATAGAGAAAATTTACCAGAGATTTTTGAAAATACTAAGAATTTAGAATTTTTCTTGAATGGTATCAGAAGGGCCGCAAACACTTTAAAAGAGCCTTCCCCAAAAATAGATTGGGTCTTAAACAAAGTAAAAGAAGGTCAAAAAACAGTAATTTATAGCAATTGGAAAACTGCTGGGCTAAATCTTGTTAAAAAAGTCCTTAATGATAACAAAATTCCTTTCGGAGAAGTATCTGGTAGTGTATCTAAAGAAAAGAAAGATTTATATGTAAAACAATATAACTCAGGAACAATAAAAGTTTTACTTATATCCGCTTCAGGAGCAGAAGGCTTGGATTTAAAAGCAACAAGAAATATAATAATTCTTGAGCCCCATTGGAATTTAGCAAGAATAGAACAAGTAATAGGTAGAGGAATTAGATATCGTTCTCATCAAGATTTACCTTTAAAAGATAGAAAAGTAGATATATATCATCTTATACTTCAAAAACCAGAAAAAAAATTAAGAGGTGATAAGATACCTTCAAGTGATGATATACTTTATAAACTCTCTGAATTGAAGAATAGAAATATTATAAATTTTTACAATGAATTGTCAAATATAAGTATAGAAAAAGACAAAGAATGTAGGTAGAAATTTTTATTTGTATTTCAACCAATAATTTATTATTGTCTTAAAAATGGTATCATTTCTTTGATTAAAAATAATGGGTATAAAAGTAGTTATTCTTTTATGGAAGAATTTTTACATTGGTTAGATACAATTACTTCTTCTAAATAAATTTTAAAATACTTTTAACAAGTAAATAAATATTTTTTATTTACTTATTAATTTTATGGATTTATGTAAATTCAGTAATTTATTTGGAGAACCTAACACTGGAGCCCATAGTTTGAGAATTTTTTCTTACGACCAATTTAATGGTATTGCTTTTGTAGATTTATTTTTGACTGTTTTAGTGTCTTATATAGTATCTTATTTCTCTGGTATCAATTTTTTTATAATATTTATCTGCTTATTTGTTTTAGGTATCTTTTTACATTTATTATTTTGTGTAGATACAGGATTTTTAAAATTATTTAGAAAGTAATTTCTTCATATTTGGAGGATTTAGAATAGTTTTAAGATTATCATTTATAACAAATGTAGCATTACTTCTAACTTTGTCTGGTCGTGATTTAATAGGAATAAATCCTCCTTTAATAAATTTAAATTCTACTATATCGTTTTCATTGTATTTGAGATAGTCTTTTTTAGAAACTTTTGTTATACCTACAATGTATTTAGACTTGTAAATTTTATCTTTCTGTGTTAATAAAGCAAATTTACTTCCATTTAATTTTTTAATCTTGAAATCTATAGTTATCATACTTGGTTTTTTCCATTTTAATGGGTAATCGTAGTAATTTGTATCTGGTGTAAATATTAAACCATCTTGATATTTATCTTGTAAATTTTTACATAACTGTAAAAATTTTTCATAAGAAGAAAGATAGTGCCTCTTAAATTTTATTTTCTTATTTTCAAATTTTATCTGTTTTAACAAAGATAATCTATCAGAAAATTTTAAATTTCGAGTATCTTTACCTAAATATTTTAATATATCAAATACATAAAATTTTTCTTTGAAATATTCTGTATCTAATATAGTATTTTTCAAATTTTTTAAAGATAAATTGGATTTAAAAATTTCTCCTTTAGTATTGATTAAACTGATATTCCCAGTAGTGTCTATATATAGTAAAATTCTTAATCCATCTAATTTAGGAGTTATCCAGTAAGTTTTAGAACTATCAAAATTTTCTTCATTCAAAGTTTTAGCCTGATTTCCTATAAATACCATTCTATTTTATTACTATAAGTAATAAAATGAAAATAATTATTATAGGTGGATACTCTGGTAGTGGAAAAGATACTGTTGGAGATTATTTGGTTAAAAATCACGGATATACTAAAATTTCTTTTGCTGACGACCTTAAAAAATTTGTCAGCGACAAGTATAATTTACCTATAAAATATTTTTTGTCTCAAACTGGTAAAAAAAGATTTCTAAGTAGCGGTAAAACTGTTAGAGACCTTTTGATAGAAGAAGGACAAAACCAAAGAGACAAAGATGAAAATGTATGGGTTAAAAAAGTTTTACAAAAAATTTTGACAGAAAAATTTGACAAAGTTGTTATCACAGATTTTAGATTTCCAAATGAAAAACTTTATCTCGAAGAAAAATTAACAGAATATTCTTTCACAAGTATCAGAATTTTAAGAGATACCATAGAAAAAGTAGATAGTCCTACAGAACATATGTTAGACACGTTCCAGTTTGATTTTACTTTAACTAATAATGAAAGTAAAGACGACCTGTATTTTAAAATAGAAAATATTTTATACTTAATTTAATAACTACGATTATGGAAATTTTATTGGTAATCTTCGTTTTATCTATTACAATATTCCTAATTTTTTACTGTAATAATTTTTTTTTAACAGAAAAAGTAGTATCTTCATTAGATAATAAAAGTTATGTAGTTAGAAAATCTAAGAATAAACAAGAAGCGTCAAATATTTTAGCAATAATAAATATACATATTCAAAAGTTATTTGATAATTTAAAGGAAACGGAAATGAATGATACAAGAGTTCAAAAATTAATGAAAAGATTTAATCCTAATAATTTAGTAGAAAATTTTAATAAAAAAGAAATTAGTTATACAGTTAATAAAGGAGAAGAAATAGGGTTATGTTTATCTACGAGAGACGAGCACGAAAAAATTTATGATATAAATACCTTAATGTTTGTAGTTATCCACGAATTAAGTCACATAGGAACCGACAGTTTAGGGCACGATGAAAACTTTATAAAATTATTTAAATTTTTACTTAGAAAATCTATAGATTGCGGAGTTTATAATTACATAGATTATTCAAAAAATCCAGTAGAATATTGTGGGATGACAATAAATTCTACACCATTAAAATTATAAAATAAGTATTAATTACATAAAAGTCTTTTAATAAAAATATTTACAACAACAAGGAGTTCTATAACATCTATTACAAAATCTTGGGTAATGGTAATGGTTGTATCCTGAATTGTGTATGTAATTGTAATATTTCTGTTGTAATGAGATGGATAATAAGATGGGCAATTGTAATGTGGATAACCTAAATCGTAGTAATTATATATAATTACTACTATTATAATAATAAAATTTTATTGAATTTATTTAAAGATAGTGTTTATTATTTATAATACAGATATGGATAAAAAAATTCAAATAGAAATTAAAAATGAGGACGGATTGAAATATTTAGATACTATACAAGATAGTTCTATAGATTTAATATTGACAGATC
>JACCDR011623821.1_pt1 | contig 10632 bp, 12 predicted proteins | sample 7446431 | NCBI WGS metagenome assembly JACCDR01 (sample SAMN15323443, study PRJNA562643) | freshwater metagenome | isolation source: river surface water | place: USA:Blue River Watershed | collected 2017-08-17 | reverse complement strand
TGTTGCAGCGGCCGGTAGTCTTTCACCAGCGGTTTACTCATCAGCTGCTGGGCGACAAAATCCAGCTGCGGCAAATAACGCATCACCCCAAAACACAGTTCGGCCAACAGGGCTTTGTCGGCCGGGTTGCTGAACTGTTGTTGCGCTTTGGGCAGCACATCCGACAAAGATTTACCCTGGTCAATCACCTGATAACACAAGGTGGCTGCTGTGGCACGCAGCTTGGCGGTCATACCGCAGCTCCGCCAGCAAGCGGTAAACCCAGTTGCAGGCCAACCGGTAACCAGTCAGCTCGGCCATTGAGGAAATCGGTCACCGCCATGGCTTTTTTGCCGGCCGGCTGGATAGTTTCCAGCACTAACAAGCCAGCGCCTGTCTGGATGGCGATGCCTTTTTTATCGCTGCGTATGACAGTACCCACGCTAGCAGTAACAGTCTCAACGGCGTCCACCCGTGCCCGCCAAACTTTCAGTTGCTGGCCGGCGGCCGGATGATTGCTGTCCGGCAGTTGCAGGTAGCTGATTGGCCATGGATTAAAGGCGCGGATCTCGCGCTCCAGCGCGGCGGCAGGTTTAGTAAAATCCAGCTGCGCTTCTTCTTTGGATAGCTTTTCGGCGTAATTCGCCAGCGCGTTATCTTGTGACTGTGCTTTGGCCTGCAGCGCCGGTAAATCAGTTAATGCTGCCAGCAGTGCCTGCGGGCCCACGACTGCCAGTTTGTCGTACAACGACGCGCTGGTATCTTCCGGGGTGATCGGCAGGCTGGCTTTACTCAGCATAGCGCCGGTATCTAAGCCTTCGTCCATCTGCATAATAGTGACGCCGGTGTCGGCATCGCCGGCCCAAATAGCACGCTGGATAGGCGCAGCACCCCGCCAGCGCGGCAGTAAAGAACCATGCACGTTAATACAGCCGAGCCGTGGCGTGGCTAACACCACTTGGGGCAGGATCAGGCCATACGCCACCACAATCATCAAATCAGCATGCAGCGCAGCCAGCTCTTGTTGCGCCGGGGCTTTTTTCAGTGATTTGGGCTGATAAACCGGGATTTGCTGCTGGGCTGCCAGTTGTTTCACCGGGCTGGCCTGCAGCTGCTGGCCACGGCCGGCCGGGCGGTCGGGTTGGGTATACACCGCCACCACCTGATGGCCAGCGTCTAACAAAGCCTGCAGATGGCGGGCGGCGAAATCCGGCGTACCGGCAAAGATAATTTTCAGAGCTTGCGTCACTGTGTGTCCTGTCAGGCTTTGGCTGCGCGGGCTTGTTTTTCCAGCTTTTTCTTGATGCGGTCCCGTTTGAGCGGTGACAGATAATCAATAAACAGCTTGCCGACCAGATGGTCCAGTTCGTGCTGCAAACAAATCGCCAGCAGGCCATCGGCTTTTAATTCAAACCAGTTGCCGTCTTTGTCCTGCGCTTTGACGGTGACTTCGGCCGCGCGCTCGACACTGGCGTAGTTTTGCGGCACTGACAAACACCCTTCTTCGTAGGTGGTGCCGCCGCATTTTTCAATGATTTCCGGGTTGATAAACACCTGCGGCTCGTTGCGCTCTTCCGACAGGTCGATCACCACCACGCGCTTGTGTACATTCACCTGAGTTGCGGCCAGACCGATGCCATTTTCGGCATACATAGTTTCCAACATGTCATCCACCAGCTGGCGGATCTCGGCATTAACTTCGGCGACAGGTTTAGCGACGGTGCGCAAACGTTCATCAGGGTAGTGGAGTACGGTTAAAACGGCCATGGTACCTACAAATATAATGGATTGTTTAACTTGCTGTGTTATGGTTCAATTTTAGCCATTCTCAATGCTGAAGAACAGCTTTCACTGTAAAGCGTGCAATAATTGTTGCAAATCGGGCCGAAGGAAACGGGCATGCGCAAAATAATAACAATGTCTGTCGCAGCGTTGCTGTGTAGTTTGTCATGGCAAAGCCTGGCCGAAACGCTGGCCATTAAACCTGATGCACCAGCCAGTTATACGGTCAAACAAGGCGATACACTGTGGGCGATTTCGGGGTTGTATCTGGCAAAACCCTGGATGTGGCCGCAGCTGTGGAAGCTAAACCCGCAGGTTGCCAACCCGCATCTGATTTTTCCCGGTGATGTGCTGACGCTGAGTTATGATGAAAACGGTCAGCCGGTATTGTCGGTCAATGAAAAAGCACTCAAAGTTAGCCCGCAGCAGGCCGGTGCTGAGGCTGTCGGTAGCCCGCACGGCGGCATTCGTAAATTATCGCCGCAAGTGCGCACCTCATTAAAACACACCGAAGCGATCACCACGGTGCCGCTGGAGATGATCCGGCCTTATCTGACTTACCAGCAGGCATTGTCAGAGGCGCAAATTGACAGTTTGCCTTATGTGTTGGGGGCGGACGACCATATCAAAAACGCCGTCAGCGGCCATATTCTGTATGTGCGTGGCACTTTGCCGGACAACGAAGCCTACGGGATTTACCGCAAAGGCAAAGCTTATATCGATCCGGCAACGGATGAAGTGCTGGGTTATGAAACCATTTTGGTCGGGACTGCACGGGTGTTTCGCGCCGGCGATGGGTCAGCGGCGCAACCCGCTGCGGTACGGGTGCTGGATGTCAAACGTGAAATTAAACAAGGCGATCGGCTAATTCCGGCTGCCGATGGACAAAACTTGCCGGCTTTTTTCTCGATGCGCAAACCTGCCGAGCAGCTCAGCGGAACTATTATTGATACTACTTCTGACCTGCGTGAGTTTTCTACCTGGGATATTGTTGTGTTAAACAAGGGGCAGCAAGACCAGATTAAACCCGGTTACATGTACGGCATTTACCGGCAGTCACCTGCTGTGGTCGATTCAGGCTCAGGCCCGGTTTACGTGGCCGATGCATCGAAGTATCAAAAGCTGATGGGCGGTATTGATGGCGAGCGCATCACCATGCCACAAGAGCCCATCGGCGAATTAATGATATTTAAAGTGGCAGAACGCAGTAGTTTTGCCATAGTTACAGGCACGAAAAAACCAATCCGGGTTGGTGACACCATCAGCAACCTGTAAACCATCTTCTCCGCCACTGGAGGCAATCATGGATGATGCCGACCACTGGCTGCGTTTAGCTGCGGTACCGGGGTTGCGGATGCAGCATCTGGCCGTGGCACTGGCTCAGACCGACGCAGCAAGTTTGCCTTACCGTTCGACTAGCGAATTAACTGCACTGGGTTTGACGACCCGGCAAGCTCAGCATTTGCAGCACGCTTCGCAACCGCTGCAGCTGGCTCGGCAATGGCTGGCTCAAGCACCGGATCATTGGTTTGTTAGCTTTGCTGACCCGCGTTACCCGCCGTTGTTACGTCAAATTCCCGATGCGCCCATCGGCTTGTTTGGCATCGGTGATATCAGCTGTCTGCAGGAGCCGATGCTGGCGATGGTGGGCAGCCGCCGGCCAACCGCGACCGGTAAAGAGCTGGCGTTTGAATTGGCCCGTGAAGCGGCCGGCTTAGGCCTGGTGGTGGTGAGTGGCCTGGCGCAGGGCATTGACGGTGCCGCACATCAAGGGGCATTAGCAGGAGGCGGGAAAACGGTGGCAGTGCTGGGGCATGGTCTGCAATTTATTTATCCGCCACGGCATCAGCAACTGGCTGCGCACATTCGTCAGCAAGGCGGCGTCTTACTCAGCGAGTTTTGGCCGGACCAAACAGTGCGGGCCGAGTTTTTCCCGATCCGTAACCGGATTGTGGTTGGCATGGCGCTTGGTACATTGGTGGTGGAGGCGGCGCTGCAAAGCGGTTCTTTGATCTCAGCCCGGCTGGCGTTGGAATACAACCGCGAAGTATTTGCCATGCCAGGCTCGGTGCGTAACCCGCAAGCTGCTGGTTGCCATCAGCTAATTCAACAAGGCGCTAAATTAACCTGCAATCTGGCCGATATCTTAGTGGAGTTAGCGCCGCAACTGTTATCGGAACATTGCTCGTCTGTGCTGCAAAAAAATAGTTGTGTCAGAGGCTTGTCCGACCATCCGTTGTTGTCTAACGTAGGAGATGAAGCAACCGATATTGATTTAATTGCCGAAAGAGCAGCAATGTCGGTTACTGACGTCGCCATAGCCCTGCAGCAACTGGAGCTGGCAGGTGCTGTATCTGTTGTCGCTGGTGGCTACATTCGAGTGAGGAGGGCCTGAAGATGTTTGATATCCTCGTCTACCTGTTCGAAAACTATATTCACAATCAATCCGAAATTTACGTCAACCAGGCCGATTTGACGAAAGAGTTGGTCAAAGCCGGTTTCCATGATGATGACATCTTCAAAGCGTTACGCTGGCTCGAGCATTTGTCTGAGCTGCAGGATAGTCATGTCAAACCATATTTAACCAAAACCAGTACCAGCGCAGTGCGTATCTTCACGGCGGAAGAGCAACGCAAGCTGGATGTTGAGTGCCGTAGCTTCCTGATGTTTCTGGAACAAATCAACGTGTTGGATTTGCCAACCCGTGAAATGGTGATGGACAGAGTGATGGAGCTCGATAGCAGTGAAGTCAGTCTGGAAGATTTAAAATGGGTGGTGCTGATGGTGTTGTTTAACGCGCCCGGCCATGAAAAGGCCTATGCCCAGATGGAAGACTTGCTGTTTGACGAACCGGGTGGCCCGTTGCACTAAAGTCACATGGCCAGCCACTGAACCACAAACACCGGTCTGCTGCCGGTGTTTGTTTTTCTGTCGCGGCAGATTTATTGGCTGTAGCAGCCGGTGGTGGCTGTTTTGTGCGATAATCCGCCATCTAGTTTTTTCAGATGTCACCTGTATGTCAGAACCGTTATTTGCCATTCCAGAACACAAGCAGTTGTGCCCGCTGTGCCAGCATGAATTGCAGATGAAATCGGGTAAACATGGTCCTTTTCTGGGTTGTAGCAATTACCCAAACTGTACTTACATTCAAAATCTGCATCCGCACGACAGCACTGTGGTAAAACAACTCGATGATGCGCCATGCCCCAGTTGTGGCGCGCCGCTTGCGGTAAAAAACGGTCGTTATGGCATGTTTATCGGTTGTAGTAACTATCCTACCTGCCATTTTATTGTGCATGAAGCAGCACCTGAAGTGCCGGATGTGGTGTGCCCGAAATGTCACACCGGTAAGTTACTGGAGCGTACCAGTAAATATGGCAAGGCGTTTTATGGCTGTGATCAATATCCAGCCTGCGATTTTATCGTCAACAGCAAGCCGGTGGCTGGCCAATGTCAGGTCTGTGGTTTTGCCCTGTTAACCGAGAAACAAACCGCGCAGGGCACTAAGTTAATTTGTGCGCAGCGCAAATGTGGCGCCGTACAACAGCCCGCCGCGGCAACTGCCAGCGAATAAAAAAGGCCCGCTTGGGCCTTCTTATTGTTTGATACAAACCGCTTGATACAAACCGCAACTCAACCAAAACGTTGTTGCAACAGATCAGCCATTGCCTGTACTTCGGCAAAGTCCGCTGCTGGCAGTAGTGCAGCCAGCGCCTGAAAACGCGCCGCCAGTTCGCGGTTGTCGCTGCCGCAAATATTGATATGACCCATCTTGCGACCAGCCCGTTTGCTTTTGCCGTACCAATGCAGATGGCAACTTGGCAGGTTTAATACCGCCGGATCGACACTGTCAGTGCCGAGAATATTCACCATCACCGTTGGACGCACCAGCGCGGTGCTGCCCAGCGGCAAGCCACAAACAGCGCGCAGGTGGTTTTCAAACTGACAGGTATCAGCGCCTTGTTGCGTCCAATGACCGGAGTTATGCACACGCGGCGCGATTTCATTGACCAACAGCTGGTCACCGACCTGGAAAAACTCCAGTGCCAGCACGCCAACATAATTCAGTTCGTTAGCCACCGCATCAAACATTTGTTTGGCTTGTTGCTGCAGCGCAGCGCTGGTTTCTACTGCGACTGATACCGACAGCACACCGTTGACATGGTGGTTTTCGGTCAGTGGATAAACCACAGTATCGCCGTTGGCATTACGGGCACCCACCAGGCTGACTTCACGGTCAAAACGGACAAACTGTTCAGCCACAATAGCTTGCGGCAACGCATGGTCCGCACCGGCCATAAAGCTTTCAATATCAGCCCAGCTAGCGGCAGCATCTTGGTTGGTTTTTAAGCGCCACTGGCCTTTGCCGTCATAACCGGCCAATGCGCTTTTTAGCACCAGAGGTAAACCCAGCGCATCAATAGCAGCATAAAACTCGGCTTCGGTGGCGACAATACGATAACCGGCGTTGGCGACCCCGGCGGCATCCAGCAGTGCTTTTTCCTGCCGGCGGTCACCACCGGCTTTGATGGCGCGGCTATCGGGCAGGAACTTGCCACTGGCCTGGCAGACATCCTGCACCGGGTACGGGATATGCTCAAACTCAGAGGTCACCACATCGGCGGCCGCCACAGCTTGTTCCAGCGTCAGTGGATACACTTCACCGGTGACCGGGTGTTGTACCTTGGCAGAATTGACATCATAAGCGCTGACTTTGAGGTTCAGCGGCGCGCCTGCTAACGCCATCATTCGCGCCAGCTGCCCGGCGCCCATTACCAATACGTTCATCAGGCATCCTCAGCCGGGTTAGGGTGCGCCAGTACGGAGTCCGTTTGCTCTTTACGGAATGCATCAATTTTGCTCAGCAGCGCATCATCCGAGGTGGCCAGGATTTGCGCAGCCAACAAGCCGGCATTGGCGGCACCGGCATCACCAATGGCCAGCGTACCCACTGCGACGCCTTTTGGCATCTGCACAATCGACAGTAATGAATCGAGGCCCTTTAAGGCTTTTGACTGCACCGGCACGCCCAATACCGGCAATGAGGTAAAAGCAGCGGCCATGCCCGGCAGATGCGCGGCGCCACCGGCACCGGCGATGATCACTTTGAGGCCGCGGCTGGCTGCGTTGCCGGCGTATTCAGCCAGCAAATGTGGCGTGCGGTGCGCTGACACCACGGTGGTCTCATACGCGATACCAAATCTGTCCAACATATCTGCTGCATTTTTCATGGTGGGCCAGTCTGATTTGGAGCCCATGATGATACCGACTTTCATTGCTGTTTCCTCAAAACCGCCAGGAGCTGGCATAATAGGGCGCTATTATAGCCATCCAGATATATTCCGGAAATTTTTTCGCCAATGTGGGGTGCAGATGAGTGTCGATAAAGCGGCGGTAAAGGCATTTTTAATGCAATTACAGGAACAGATTTGTGCTGAGCTGGAGCAGGCCGACGGCCGGGCCCGCTTTATCGAAGACAGCTGGGACCGCGCAGAGGGTGGCGGTGGTCGATCGCGGGTGTTAACGGGTGGTGCCGTATTCGAGCAGGCCGGTGTCAATTTCTCGCATGTATTTGGCGATAAAATGCCGGCTTCAGCGACCGCGCACCGGCCTGAGCTGGCGGGGCGTCGCTTTGAAGCGATGGGGGTCTCTCTGGTGATCCACCCGCTGAACCCGCATGTGCCAACCAGTCATGCCAATGTGCGTTTTTTTATTGCCGAAAAAGACGGTGAAGCGCCGGTTTGGTGGTTTGGCGGTGGCTTTGACTTAACGCCGTTTTATCCGGTGGAGCAAGATGTGCTCCATTGGCATCAGGTGGCGCATGATTTGTGTGAACCTTTTGGTGCCGACGTCTATCCGAAATATAAAGCCTGGTGCGACGAGTACTTCTATTTAAAACACCGCGGTGAGACGCGTGGTGTCGGTGGCTTGTTTTTTGATGATTTAAACCAGTGGGGCTTTGGGCAAAGCTTTGCCTTTATGCAAGCGGTCGGCGAGGGTTATTGCCGGGCGTATCTGCCAATTGTGGCGCGGCGTAAAGGTACCGTTTATGGCGAGCATGAACGGCAGTTCCAGTTGTACCGGCGTGGTCGTTATGTTGAGTTTAATCTGGTGTTTGACCGCGGTACTTTGTTTGGTCTGCAAAGCGGCGGGCGCACAGAATCAATTTTGATGTCGATGCCACCGCTGGTGCGCTGGCAATATGGCTATGTGCCACAGCCTGGCTCGCCGGAAGCGCTGTTATATGAACGTTATTTAAAACCGCAGGATTGGCTGGGCCAAGCTGCAAACTAAACCGGCTTTAAGCTAAATTTGCTGTCTGTACCGGCAGGTGTTGCTGACCGGTCGAGTTGAGGAATGTTAAATGCAAAATCTGCAGGTGTTGTTGCTGTGTGGTGGCGGTGGGTCGGAACATGACGTGTCGCTGCGTAGTGCGAATTTTCTGGAGCAACAATTACGTTTAATCGACGGAGTTAGCCTGACCCGGGTGGAGTTATTTGCTGATCACTGGCAAAGCAGCACTGGAGAAACTTGTGCGCTGGGGCTGGATCAACAGCTGGTGCTGACGGACGCCAACGGTCAGCAGCGACAGCTTAAAATTGATTATGTTGTGCCATGTATTCATGGGTTTCCCGGTGAAACCGGTGATATTCAGTCGATGCTGGAATTAGCCCAACTACCTTATCTGGGCTGTCGTTCGGAAGGCAGTAAACTGTGTTTTAACAAAGTCAGCACTAAGCTGTGGCTGACTGCGCTGGATATCCCCAATACGCCTTATCTGTTTTTAACTGAACAGGATGAAACTAGCCTGACCGCCGCGCGCGCTGCATTGGCGCAATGGGGCAAAGTGTTTGTCAAAGCGGCCAGTCAGGGCTCATCGGTCGGTTGTTATGCGGCGGCAACGGAAACTGAGTTGATGCAGGCGATTCAGGATGCGTTTGGGTATTCCGAGCAGGTGCTGATTGAAAAAGCCTTACGGCCACGTGAACTTGAGATCGCCGTTTATCAATATGGTGACGAACTGGTGGCGACCCGGCCTGGCGAAATTTGCGTGCCGCAGGACAAGTTTTACACCTTTGAAGAAAAGTACAGCAGTGCCAGCCACACGCACACTACACTGGAACCGGCTGGTTTGACGGAACAACAAATCAGCCTGATGCAACAATATGCGCTGAAAGCGTTCCGACAGCTAAAGTTACGGCATTTGTCGCGGGTCGATTTTTTCTTAACTGAAGATGGTGAGATTTATCTAAACGAAATAAATACCTTCCCCGGCATGACGTCGATTTCGATGTTCCCGCAAATGTTGGCGCACCATGGCCATAACTTTACCGACTACCTGCGTCAGTTGTTGGCCAATCGTTGATGGTCGTACAGCACTTTACTTTAAACAGCACAATCTAAACAAAGCCGGCTGCCAGTGCCGGCTTTTTGTAGATGGTTGCCAGAGAGGTAAACAAAAATGTGCTTAAGACTCGCGATTGATCATATGGGTTGCCAGTTGAGTTAACGCTTCAGTCAGGCCACCACGCAGCAGCGGGTCGCTGACCACTTCCGACAATGCTTTATTCATACAAAACATCCATTGGTCACGTAACTGTGGTGTGACCGGAAATGGCATATGCCGCATGCGCAAGCGCGGATGGCCATACTTTTCTTCAAACAGTGCCGGGCCACCCAGCCAGCCGGATAAAAACTCAAAAAACTTCTGCCGGATGGTATCCAGCGGGAGTGGGTGGATAGCATACAGCTCGGCGGCTTCCGGCGCTGTTGCCATAATGTCATAAAAGCGATTGGCCAGCTGGCGGGTGGCCGCCTCACCGCCGATTAATTCGTAAGGCGTGCGCTGTGGGGTTGGATGAACACTGGCGTCCGCCGCTGGTTTTTTGTTAAATAACATCTGGATCAACTTTTTCATGGTGTTTTCTTCAGTGCAGGCAAAGTCTATCGATCAATATGCAGTGTTCGGCAACCCGATTGGTCACTCTAAATCACCCCAGATCCATCAAAGTTTTGCCGGCCAGACCGGGCAACAACTGGATTATCGGGCCATTTTAGCACCGGTCGACGGCTTTGCCGACGCCTGGCAGCGCTTTGTCGATGCAGGCGGGCGCGGTGGCAACGTCACTGTGCCGTTTAAAGAGCAGGCATTTGCGCTGGCGCAGCAACATAGCGCACGGGCGTTACAGGCCGGTGCCGTCAATACACTTTATATTGATGCAGACGGTATATTGTGCGGCGATAACACCGACGGCATTGGTTTGGTGGCAGATTTACACCGGCTCGGCGCATTGCTGGCGGACGCTAACATTTTATTGCTGGGCGCCGGCGGTGCCTGTCGCGGCGTGATTGGTCCGCTGTTGGCAGCGGGTGTTGCCAGTATCTGTATTGTGAATCGTACTGTTGAAAAAGCGCAAAGTATTGCGGCCTTGTTTGACGATCGGGTGCAATCCTGCGGTTATGCTGAGATCCCGAAACAGCGCTGGCATCTGATTATCAACGCCACCTCATCGGGTTTAACTGACAGCCGGCCGCCACTACATGAGCAACATCTGGAATATTGTCAGCTGGCTTATGACATGTTGTACGGCAAAACACCGACGCCGTTTTTGCAATGGTGCGAAGCGCAGGGTGTACCACAAACGGCTGACGGCTTGGGGATGTTGGTTTCACAGGCTGCTGAAGCCTTTTATATCTGGCGGGGCGTACGGCCAGAGGTAGAACCTGTATTAAACCAATTGCGGGAGCAGCTCAACCGATGAACCAACAGTTAATTTTTAATAATGACTATCAATTTGACTGTGACCGCCAGGCGGTGCATTGCTCAGTATTGCAAGCTGGCTTGCGGTTAAATGTGTATATCCGCATGCC
>JACCDR010501744.1_pt1 | contig 10633 bp, 11 predicted proteins | sample 7446431 | NCBI WGS metagenome assembly JACCDR01 (sample SAMN15323443, study PRJNA562643) | freshwater metagenome | isolation source: river surface water | place: USA:Blue River Watershed | collected 2017-08-17 | reverse complement strand
GTGCGCAGGGCGCACATGAGCATCTGCTAAGTATGGTAAATTGATTTACTGGGTGGGTGAGAGTTTAGACGTTGATGGTGATATCGACGCCGGAAGGAAGGTTGAGCTTCTTGAGCTCGTCAACTGTTTGCGCAGTGGGTTCAATAATATCGATAAGTCGCTTGTGGGTGCGACTTTCGAATTGGTCCATGGACTTTTTATCAACGTGCGGGGAGCGGTTGATGGTCATTTTCTCGATGCGGGTAGGCAGCGGGATGGGTCCGGAAACACGGGCGCCAGAGCGGTTGGCGGTTTCGACGATGTCCGCGGCGGACTGATCGATGACGCGATAGTCGAAGCCTTGGAGTTTGATGCGAATGCGTTGGCCTTTCATGGCAATATAAAGAACGAAGGTTTAGGTGCGTGCAGGAGCTTTGGAGGAGCTCTCGACGATCTTGGTGAGGAGGGAATTGGGAACTTGTTCGAAGTGCGACGGAGTGATCGAAGCACTGGCACGACCCTTGGAGAGGGAACGGATGTCGGTGACGTAGCCGAAGAGGAGCTCGAGCGGGACGTGGGCGGTGATGATGCAGGCGCCGGCTTTGTTTTCCATGCCCTGGATCGCTCCGCGACGACGGTTGATGTCGCCCATGAGGTCACCTTGGTAATCTTCAGGAGTGGTCACTTCGACGCCCATGATCGGCTCGAGGAGGATAGGCTTGGCTTGTTTCATCGCTTCCTTGAAGGCGAAGATGCCGGCCATCTTGAACGCGAGTTCGGAGGAGTCGACTTCGTGGAAGGAGCCGTCGATAATGCGCACGATCACGTCGACCACAGGATAACCCGCGACAACGCCGTTGTTAGCACCTTCTTCGATACCAGCGATCGAGGGCTTGATAAATTCCTTGGGGATGACGCCGCCCACAATTTCGTTAACGACTTCAACACCTTTGCCTTTTTCGTTGGGCTCGATCTTGACGACAACGTGGCCGTACTGACCTTTACCACCGGATTGGCGGATGAATTTGCCTTCGCCACCAGCGGCGGCGGTGACGGTTTCGCGGTACGCGATCTGGGGCTTGCCGACGGTGGCTTCGACCTTGAACTCGCGTTTCATGCGGTCGACGATGATTTCGAGGTGGAGCTCACCCATGCCGGCGAGGATGGTTTGGCCGGTGTCGGTGTCGGTCTTGACGCGAAGCGTAGGATCTTCGGCGACGAGGCGCTGGAGCGCGGTGCCGAGTTTTTCTTGGTCAGCCTTCGAGTTGGGCTCGATCGACATAGCGATAACGGGCTCAGGGAAGGACGGCGGTTCGAGACGGATGTCGTAATCTTCGTCGCAAAGGGTGTCGCCGGTGATGACGTCTTTAACACCGACGAGGGCACAAATGTCGCCCGCGTAAGCGATGTCGATTTCTTCGCGGTCGATAGCGCGCATGAGCACTAGGCGGGAGCAACGTTCGCTGCGGCGGGTGCGAGGATTGTACATCGGCATGCCTTTTTTGACGTTGCCGGTGTAGACGCGGTAGAAAACGAGTTTACCAACGAAGGGGTCGGTCCAGAGCTTGAAGGCGAGGCCGGCGAGCTTGGCTTTGTCGTCAACGATGGCTTCCACTTCCTTGCCGTCGCTGTCTTGGCCCTTCATGGGGGGGACGTCGATCGGGTTAGGGAGGTAGTTTACGACGCAGTCGAGGAGGCGTTGAACACCTTTTTTCTTGAAGGCCGAGCCAGGGATAACGCCGGTGAAACCGAGCGAGATGGTGGCTTTGCGGACGGCAAGGAGGAGTTCAGGAACGGTGATTTCTTCACCGCCAAGGTATTTTTCGGCGAGCGCATCGTCGAAGTCGGATACGGCTTCGATGAGCTTTTCGCGGTACTTCTTGGCTTCCGCGAGCATGTTTTCCGGAACGGGAACGGTGACGGGGTTGAGCCCGAGGCCGGTGTCGTTTTCGTCAAACATGTAGGCGACCATCTGCACGAGGTCGATCAGGCCGCTGAAGTTTTCTTCGGCGCCGATGGGAAGGAAGAGCGGGTGGGCGTTGGCCTTAAGCTTCTCGCGCATTTCGTCAACGGCGCGGAAGAAGTTGGCTCCGGTGCGGTCCATCTTGTTGATGAACGCGACGCGGGGAACGCGGTATTTGTTGGCTTGGCGCCAGACGGTTTCGGACTGGGGCTGTACGCCGGCGACTGCGCAGAAAACGGCGACGGCACCGTCGAGCACGCGGAGGGAGCGTTCGACTTCAGCGGTGAAGTCAACGTGTCCGGGAGTGTCGATGATGTTGATGCGTTGCTTGATGCCCTTCCAGGGGCCCCAAGAAGCATTCGAAGCGCAGGAGATGGCGGCGGCGGTGATGGTGATGCCGCGTTCGCGTTCTTGCTCCATCCAGTCAGTGACGGTGGAGCCTTCGTGTACTTCGCCCATCTTGTGGACGGCGCCGGAATAGAAGAGGATGCGCTCCGAAGTGGTGGTCTTGCCGGCGTCGATGTGCGCGGCAATGCCAATATTGCGGGTCCATTCGAGCGGGAACGGACGGTCTTTGGAGTTAACCGGGGAGACTTTGCTCTTGTCGGTAACGATGGTGATATTGATCGGAGAGGCCATGTTCGCGTGCGTGTCGGGAGGTTATTACCAGCGGAGGTGGGCGAAGGCGCGGTTGGCCTGGGCCATCTTGTGGGTATCTTCCTTCTTCTTCACGACGTTGCCAGTGTTGTTATAGGCATCGACGATTTCGGCGGCGAGAGCGTCTTTCATGGGCTGGCCTTTGCGGGAACCAGCGGCGGCTACGATCCAGCGAAGCGCGAGGCTTTCTTGGCGTTCGTAGGAAATTTCGATAGGCACTTGGTAGGTGGCACCGCCGACGCGGCGGCTTTTCACTTCCAAACGGGGGCGGGCGTTTTCAAGCGCGCCAATGAGGAGATCAACGGGATCGCCCTTTTCGAGTTTCTCGGAAACTTTTTCGAAGGCACCGTAAACGATGCGTTGAGCGAGATTCTTTTTGCCGCTCTTCATCACCACGTTGACGAGGTGAGTGACGAGGGGGCTGCTGTAACGAGCATCAGGGGAGAACTGACGTTTATCGGCTCTGTGGCGACGTGACATGGCGAAATGAGTTTAGTTTGAAAGAACTGGTTAGATTATTTGGCGGCTTTCGGGCGTTTGACACCGTACTTAGAACGGCTGCGGCGACGTTTTTCGACACCGGTGGCGTCGAGGGTACCACGAACGATGTGGTAACGGACGCCGGGGAGATCCTTCACGCGGCCACCGCGAACGAGGACGATCGAGTGTTCTTGGAGGTTATGGCCTTCGTCGGGGATGTAGGAGATAACTTCGTTGCCATTGGTCAGGCGGACCTTGGCGACCTTACGGATAGCCGAGTTGGGCTTCTTGGGAGTGCGGGTCATGACCTGCACGCAGACGCCACGGCGGAAGGGGTTGCCATCCAAGGCAGGGGACTTGGTCTTGGTGCGGACTTTGCGGCGTCCGTTGCGTACGAGTTGATTGATAGTCGGCATACAAAAATATGGTCTGAGAGAAGGCGAAAAGGTGCGGAAGCTACCACTCCGCCCTTCCCCCGCAAGAATTTTTTAGGAAAAAGTTCTCTAGCCGCAAAATTCGTGATTTTTGCCTATGAAAACTTCCGATCAGGCCTCGCACTTGATTGCATTGATGGGATGCCAGAGGTGCGATGTCGCCGGGCGCGAAGAAACTTTTTTTGAAGCGCAGCGCAAGGTTTCCGGAGATTTGTCGCGAAAAAAATCTCTCGCTTGCCGCCCAGCCAGATCGCCCCTCAGCGTGTGACATCGCTCATGGCTTTTCCTTCACTTCCCGGCATTCTCGGTTCACGCGATCTTCATCAAAGCTCCCTGCGCGAGCCTCAATCCCAGTTGTTGCTCTACGCGTGGATGCAGCTCGGGCGGTTGACGGATAACCGTATCCTCGACCTATTCCGCCAAGGGCTGATCAAAGGCACCGTCACTGGCGGCCAAGGCAATGAAGCCCTCACCGCCTCCCTGGCGTTGCTCGCGGATAAGCGTCACGACGTGATCTCGTTTTCCCATCGCGGCCTCTCGGGCCATCTGGTGTGGAGCGGCCATCCCTGCGATCATCTCAACCAATATTTTGCCAACGCCGCCAGCCCGACCCGGGCGCGTGAGGGCAACATCCACCACGGCGATCCGGCCACGCGCTCGCTGCCGATGATCAGCCATCTGGGCGCGATGGTTTCGACCGTACTCGGCGCGACCGACTCCCAACGGCGTCTCGGTCAACCCGCTGTGGGCATCACGTTTTACGGCGACGGCGCATCGAGCACCGGCGACATCCACGAGTCGCTCAACCTCGCCGCGCTGCTCTCGCTGCCCATTCTTTTTGTCATCGAAAATAACCGCTACGCGTACTCGACCCCGGTCGATGAACAACACCTGCAATCCACCGCACTCCACACCCGCGCCGCCGGCTATGGCCTGAGCAGCCGCAGCATCGACATGGCCGACATGCCCACTGCGGCCACGCAACTCGCCGATGCGCTCGAAGCCGTGCGCTCCTCGCAAAAACCACTCTTGGTCGAAGCGCACACCCTGCGGCTGCGCGGCCACGCCGCGTATGACACTTGCGACTACCTGCGCGCGGGCGAGGCCGACGATTTTGCACGTCGCGATCCCTTGCCTCGTTTTCGCGCACACCTCGCCTCGGCCGGCCATTCCTCCGCGCTCGACGCGATCGACGCCGACCTCTCGGCGTTTCTCGAAAACTGCATCAAACACTGCCTCGCCCTCCCCCGCCCTTCGCCTGAAGGCATGGAAAACGACCTCTTCGCGCCGCCCGCCCCGCCTCTCGCTTGGCAGCCCACGCCCGCGCAACCCGCTCAGCTCAACGCTGCCCAAGCGCTCAACGCCGCCCTCCGCAAAATCCTCAGCGAGCGCCCCGAGTCCATCGTCCTCGGCCAGGACATCGGCACCTACGGCGGCGCGTTTAAAGTCACCGACGGCCTTCTCGCCGCCTTTGGTCGCCCGCGCGTATTCAATACTCCCCTCGCCGAAAGCGCCTGCACCGGCTACGCCCTCGGCCACGCGCTCAACGCCCACCGTCCCATCATCGAGTACCAGTTCGCCGACTTTATCTCCGAGGCGTTCACCCACGTTACCCTCAACGCCGCCACGATGTATTTCCGCTCGGGCGCCGCGGCCCCGCTCGTCTTCCGTCTTCCCTGCGGCGGCGGCCTCACCTTCGGCTCGTTCCACTCGCAGGAGCTCGAATCGACGCTGCTTTCGATGCCCGGCATCAAGGCTCTTTATCCCAGCACGCCGCAAGACGCCTTCGACGCCCTCCTCGCTGCCTACGAGGACAACAACCCCGTCATCCTCTTCGAGCACAAGGCCCTTTATCGCCGCGCAAAGTCTCCTGTGTCATGGAACCCCAACTACCGCGACGTCTGGCAGCACCGCCTCGTCCGCCCCGGCACCTTCGCCACCCTCGTCACCTACGGCGAGATGGTTCACCTCGCCACCGAAGCGCTCGACTACATCGCCCAAGAATACGGCCACGAGATTGAGTTGATCGACTTGCGCTGCCTCTCACCGCTCCCGATCGAGCCGCTGCGCGTCTCCCTCGCCCGCACGCACCGCCTCATCGTCTTGCACGAAGGCCGACGCACCCACGGCTTCGGCGCCGAGCTCATATCCCGTTTAACCGAATCCAACTTCTACGACCTCGAAGCCGCCCCACTGCGCATCGCCGCGCTCGACCTGCCCGTACCTTTCGCCCCCGAACTGGAAAACGCCTACCGCCCCACCCGCGACAAAATCATCGAGCAAATCTCCAACTGGCTGGGTTAAGAACTCCACCGCGCCGCTCCACTTAGGAAAACACTCCCATGCCTCCGTCCTCGCCCCTCGAACACAGCCACTCCCCCTTCGCCCATCATCGCACTTCTCTCGACTGGGCCGCCATCCGCCTCTTCGCCATGGACGTCGACGGCATCCTCACCGACGGGACCGTGCAAATTTCCTCCGACGGCACCGAGACCAAATCCTTCAGCATCCTCGACGGCATGGGCCTCGTTCGCCTCGCCAAAGCCGGCATCGCCACCGCCTGGATCAGCGGACGTCCGTCCGGCTCCACTACCGCACGCGCCACCGAGCTCCGCATCCCGCACCTCATCCAGGGTCGCGTTGATAAAATCACCGCCCTCCAAGAACTCGCTGCCACCCTCAACCTCGCCCCGGCCCAAATCGCCTACATGGGCGACGACGACATCGACGCCCCTGCGATAAAATGGGCCGCCATCGGCATCACCGTCCCGGACGCCATGCCCTCCGTCCTCGACGCCTCCGACTACGTCACCCAACGCCGCGCCGGGCACGGAGCCGTCCGCGAAATCTGCGAACATATCCTCGCCTCACGCAGTCAAACCACCTGACCCGCGAACCGCTCAAAAAAACAAATACAAAATGGAAATAGGGAAATCAAAACGCTCCGCCCGATCCGCCCTCGCCGCCGCTACCCTCGCCCTCCTTCTGCCCGCCGCACCTCTCCAAGCCGATCTCCCCCGCGCCGCCCCCATCCAAAATTTCCGCGTCCCCACCCTCAGCCCCACCGGCGTACGCACCCGCCTCATCACCGGCCGCGAAGCCCTCTATCTTAACGAAAACGAAATCAAAATCACCGGCCTCCAAATCACCCTCTTCGACCCCGCCGGCACCGGCCAAGACCTCACCACACTCCAGTCGCCGCAAGCCCTCATCCACCTCGACGATAAAAAACTCCGCGCCTCCGGCCCCGGGCAAATCATCATCCGCCACCAAAACCTCGCCGAACTCACCGGCCGCGACTGGACCTACGACCACACCGACCAACGCATCACCATCAAACAAGACGTCCGCGTCACCTACCAAGCCAGCCTCCCCGCCCTCCTCAAGTAACGCTTCGCCGCCCCCTGCAAACATCCGAAATTTAAAATGGAAATTGGAAAATTAAAATTCTCCGGCCGGTCGCTTGCCGCCCTCGCCCTCCTCACCGCCCTCAACGCCCCCCTGCCCGCCGCCACGCCTGCGACTCCCCCCGCCGAGACCGAGCCCACCGTCATCACCGCCCAGTCCAACGTCACCTGGAGCACCGACACCGCCACCTACTCCACCTTCGACGGCAACGTCACCATCACCGGCACCAACCTCCGCCTCACCTGCGACCACCTCGAAATCGCCGCCACCCGCACCGGTGACAAATCCACCACCGTCTCCCGCGGCGGCCAGTTCCAACGCATCCTCGCCACCGGCAAAGTCCGCCTCATCCAAGGCGACCGCGAAGCCACCTGCGGCCGCGCCGAACTCCTCCCCGCCCAAAACCAAATCATCCTCACCGAAAACCCCATGGTCATCGACCACGGTGCCGTCGCCGACGGCGCAGTCACCTACCTCAGCGACACCCTCATCATCAAACGCGGCGAACGAAAAATTGAAGGCAACAACGTCCAGATCAAATTCCCCCCACTCAAAGACCTCGGCTTCGATAACAACCAGAAACTCACCCCCGCCCCGGCCGCCGCGCCCGCCAACCCGTAATCAACCACGCATGCTCTCGGCCAACCCTTCGTCCCCCACTGCGGCCCTTGGCCGTCTCCGCTCGATCGCGAAGGCCATTGGCCGAAGCCTCACTTCGGCAAACCGCCCCATTGGCGGTTTTCTATTAGTGGTGAAACACTCCGCATAAAACACTGGAGCAAACCCACGCGCCCCGCCTCGCTCCACCCGCCGCCTCCCGGACTAACCCGTCATAAATCACCACCCGCCGTGACCACGCCCGCCTACCAACTCCCTACCACCACCACGCGCAGCCCCGTCGCCCCCACCGCCTACATCCGCACCGAAAACCTAATCAAAACCTACGGCGAACGCACCGTCGTCAACGGCGTCAACATCCAGATCAGCGCCGGCGAAGTCGTCGGCCTCCTCGGCCCCAACGGTGCCGGAAAAACCACTACGTTCTACATGATCGTCGGCCTCGTCCCCCCGACCCAGGGCACCGTCATCATCAACGGCCAGGACGCCACCCGCCTCCGCATGCACGAACGCGCCCGCATCGGCATCGGCTACCTCGCCCAGGAAGCCTCCATCTTCCGCCAGCTCACCGTCGAAGAAAACATCCTCGCCATCGTCGAAACCATCGGCCTCGCCAAAGACCAACACCGCGCCCGCGTCGCCCAACACCTCGCCGAGCTCAACCTCTCCCACGTCGCCAAACAAAAAGCCCTCACCCTCTCCGGCGGCGAACGCCGCCGTCTCGAAATCGCCCGCGCCCTCGTCACCAACCCCAAGTTCCTCCTCATGGACGAACCCTTCGCCGGCGTCGACCCCATCAACGTCGCCGAAGTCCAGAAGATGATCCAGTCGTTGAAAAAACGCGGCATCGGCGTCCTCATTACCGACCACCAAGTCCGCGAAACCCTCCGCTCCGTCGACCGCGCCTACATCATGGCCAAAGGCCGCGTCCTCACCAGCGGCTCCGCCGACCAACTCATCAACGACCCCCAAGCCCGCGAACACTACCTCGGCCAAGACTTTAACCTCTAGCGAGGTCAGGTTTAAGTTTTAAGGGATAAGTTTTAAGCCCAAGCCATCCACCGCCAGCTTGCCCTCCTATCCGAAACTTAAACCTTACACCTTAAACCTTATCCCCTGAAATGCCCTCCCCCACCAAAACCATCGCAGGCATCACCGTCGCCCAATTCTACGAAACCCACCACGAGAAACTAAAACTCGAAAACCTCACCCCAAACGTCTCCCTCCACCGCATCATCCGCGAAGGCTCCATCAACCGCCCCGCCCTCGCCCTCACCGGCTTCTTCAAATATTTCGCCAATAAACGTATCCAAGTTCTCGGTGCAGCCGAGATGACCTACCTCAAAACCCTCAGCGCCGCCCGCCAGACCGAAATCCTCGAAGAAATGGCCGACCGCCAGATCCCCTGCCTCGTCCTCACCCGCAACTTCACCCCCACGCGCGCCATGCTCGAAGTCTCCGCCGCGCGCAACCTCCCCATCTTCCGCACCAACATGATCACGATGCACTTCGTGAACATGGCCACCGTCGCCATCGACAACGAATTCGCCCCCGCCGTCACCGAACACGCCACCATGCTCGAAATCAAAGGCACCGGCGTCCTCCTCCGCGGCAACTCCGGCGTCGGCAAATCCGAATGCGCCCTCGCCCTCATCGAACGCGGCCACTCCCTCGTCGCCGATGACCTCGTCATCATCAAACTCCTCGACGAACGCTCCCTCATGGCCAGCGCCCGCGACCTCAACCGCGGCTACATGGAATGCCGCGGCATCGGCATCATCAACATCGCCGACATGTTTGGCGTCAAAAGCCTCCGCATCGACAAAAAGGTCGACCTCGTCATCACCCTCGTCGAATGGACGCCCGAAGTGCAGGAAGAACGCACCGGCCTGGAGGAAAACTACTACGAAATCCTCGGCATCAAAATCCCCCACATGACCCTCTACGTGCGCCCCGGCCGCGACATGGCCCGCCTCGTCGAAGTCGCCGCCCTCAACCAAGCCCTCAAAAAAATGGGCCACGACCCCGCCAAAGAATTTAACGACCGCCTCATCGCCTACATGGCCGCCCAAGCCGCCGCCCCCGCCCCCCTCGAAATCCCCCACAGCGGCACCACCACTCCGCCCATCGACCCCGGCCTTTGATAAGCGCGTAAGTTTTAAGGTGTAAGCTTTAAGCCCAGAAGCACCTAAACCACCGCTCAACAAAATCAGCTCCGCGCCCAAGCCTCCGACACTTAAACCTTACACCTTAAACCTTACTCACTTAATGCAACGCCACGACGCCCGCCGCCCAGACCAACTCCGCCCGATCACCCTCGAGGCCAACATCGCCCCCCACGCGACCGGCTCCGTCCTCATCGGCTTCGGCCAGACCCGCGTCATCTGCGCCGCCACCATCGAACCCAAAGTCCCCACCTGGATGCGCCAGCAAGGCGTCAAAGGCGGCTGGCTCACCGCCGAGTACTCGATGCTCCCCTACAGCACCCACGAACGCAAACAACGCGACATCTCCCGCGGCAAACTCGACGGCCGCACCGTCGAAATCCAACGCCTCATCGGCCGCTCCCTGCGCGCCATCATCGACCTCAACAAACTCGGCGAAAACACCCTCTGGCTCGACTGCGACGTCCTCCAAGCCGACGGCGGCACCCGCACCGCGTCCATCACCGGCGCCTACCTCGCCGCCCGCCTCGCGATTCAGAAACTATTGGATGACAAAAAAATTTCCGAAAACCCCCTCACCGATTCCGTCGCCGCCATCAGCGTCGGCCTGCTAAACGGGACACCCCTCCTCGACCTAAATTACCTCGAAGACAAAGACGCCGAGGTGGACGCTAACATCGTCATGACGGGCCAGGGCAAATTCGTGGAAGTCCAGACCAGCGGAGAGGAGTCGACCTACAGTTACGACCAACTCCAAAGCCTCCTCGCGCTCGCCCAAAAAGGCCTCAAAGACGTCGCCGCCCACCAAACCGCCTTCCTCACCAAACAACTCCTCAGCTCCCTCAAGCTCTAGTCACCTCCATGCCTATCCAACCCCGCCTCACATCCCTTCTGCTGCTCTCACTCGCCCTCCTCATCCTCCCCGCCTG
>JACCDR011688344.1_pt1 | contig 10634 bp, 13 predicted proteins | sample 7446431 | NCBI WGS metagenome assembly JACCDR01 (sample SAMN15323443, study PRJNA562643) | freshwater metagenome | isolation source: river surface water | place: USA:Blue River Watershed | collected 2017-08-17 | reverse complement strand
TCACTGAGTATCATTTAAGCAGCCTTCCCATAAGTAGCTTCAGCCCAATTATCACCATACTTGTAATCTGCACGGAACGGCACCCTTAAATTGAAGGGCGCTGCTTGAACATCTTCCATGATGCCTTTTATATACTCTATATGCTCCTGCGCTCTGTCTCTGGCAACCTCGAATAGCAGTGCGTCGTGGATGGTCAATAACATCCTTATTTCATCTTGCAAGCCGTCCGCAACCACTCTTTTCTCGATTTCCACCATTTTCCATTTAAGAATGTCCGCTGAGCCTCCTTGTACAATTCTATTAGCAGCACGGTAGCAATAACGAGGGTCACTAAAGCGTGCCCTACGTCCGAGAACAGTGAAGACATATTTGCGTTCCTCCGCTCTTTTAGCCGCTAGTCTTGTGAAACTGCTAACGTTGGGGAATGTTCTATGCCATAATCTGCTAATAGCCCTGGCATCTTCTAGGCTAATATTCAAGTGGCCGGATAAAGTCGGTCCGCCCATAACATACATCATACCAAGATTGAGGTTCTTAGCGTAGCCTCTGGCACTATCTCTTCCGTCATCTGTATCAGGGTATTGCTGATAGATATGCATGTATTCGGCAGCAATAGAATGCATGTCAATAGCTGGCGTTGAACTGTACCCTTTCATAAGGGTGGGTTCGCCAGAATAATGTGTAAATAAGCGTGGTTCGGCTTGTGAGTAATCTAATTCAACTAATAGGTATTTTACTGCATCAGAAGGGATGAAAGCTTTGCGGAAGATACGGCCAAGGAATTTATCTCGCTTCGGTACGAACTGCATATTTGGATCACCGCACGATAACCTTCCGGGTCGCGCCCCTCCAAATTCTCCAACAGCTTGATTAAATCTCGCATGGATTTTTCCGTTGAAAACAAATCTTGGGAAAGGCTCCATAAACATTGATTTGAACGTGCTGTAACGGCGCGCATCTTGAATAACCCTTCCTTCCTCAGTAGACTTCAGGAAATTCTTATTGAAGCTTGGCTGGCCATTTGGAAACCTTTCAGTGGGGTCTGTCACTGGCCAGTCAAATATCTCGCACTGCTCGAAGTACTTTTGCAGGTCTTTACCAGACCTCGTATTAATAGGCATGAAGTCTTCGCCTATTGGTATCTTTAAGTGAGCTTCATACCATAGCTTTTCTACTGTAGCCTCTACTCTTTTTAGTTCTTCTAGATCGAGAGTGACGCCTCTACGTTCCATCTTAAACAAGGTGAAACTAAGTTCACGTTCTAAGTTGGATACCGTTTCTAAATTCTCTTCATTTAATTTATCTGTTTGAACATCGTTCAGATGATACGTGGCGAGGGTGTCCGTCTCTGCGTAGTCCACGGCCAGAGGGTCATCGCCGGGCAGTCTATAATAATGACCCATAGCATCTTTAGTAGACTTAAAGTTAAATCTATTGGCTATATGCTCTTTTAGCTCTTTGCCTTTTTTCTGCGGAATATCGTACTCTTTACAGCAATTCTCTAGGTTGTAGCTAAACTTGTTCTCGTTTAGTAGAGCAGCGTCTACCATTGTATCTACAACTTTGTCTCCTAAGAGTATGCCATGATTATAAGAAAAATGAGCGTCAAACTTAATATTATGGCCAATAAGAGGTTCAGTTCTACTTCGGATCGCTTTCGCCATATCGTGTTCAAAAGTATCCACCATATCAATGTTATTACTATCATGGCGAACAGGAACATATACACTGTCAACGCCATCAGATAAGGAATATCCACAGACGTATCCTCGCTTCCAATCTAATGGCGCACCGTCGCCAGGGACAGGGCCGCCTGTTTCTACGTCATATGCCAAGGGTTCATTACCCTTTAGCATATTCATGAACTTAGTTACTTTATCAGTGTTCGCCACAGCCTGCGCCTCTACGAGTGCTATCGCCAGTCTTAGCGTAGGCGGTGAACTCTTTCCAGTGTTTCCAACCTTTAGGGCAATAGAAGCCCCATTGCCTAACAGTGCGCCAAGTTATAAACAAGGTCCATGGCGCTGAATTTTGAGGCGGTATACTCAGTTTATGTGCGAACGTCTCGCTTCTATATACAAAGTCACCAGCCACTATAAGGCGGTTCCTAAATGGTGGGTATTTGCCTACCGCTTCCTTGATAACACCATTAAGACAAAGTGACCAGCTTTTCCAAGGGTGATCATGTGTAGCTTCGTCAGCATCATCACCCCAATATTGATGTAGATATATGTTAAAGTATTTATTACGGGGGATAACATACCACCTATGCATATAGGTGTAAGGCTCGCCTATAATAACAGACGGCTTACCTTTCGGCCTTAGCTTATAAATAATCCTAGCTAGGGTCTTTAGTCTCATTTCTTATGCTCCTAATCCAATGTAAATAAGCAGCGATACGATCAGCCAGATTGATAGGATCGTCCAAGGTAGGGTTTGGTGCGTCATCTCTCACCAATCGGTAGTAGCCTACGACCTTTCCCCCATTTACTAGCCCTATTTTATACCTGACAAATTTGGTGCGCTCACCCGGATTTGAACCGGGACGCTTGTCAGCGAGAGATTTTAAGTCTCTTGTGTCTACCGATTTCACCATGAGCGCTTATATCTCTTCAATTTCTTGTACGCGGGAACTTCTCAATATATCGAACGGCTAGTGACATGCCAGCATCGGTCAGTTCGTTTTTATGGCAACCACAGCTTTTGCCCGACTGAAATTTTCGATTACGTCGAGCTAGACCGGCAGATAGCAGAACGTCACGACCTGACTTGCTTACTAAATCTCCGTCGAACACGGGTCCACCCCGCAATTGAACCAACACGTCCCATGCCCATGAAGACAGTTCGGGCCACTTGCTCATGTTTAGCCCTCTGGCGTATTAGCGGCGTAGATTTCAGAAGTATCCGTCTTGCCGCCATTCTTAGCTAATTTAGCTTGCTCAAAGGCGCGCTCTAAAGATTGGTAAAGCGGCCCCCACACCTTACAGGATATTTCGAAGTCCATTCCTGTTACCGGGTCATAACGACATAGATGTACATGAGCAAAATAGTACTGTTCGTCCCGATCGGTTCTTATAAGCCAGCCAAATCCCGCGTTCTCTATCTCTGAGATCAGTTTGTAAAATTCCATTTATACCTCCTATTTCTTTATATATTTTTCTAAACCAGCGTTTATAATTTTCTTAGTCTCTTCTATCCAAAGATCAGTATTCATATTGGATAGCGCTCGGCTAGTTTCATCTTGGATATTATGGTGTTCAAATTTATCAACAACTGCGGCGCTCATTACACGGCCGACTACTACACAATATTTTTCTACCGGGCCGTTCAATTCTATTACTTCTTCCGAGTTTTTACCGAAACGAGTACCCATTTTATCTTTTAACTTATTAAGCTCTGCATTAGCTTGTTCTTGGTCATTAAAGACAATGCGGTTAATAGCGCCTTGCTCTAAGGAGATTTCCAATACCCATGTCTTAGCCATTTATACCTCCTACTCTTTACTAGTCCATCCGCACGATATACAGCACCATAACTTATACATGCTTAGCCAAGATAAGCTTTCGTTGCACTTAGGGCATTTTCTTATCTTAGGTTTGCCGTACATATTGATAGCCTCTCCAGTGATCGAACTAGTCCTATTAGTTGGTAGTCCCGGCAGGATTTGAACCTGCATAACACCGTTATGAGCGGCGGGCCTTAACCATTAGACGACGGGACCAACCAATTAGTGTGCTCTCTGACTTTCTCTGGCTTCATCAGCATATTTGTTGCTAGACTTAGCAGCGCCGGCGCGCACTTTATTCTGCCAATCCCTATGTGCTTGAGAATAGCGATAAGGCTTCTTCTCATACTTTTGATAAGGTGAAGGTGCCTTACCGTGTCTTGCTGATTTGCCCTTCATTTTCTTCCTCTTAGCCATTTCTCTAAGTTTCCTCGATAGCCTTATGAACCAGATCATTTTAATTCTCCATTGTTTTTATATCCTCTGTCTATGAGCTTCTATAAATAGCAGAACCCCGCAATCCTGGGTGAATTGCGGGGTTCCTACGCTTTCTAAGAACGCATCACCTTTACTTAGAAAGCGATCTTGTCTCCAGAAACGTCCGAACTTACATCGGCGCTGTCATCTTCATACTCAACCTGATAATCGCTATGCTCTTTAGCGATACCCATAATGCTGATATATAGCTGCTGATCTTCCAGCATACCAATACCACGGGTAACAGGTATATACCATGAGTTATCGTTGTCATTCTTCTCTTGTACCGTAACTTCGATTTTAAGCATCGAAGTAGGTATGCCGCGCCGGCTCATAGACTTATAGTAGCTGTTGAGCGCGCGGGCAGTGGGAAGCGCCGTCTTGGCCATGGAATAGAGTACAGGGCTCAATTCCGGCTTCTCCGGGATACATACCAGATACTCATAGAACAAGGTAGCAGCCGGTGCAGACTGATCATTATCCGGTATAGATGAACCGAACTCCAAAAGTCTGGAATTCTTGACATCGCGGCCAGTGTCCCAAGTGACAGTGCGAGTGTCATCCTTAATTGGATTGACGAGGAACTTTTTATTCCCGCCAACGTCCCAATTAACACCGTCACGGCTCGATGCGATAACACCGCCGCCAGAATGGCGCGGCTTAAACAAAATAACGCGCTTCTTGACGAGCGCGCTAACCATGGTGAACTTATTTCCAAGGGAAACGTTCATGCCAGAGTGCCAGAAGTTGCCAGGGATAGCGAGGCCGGCATACTTACGGCATTCCGGGTTCATTGCTTGGAGCAAGGAAATACGCGGAATTTTGAAGTCGCCTTGGCCAAGCGCTTCAGTTCCCGTTGGCCCCTGCACTGGCTTAAACCATGCAGGCATCTGGCTATTTTCATTCCTTACGACTAGATCATTCATTGTTAGGTGTCTCCGATTGCTCTTTAGGCGTCAAAACTACTTTATTCCACCGTTTACCAACGGGTTCACTCTTAGGCTTACTGTTGTCCTTCCCTTGCGCTGTGAAGTACATAGGCAGCGGCAGGAGTGACTTGACAGGAGGTTTACTAGCACGGATCGCAATATATTCATATATACTAGGTCTTGTGTCTGAAATTTTGCGACGTACTAGATATATCCTCCCCTTTAGGGCAAGCTCCCACATGTAGCGGCCTAGTCTATAGGTTACTCCGGTATCTGTCAAGCTGCACGCCTTGGCGTAGACGTACTGATCTAGCGGTATGCTCTCTTTGAGCCACTTATCGACTTTCTTGAATTCTATGCTATATTCTTCGTCGATAAATAGCAAAGGATCGTATCCGGTATTCATGCCTTCCTCATTATGATATAATCCTGATAGTGGATTTTAACACAATCCTCTGGCGGAGTTATGCCTGTCTCGGTAATATATTGACCAAGAACTGAGGACAGCGCTTTGGGATTGGCTGTTTCTTTGATAACGCCATCTAGGCCGACTGACTTAAGCCATTCGTAGCCTTTAGTCTGCATGTGCAGAGGGATAGACGCGTCCATACGTGAGCCGACAACAAAGTTCTTTCCCTTGAACTTAATAGAGGATATCTCTTTATCCTCCATAATTCCTGGGATCACTTCATAAGAAAGTGTACGTTTCATCTCCCCTAGTATCTTGTTGGCGTTGCCTATGTAACTTTCGCTTTCATATACAATACGAAAGATGTCAAGGTGAGCCTCAAGATCATTACTGTCTATCTCTGCAAGATGGGCAGCAATTTGTGCTATCGATCTATTGAGATCGGCAGCAAGCGAAAGCAGGTCTTTTTCTAATTTATCTTTGTCAGTTGCCATTCGTTTGCCCAATGGTTAAACGGGCGGATGCTAGGTTCTGCTAACATCCGCCCGTCGTCGTCAGAACGAAGGGTCCGGGGGGCGGGTTCCGTTCTGACTATCCCACTATAGCGATGAACGCTGTTCAAGGCCAATCACGTTTCCGTGATCAGGTTGTAAATGAAAGCGTCATAGAGGCGTAGTATTTATCCCTTATATGTCTAGGCCAGTCATTATATACAGAGTTAGGATGCGCTCTGATATAACGTTTAAACCTCTTAGTAGCGATATCGTTGTATTGCTGTAGCGTCATAAAACGCAAACTCCGTCCTTGCAGGAACCAGAACCACCTTCCGTAATAACCGCGCCACGTAATTCAGTAGGACGAAACACGGTTATTCCCTTGGACCCTTTGTCATAAGCGTCCAAATAGATTTTCTCATAGTCGCCATAAGAGCAGTCTGGAGAGACGTTCACGGTTTTAGATACAGCGCTGTCACAGTATTTCTGAGCTATCGCTGCTACTTTAATATGATCGTCTACAGTACACTCTTTAAGCGTCTTACCCTTAAGGCCAAAGGTCCGCCAGTTAATATCCTTAAGAGACACATTAACAAGGCCATCCTTCATGTGCACGTCGCGGCTTATTTCGTGGTAGAATACAGGCTCTACTCCAGAAGATACATTACCAGCGCAAAGGGAGATAGTGCCACAAGGAGCATAAGAGATAAGGTGAGAATTGCGCAGACCATAATCATATATCCCTTGCTGTATGTCATCAGGCAATGTCTTAACGAATGCGCCTTTCATAAAGCTATCCCTGTTGAACAGGGGAAATGCTCCGCGCTGCTTTGCTAACTGAATAGACGCCCTATATGCCTCATGGCACAATATAGAGCTAGCAGTATTCATTAGCTCGCAAAATTGGTCAGAGCCGTATGAAGCGCGACCAGCAAGAAGTTCAAAAGCAGAAGAAATACCAGTAGCACCAAGGCCCATACGCCTTTTCGATAATGCTTCGTTCCTATGCTCTGGAATAGCATAAACCGCGTTATCAAATATGTTATCATATGCCTCCACCATTGTATGAATGTCGCGCCTAAACGCGTCGTAATTGAAACCGTATCCTCTTGGCAGGGCTGCTATATATCCTGTATAATTGAAGCTGCCAAGTGTACATAAACCATAAGGAGGTAATGGCTGCTCGGCACAAGGATTAGTAGCTTCCATGTATTCGCAGTAATGTAAGTTATTCTGATCATTTAAACGATCAATATAGATCACGCCCGGCTCGGCCGAATTATAAGCATTGGTGATAATTCTATCCCATAAATATCTAGCTTTAACAGTCTTATAGTGCACCCCGTTAAACCCCAAGGCAAAATCTCCGTCAGCTTTGACTGCACGCATGAACTCGTCTGTAACTCCAACACTGAGGTTAAAATGTCGGAACTTTCCCTTTGTAAGTTTGGCATCTATAAACGCCTCGATATCAGGATGGCTAACATTTAAGATGCCCATTTGGGCACCTCGTCTATGACCCGAACTAGCGATTGTAGCCGCTGAAGCTTCGAAAACCTCCATATAGGATATAGGCCCGCTCGCTTCAGTTTGGAGCTTTTTAACGAGGGCGCCCTTCGGTCGTAAATGCGAGAAATTATAACCAATTCCCGTGCCAAGTCGTAATATCTTAGCAGCGCTTTTAACCGCATCATAGATGCTGTCGATATTATCGTTGATTTTCTGCGATACCGAGCAATTGAAGGGGCTGACTTCACGTTCTACTGCTCCCAAGGCTGCTTGGATACGGCCAGCAGGTAAGAACCTATTGTAACGCAGAATTTTATATACATCAACTTCGTGGAAGTTATCACTAGCAAGATTAGCAGCTTGCTTAGCGATATGGTCTAATTTTGTTTGGTTTTTATCCCGATATTTTTCAGCGTGTAGCTGGTCGTAATAGTCGAATTCTGATTTATGTTTGTTATAAAAGTCTTCTTGTGTACCTTGCACAGCTATTTCCATTTTAGCCTCACTATTATATATGGTTGTTATCTCCCCCTATCTTACATGAAAGCGCCGCCCAGCTTCGGGGAGGGATGAAGCCGGGCGGCGCTGCGTCTATGGGGTCCGATGGTAGGGGCTCTAGCGGGGAACCAGCAACCCCGCCACGCGCAGGGCGAAGGCAGCCTACCAGTCTGGAAGCGCAACCATGACGTAGGGGCCAGTGTACGCTCTACAAGCTTGAGCGTCAAGGCTTTCAAAGCGTTTTACGGCGAAAAAAAGCCCGTCTAGGGGGTCGCGCCATGTGTCGCGGCCTAGACGGGTTTTGAGGCTACATTAGAGTGCGAGGCTAATTGCTCTCTAACGGGTACTCTCTTTATATATCCTATCCTGCGGCAGCTGTCAAGCACATAGTCGCATGTGACCTCTTGACACGTAAGCTTAACTATGATATACTAGGTCTAGTATCTCTATAGATCGACCATATACAATATATAGTGGGGGACTATGGATTTCGCTACTCTGCGGAACGAGGCGCTGGCGAATTTCGAAGGTTTGCTCGACATGTACGGTGTCGAGTGGCAAAAGGTAAGTGAGTATGAATACGACTTAAAAAATCCAAACCGGGAAGATAAGAACTTCGGTTCTTGTAAATTCAATGTGCTGAAGGGTATCGGCATAGATTTTGCCTTGCCGTGGGACGCTAATTATAAAGTACTTGGTGATAACTTCGACGCCAGTGATTATGCTGCTATAGACAGCAACGGCAACGAAGAAAAAGCAGCATTCGACGTTATCGGTCTGTCTCAGCGTGTTCATCACGCTACGAGCTATACTGACGCTGCAATGTGTTTATTGCGCGATCTTGTTATGCTTAAGGCGAAACAAGGCTCGTTAGTAGATGGTAGTACAGCTGAGGCAATACGCCGAGAGAAGATAGCAAGTAATAGAGCGTTTATCAAAAACAAGGGTATGGTTGTGTGGAGTAGATGTAGCCCTATATTGGGCAGTATATCTGAGAATTATTTTAAGAATAGAATGATAGAAAACGCTATACAAGAAGATAATATAAAGTTTCATCCTAGCGTGATGAACCGAGAGGCTAAGACCTATTTTCCATGTGTCATCCAGAAGGTTTCGCCAGCGCCAGACGGCCCCGTCGCGGCGTTGCACCGGTTGTATCTAGACCCGACAGGTCACTCTAAAGCGCCTGTTGATAACCCTAAAATGTCTTACGGCTCTGTTAAAGGCTGTGGTGTATGGCTGGGAACTCCCGGTGGCCATTTATACATCGCTGAAGGCTTAGAGAATGCGCTGACACTCAGAAAATGTGGCGCCGAGTTTGTTGTATCTACAGTGTCTAGTACGAACTTCCCGAGTTTAGTTATCCCTGATTATGTAGAGTGGGTTACATTAGCCGGAGACAATGATGCTCCTGGAATAGCAGCCAAGGATAAGGCTGTAGAAGAGTACAAGAATAGACAGAGAAAATTGGTAAGCGTTGTACTGCCACAAGCAGGTCACGATTGGAATAGCCAATACATTGACAAAATAAGACGCGAGGCTAAGGAAAATGGACAACAATGACGACGATAACAACGTCGTAGACTTAACTACAGGTAAGCCTATAAGCGATGTGAGGCCGGCTAATGAACCGCCAAAGGTTCCATCTGGCCCGCCTAAGCTTATAGACTTAACAGGCGAGCCTGTAGTGGTGGACGGCAACACGTACAAGAAGTATTTTGGCGTTGACCCTAATCAGCAATATAACGAGCAGCAAGTATTAGACATAATAAATAAAGATCATGCTTTTATAAACTCTCTGGGCGGTAAAGCATGCGTCATGGGTCATATCTATGATGAAGTGTTTGAAAGACCCGTGTTAGAATTTATAGCTCCAGCCGACTTTAAAATAAGGTTCGGCAACATGAAGGTAGGTGTATTTAAAAGTACGTCTAGAACTGCCTTTCCTTCAGACGTTGGCGCCGGTAAATTCTGGCTAGAACATAAACAAAGACGTGAATACTCCAGCATAGTGTTCAACCCTAAAAAACCTAAAGAATACGCGCCTGACCCGGAACGGCCAGATGCTAAAGTTTACAATTTGTGGGAAGGGTTTGCATGTGAACCTAAGAAAGGCTCGTGGAAGCGAATGAAACGTCACATTTGGGGCGTTATGTGTAATCGTGACCATAAAAAATTCAAGTATGTTATGAAATGGTTCGCATGGACGTTTCAAAACCTAGACGCTAGAGCAGAAGTCGCACTTGTATTTAAAGGAAAACAAGGTGCTGGTAAAGGAGTGTTATTATCTCAATTCAAACATATATTTGGCCAGCATTATATGACAATATCAAGCTCAGATCATTTTACAGGGAAATTCAATAGTCATTTGCGAAAGGTTGTTTTACTTTTCGCCGACGAGGCTTATGATCCTAAAGATCGTGAAAGCGAAGGTAAAATGAAGCAGCTTATATCTGAGCCTTGTTTTCCTGTAGAGGCTAAATTTCGTGACGCAGAGTTAGCAGCTAACAGACTTCACATAGTTATGGCCACTAATAACGAACGAGTTATAGCAGCCGGTGAGGATACTAGACGATTTTTTGTCAATGAGGTCGATAATAAATACGCATCTGGCTATTTATCAGACGACAAGCGTGATAATTATTTTCAGCCTATATGGGACGAGATGAATAACGGTGGCCGTGAAGCCATGGCGTGGGACTTTATGAACTATAAGATTGGTGATTGGCACCCTAGAAAAAACATACCGCAAACAGAAGAGTTAAGAAACCAGCGCAGGCTTCAATACGTACCTCAGAATGCCGTGTCAGATT
>JACCDR011561455.1_pt1 | contig 10634 bp, 11 predicted proteins | sample 7446431 | NCBI WGS metagenome assembly JACCDR01 (sample SAMN15323443, study PRJNA562643) | freshwater metagenome | isolation source: river surface water | place: USA:Blue River Watershed | collected 2017-08-17 | reverse complement strand
GCTGCACACCGACGTGCGCCTGCTGCCGCGCCGCAAGCTGGCCTGGGCGGCCTGGAACTACGAACGCGCCACCGACGCCGGCCGCGAACAGGCCGGCGTGTGCCTGCACTACCTGATCAACCGGCTGCAGCCGCTGCCGTGGCAGACGCCGGTCGTCGTGTCGCTGAACCCCGGGCGCGGGCCGGACCCCGCCCGCGTGATCGGCCGCTACGACTACAGCCACCCGGTCTTCGACCAGGCCGCCATCGACGCCCAGCGCCGCCTGCCTGCGCTGCAGGGCCGCGGCGGCGTGTGGTTCTGCGGCGCCTGGACGCGCTACGGCTTCCACGAAGACGGCCTGAGTTCGGCGCTCGCCGTCGTGCAGCAGATGTCTGCCCGCTGGTCGGGTGCGGCGGCCGAAGAACCTGTGGCCGAGGCCGCATGAACGCGCCGGCGCTGCCCCGCCCGCTGATCGGCAACGGCTCCGTGCGCCACCGCCGCTTGCGCCCGCGCGAGCACGCCTTCGCCTATCCGACCTACTTCCTGATGCTGCCGATGCGCGCGCTGCGTGCCGAGCCCGCCCCGGCGCTGAACCGCAACCGGACCGGGCTGCTCAGCTTCCATGACCGCGACCACGGCGCCGGCGGCGAAGACTCGCTGGCCTGGCTCGACGAACTGCTGCGCAGCGAAGGCGTGCTCGACGCCGACGGCGAGGCCTGGCTGCACACCTACCCGCGCGTGGCCGGCTACGCCTTCAAGCCGGTCAGCTTCTGGTACTGCCACCGCGCCGACGGCTCGCTCGCCGCGGTGCTGGTCGAGGTCAACAACACCTTCGGCGAGCGCCATTGCTACCTGCTCGCCGGGCCGGACCTGGCCTTCGGCCGCGAGCTCACCGCACGCAAGGTCTTCCACGTCTCGCCCTTCTGCGCGGTGCAGGGCCGCTACCGCTTCCGCTTCATGCGCACTGCCGACCGCACCGTCGCGCGCATCGACCACGACGACGACGCCGGCCCGCTGCTGCAGACCAGCGTCTCCGGCCAACTTGCACCGCTCACCGAGCGCAGCGCTCGCGCCGCCTTCTTCGGCATGCCGATGATGACGCTCGGCGTGCTGGCCCGGATCCACTGGCACGCGCTGCGCCTGTGGTTCAAGCGGGTGCCCTTCTTCAGCAAGCCCGCGGCGCCGCAGGCCTTCATCACCCGTTGACCCCCGTCGACACCCATCCGCGCCCACGACCCGCCATGCCGCACAGCAGTCACGCCGCCACCGCCTCGTCCCTGGCCCTGCCCGACTCCGCGCCCGCGTCGGCGCGCGCCGTCTTCAGCCTGCTCAAGCGGCTGCGCCACGGCACGCTCGACGTGCAGCTGCCCGACGGCACGCAGGCCCACTTCGGCAGCGGCGACGACGGCGAACCCCGCGCCGGCATGCGCCTGCTCGACTGGAGCGTCTGCAGCGCCGCGCTGAAGAGCGGCGACATCGGCTTTGCCGAGGCCTACATCGACGGCCGCTGGACCACGCCGGACCTGGTCGCGCTGCTCAAGCTGTTCATCGCCAACCGCAACACCATCGAAGACCTGATCTTCGGCACCTGGTGGGGCTCGCTGCTGCACCGCCTGCGCCACGCGCTGCACCGCAACTCGCGCCATGGCAGCCGCAAGAACATCCACGCGCACTACGACATCGGCAACCCGTTCTACCGGCTCTGGCTCGACGAGACGATGAACTACTCGAGCGCGCTGTTCGAAGGCGACCTGACGCGCCCGATGGGCGACGCGCAACTGGCCAAGGTGCGGCGCGCGCTGCACGAATGCGGCGTGCGGCCCGGCGACCGGGTGCTCGAGATCGGCTGCGGCTGGGGGGCGCTGGCGGAAACCGCGGCGCGCGAGTTCGGCGCGCGCATCACGGGCCTGACCCTGTCGAGCGAGCAGCTGGCCTTCGCCGACGAGCGCCTGAAGCGCCAGGGCCTCGCCGAGTTCGGCGACCTGCGCCTGCAGGACTACCGCGACATCGCCGACGGACCCTTCGACGCCATCGTCTCGATCGAGATGTTCGAGGCCGTCGGCCGCGCCTACTGGGGCGACTTCTTCGCCACGCTGCGCGACAAGCTCAAGCCCGGCGGCCGCGCGTGCATCCAGACCATCACGATCCGCGACGACCTCTTCGAGCGCTACCTGCGCTCGACGGACTTCATCCAGCAGTACATCTTCCCGGGCGGCCTGCTGCCGAGCCCGCAGGCCTTCCGCGACGAAGCCCGGCGCGCGGGGCTCGAGGTGGTCGGTGAACTCGCCTTCGGGCCCGACTACGCCGAAACGCTGCGGCGCTGGCGCGAGCAGTTCCTGGCCCGCGACCCGCAGGTGCGCAAGCTCGGTTTCGACACCCGCTTCATGCACACCTGGGAGTTCTACCTGGCCTATTGCGAGGCGGCTTTCGCCACCGGCAACACCGACGTCGTGCAGTTCACGCTGCAGCGGCCCTGAAGGCAGGCGCGCATGAACGACGGCCACCCCATCCGCCGCCGCGCCGCCTGCGGCGCGCTGCTCGCGCTGGCGCTGCCAGGCGTGCGCGCCCAGCCCGGCGCGCCTTTCGAGGTGCTGGCCGAGATGCCCGGTGCCCGGCTGCTCGGCAGCGGGCGGCTGCGCTTCCTGGGCTTCTCGGTGTACGACATCCGGCTGTGGGCCGCGATGCCCGTGCCGGCCGCCGAGGTGGCCTTGCGGCCGCTGGCGCTGGAGATCGAATACACCCGCGCGCTGGTCGGAGTGAAGATCGCCGAACGTTCGCTCGAAGAGATGCGGCGGCAGGCGACGATCGCACCCGAGGCGGCCGAGCGCTGGCTCGCGCAGATGACGGCCCTCTTCCCCGACGTGCAGGCCGGCGACCGCCTCACCGGCAAGCAGCGGCCCGGCGAGGCCACGCGCTTCTTCTTCAACGGCAGCTTGCGCGGCGAAGTCCGCGACGCCGAGTTCACGAAGCTCTTCTTCGGCATCTGGCTGTCGCCGCGCACCTCCGAGCCGGCCTTGCGCGAGGCCCTGCTCGGCCCGACGCGGGCGACATCGTGAACTCGCCGCACCCCGCCGGAGCACGGCCTTGAGCGGCGCCGGCGCCTGGCGCGGCGGCTGGCGCGACGGGCTCAGCTACGGCGCGCTCGGGCTGCCGCTGGCCTTCGTGGCACTGCCGCTGTACGTGGTGCTGCCCAACCACTACGCCACCGAGTTCGGCATCCCGCTGGCCACGCTCGGCGCGCTGCTGCTCGGCGCGCGCCTGCTCGACGCCGTGGCCGACCCGTGGATCGGCCGCTGGGTCGACCGCTGGTTCTCTCGTTCGGCGATGCGCGTGCTGGTGGCCGCCGTGGTCTCGGCCGTGGTGCTGGCGCTGGGCTTCCGGGCGCTGTTCTTTCCCGCGGTCGAAGGCGCCACCGCGCTGCTGTGGTGGTGCGCCGGCATGCTCGCCGTCACCTACCTCAGCTACAGCGTGCTGAGCGTCGTGCACCAGGCCTGGGGCGCGCGGCTGGGCGGCGGCGAAGGCCAGCGCGCGCGCATCGTGTCCTGGCGGGAAGGGCTGGCGCTGGTCGGCGTGCTGGTGGCCAGCGTGCTGCCGTCGGTGGCCGGCCTGGGTGTGTCCAGCGTTGTCTTCGCCGTGCTGCTGGCCATCGGCGTGATGCTGCTCGCGCGCGCACCGCGGCCGGTGGTGCTGCGCGGCCCGGGCGTGGCGCCGCCGATGACGCTGCCGCTGTACACGCCGGCCTTCCGCCGGCTGCTGCTGATCTACCTCGTCAACGGCATCGCCAGCGCGGTGCCGGCCACGCTGGTGCTCTTCTTCATCCGCGACCGGCTGCAGGCGCAGGCCTTCGAGCCGCTGTTCCTGGCCAGCTACTTCGCTGCCGGCGCCCTGTCGATGCCGCTGTGGCTGCGGCTCGTGGAACGTTTCGGGCTGGCGCGCAGCTGGCTCGCCGGCATGGCGCTGGCCATCGTCACCTTCGTCTGGGCCGCGCTGCTGGGCGAGGGCGACGTGGTGGCCTACACCGCCGTCTGCATCGCCAGCGGCATCGCGCTCGGTGCCGACCTCGCCCTGCCCGGCGCGATGCTGGCCGGCGTGATCCAGCGCGCCGGCCACAGCGGCCGGCTCGAAGGCGCCTACTTCGGCTGGTGGAACTTCGCCACCAAGCTCAACCTGGCGCTGGCCGCCGGCATCGCGCTGCCGCTGCTGGCCGCCTTCGGCTATACGCCCGGCGCCCGCGACCCCCAGGCCTTGTCGGCACTGACGATCGCCTACTGCCTGCTGCCGATCGCGCTGAAGCTGCTCGCCGCCGGGCTGCTGGCGACGCGCTGGATCCGGCTCGAAGGGCCTCATCTGCAAGGAAGCACGCCATGAAACGACGCCTGTTCGCCCTGCTGCCGCTGGTGGCGGCCACCGCCGCCGTGGTGGCCGGCTGCGCCGCCGGGCCGACGCCGGCCGACTACGCCAACGAGAAGCCCGTCCTCGACTTGAAGACCTACTTCAACGGCGAACTGGAAGCACACGGCATCTTCACCGACCGCTCCGGCAGCGTGGTGCGCCGCTTCAAGGTCGACATGACCGGCACCTGGACCGGCAACCAGGGCGTGCTCGACGAGCGCTTCACCTACAGTGACGGCAAGACGGAGCGGCGCGTCTGGCGGCTCACCGACGAAGGCGGCGGCCGCTACAGCGGGCGCGCCGACGACGTGGTCGGGGTGGCCACCGGCGTGGCGGCGGGCAATGCGCTGAACTGGCGCTACACCCTGAGCCTGCCGGTGGACGGCACGGTCTACGAGGTGCAGTTCGACGACTGGATGTACCTGATGGACGAGCGCGTGATGCTGAACAAGGCACGCATGAGCAAGTTCGGCATCTTCCTCGGCGAGGTCACACTCGCTTTCTACAAGAAATAAAAAAGGCCGGCATGCCCTTGAACCCCCGCATCACCGACTGGACCGGGCAGTGCGTCTGGCTCGTCGGTGCTTCCACCGGCATCGGCCGCGCCACGGCCGAGCGGCTGCATGCGCTCGGTGCGCGGGTGGTCGTGTCGGCACGCAAGGCCGGCGCGCTCGACGCCTTCGTCGCCGCCCACCCGGGCAGCCTGGCCATCGCGCTCGACGCCACCGACCGCGATGCGATGCGTGCGGCCGCAGCGCAGATCGTGGCCGCCCACGGCCGCATCGACATGGCGCTGTACTGCGCCGGCTACTACTCGCCGATGCGCGCCACCGCCTTCGACCTCGACGAGGCACTGCGCCACGAACAGGTCAACTACGTCGGCGCGCTGCACCTGCTCGACGCCGTGCTGCCCACGCTGCTGCGCCAGCGCAGCGGGCACATCAGCTTCGTCAGCAGCGTCTCGGGCTGGCGGGGCTTGCCCAAGGCGCTGGCCTACGCGCCCACCAAGGCGGCGCTGATCAGCCTGGCGCAGTCGCTGTGGTTCGATCTGGCCGACCACGGCATCGGTGTCTCGGTGGTCTGCCCGGGCTATGTGGAGACGCCGCTGACCGAGCAGAACGACTACCGCATGCCCGCGCTGATCAGCGCCGACGAGGCCGCGCTGCAGATGGTGCGCGGCTGGGGCGCCGGCAGCTTCGAGATCCACTTTCCGAAGCGCTTCACGCTGTGGGTCAAGCTGTTCAGCCACCTGGCCGACGGCCTGTACTTCCGCGCCGTGCGCCGCGTCACCGGTCTGTGATGCCGGCCCGCAGCGACGACGCGCGCGTCGCGCGCATCATCGAGCGCTTCGAGGCGCTGCAGCAGGCCGACGTGCCCCGCCTGGCCGAGATCTACACCGCGGACGCGCGCTTCAAGGACCCGTTCAACGAGGTGCAGGGCCAGGCCGCGATCCAGCGCATCTTCGAGCACATGTTCGAGTCGCTCGACGGGCCGCGCTTCGTGATCCTCGACGCGGTGGTGCAGGGCGACCAGTGCTTCCTGCGCTGGGACTTCAACTTCCGCATGAAGCGCTTCTCGCGCGAGCCGCAGACCATCCGCGGCGGCTCGCACCTGCGCCTGGCGGCCGACGGCCGCATCAGCGAGCACCGCGACTACTGGGATGCGGCCGAGGAGCTGTACGAAAAGCTCCCCGTCATCGGCAGCCTGATGCGCTGGCTGAAGGCACGCGCCAACAGCTGAAACGCGGGGTCAGCGTTGACCTTCGGTCAGCGTGTCGACCTGGAAGCGGCCCGACTTGTCGACGAGCCAGATGTCGGTGTAGCGCACCGTCTTGCCGGGCAGCTTGGCCGGCACCGGGAAGGGGCCGGCGCCGCGGATCATCGACACCACCCACGGCCCGACCTCGTCGGCCGCCGGCTTGCGCACGACGTTGACGGCGCGGACCTGGCCTTCGCTGTCGATCTCGGTCTCGACCACCATCACCGAGTACATCAGCGGCGGCAGCTTGCCGCGGAAGATGCGGCCCGGGTAGGCGGTGTAGATGTGGCGCGCCGCATCGATGCGGTACTCCTTCTCGATCTCGGCGGCCGATTCGCGCTGCGGCCCGGGCGCGGCGGGCGTGGGCAGCATCGAGAACTGCGCCTGCGCCGCACCGGCACCGAGCAACGCCAGCGGCAGCATCCGCAGCGCCCTGCGCTGCCTGAACCAGCGGGTGAAGAACTCCATTCAGTACCCCATGTGGGTTCGTTCCAGGGCGCGAGCCTACACCAAGGCCGGCCGGCCGCAGGCCCGGAAAAGACCTGCCACTCTTGCCTGTTCGCACCCTGTTGCGGCAGGACACACCTGCTGACGAGCCGCGCGCGCCGGTGGCGACCCGGCGCTTCAGCGCAGCCAGCCCTTGCGCCAGAAGTAGAGGAAGGGTGCTGCCACCGACGCCGCCATCAACCCGAGCGCGAACGGGTAGCCGTAGGCCCAGTCGACCTCGGGCATGAACTTGAAGTTCATGCCGTAGATGCTGGCGATCAGCGTTGGCGGCAGCAGCGCCACGCTGGCCACCGAGAAGATCTTGATGACCTTGTTCTGGTTGATGTTGAGGAAGCCGACCGTGGCATCCATCAGGAAGTTGAGCTTGTCGAACAGGAACGCGGTGTGCGAGTCGAGCGAATCGATGTCGCGCAGGATCTGCCGCGCCTCCTCGAACTGCTCTGCGCCGAGCAGCCGGCTGCGCATCAGGAAGCTCAAGGCGCGGCGCGTGTCCATCACGTTGCGGCGGATGCGGCCGTTGAGGTCTTCTTCCTTGGCGATGGCGGTCAGCGCGTTGCCCGCCGCGGTGTCGTCGACGTCCTTCTTCAGCACCTGCGCGCTGACCTGCTCGAGCTGGTCGTAGATGCTCTCCAGCGCGTCGGCGGAGTACTCGGCGTCGGCGTCGTAGAGCTTGAGCAGCACGTCCTTGGCGTCTTCGATCAGCGCCGGGATGCGCCGTGCGCGCAGCCGCAGCAGGCGGAACACCGGGAGGTCTTCGTCGTGCACCGAGAACAGCACGCCGTTCTTCAGGATGAAGGCGACACGCACGTTGCGCGGGTCGTCCTCGTCGTCGATGAGGAAGTCCGAGCGCATGTGCAGCTCGCCGTTGTCGTCCTCGTAGAAGCGGGCCGACTCCTCGATGTCGTCGCCGACCGCGCCTTCGGGGATGCTCAGCTCGAAGCGGCGGGCGACCCAGGCCTTTTCTTCGCTGCTGGGGGCCTCGAGGTCGACCCACACCGGCTGCACGGCCCCCAGCGCATCGAGGCTCGTGATTTCCTGCTGCGTGAGGCGGCCTTGGGCGAGCGTGAAGACGTTGAGCATGCGGGTCGGGGTGCATGGCCGCAGCACGGCGGACCGTTTCATTGTCGCACCGCAGCACTCCGGCGACGCCCCCGGTGGGCGGTGCAAGGCCTACGATGGCGCCATGCCGTCACCGGGCCCGGCCGCACCGCCACAGCGCGACTTCGCGCTGATGCGCTGGTTTGCGCTGTCGGGGGCGGCGGCCATCGGCGCCTTCAGCCTGGCGATGGCCCTCGTGCTCGGCGAGTTCCTGGCCTCCCGGCTGCTCGGCCGCGACGCCGAGGTGAGCCGCGAGTTCGTGCAGAGCATCGTCATCACCCAGGGCGTCGCCCAGGCGCTCACCGAGCCGGGCGGTACCGACAGCCCGGCCGTCGTGGAGTTCTTCGCCCATCTGGCGGCCATGCCCGGTGTGCAGCGGGCCAACGTCTACCTGCCCGACCGCACGCTGCTGTGGTCGAGCGATTCCTCGCTGATCGGGCAGCGCTTTGCCGACAACGACGAGCTCGACGAGGCGCTGGCCGGGCGCGTCGTGGTGCACCGCGCGCAGGCGCCTGCCGAGGCGCCGGAGAAGGCCGAGCATGCCTCGCTCGGCGGGCGCTCCGACGAGTACGTCGAGAACTACCTGCCGGTCTACGGCGAGCAGGGCGGCAGCCCGATCGGCGTGATCGAGCTGTACCGGCGGCCCACGGCGCTGTTCGAGGCCATCCGCTCCGGGCAGCGCCTGGTGTGGGCCAGCGCGGCGGCCGGCGGGCTGTTCCTCTTCGGCGCGCTGATCGGCTTCGTGCGCCTGGCCGACCGCGCCTTGCGCGAACAGCGGGCCCGGCTGGTCGATGCGGAGGCGCTGGCCATCGTCGGCGAGCTCTCGGCCGCGGGGGCGCACAGCATCCGCAACCCGCTCGGCTCGATCCGCAGCACGGCGGAGCTGCAGCGCGAACTGGGCGGCGACGCCGCGGCGATGGACGACATCGTGCGCGGCGTCGACCGCATCGACCGGCTCGTCAGCACCTTGCTCAGCTATGCGGCCGACCCCGCCGAGCACCCGACCAGCGCCGACCTCGGCGAGGTGCTGGCCCGGGCCGGCGTTCGCTTCCAGGCCGAGCTGTCGGCGCAGGGCAAGACCTTCGAGGTGGCTGCCGCCGCCGACCTGGGCACGGTGGCGGCCGACCCGGTGCTGATCGCGCAGGTGCTGAATTCGCTGCTGGCCAACGCCGCCGAAGCCACCGCGCCGGGCGACACCGTCAGCCTGCACGCAAGGCGCCTGGGCGACCGGGTGCAGATCGAGGTCTCCGACAGCGGCCACGGCATCGGCCACGCCAACGCCGAGCGCCTCTTCAAGCCTTTCTACACGACCAAGCCGCGCGGCCTGGGCATGGGGCTTGCGCTCGTGCGGCGCGTGGTGACGCGGCTCGGCGGGCGCGTCGCCCTCGTGCCGCGGGCCGGGCCCGGCGTCACGGTGCGCATCGAGCTGCCCGCCCGCCCCGGCCCCAACACTGCCAGCGAAGCATGACACGCGCCATCCTGATCATCGACGACGAGCAGACCCTGGCCCGCAACCTGGCCGTGTACCTGGAGCGGCTGGACTTCGAGGCGCGCACCTGCGGCACCGCCGAAGAAGGCCTGGCGGCGTATGCCGAGTTCAAGCCCGACGTGGTGCTGCTCGACCACAACCTGCCCGGCATGAGCGGGCTCGAGGCGCTGGCCCGGCTGCGCGCGCTGGACCCGGCCGCCTGCGTGGTGCTGATGACGGGCCACGGCGGCGTGGAACTGGCCGTCAATGCGATGAAGCAGGGCGCGGCCGACTACCTGAGCAAGCCGCTGGCGCTGTCGGGCGTGAAGCTGCTGATCGAGCGCCTGCTCGACCGCACGCGGCTCGAGACGCAGGTGCGCTACTTCAAGGACCGCCAGGCCGAAGGCAGCGGCCTCGACAAGATCATCGGCCGTTCGCCGGCCATGGGGGCGCTGCGGGAGCGCATCGAAAGGCTGCTGGAGACCGAACGCCGGGTGGCCGACGGCGAGGCGCCCACGGTGCTGATCCTCGGCGAGACCGGCACCGGCAAGGAGCTGGTGGCGCGCGCGCTGCACTACGGCGCCGCCCGCAGCGACGGGCCTTTCGTCGAGCTGAACTGCGGCGCCTTGCCGGCCCAGCTGATCGAGGCCGAGCTCTTCGGCCACGAGCGCGGCGCCTTCACCGACGCGCGCGAGCGCAAGGTGGGCCTGGTGGAGACGGCCGACCAGGGCACGCTGTTCCTCGACGAGATCGGCGAGGCCGAGCCCTCGACACAGGTGCGGCTGCTCAAGCTGCTGGAAGACAAGCGCTTCCGGCGCCTGGGCAGCGCGCGCGAGCAGCAGGTCAACGTGCGCATCGTCAGTGCCACCCATCGCTCGCTCGAAGAGCTGGTGAAGGCCGGGCAGTTCCGCGCCGACCTCTACTACCGGCTGCGCGTGGTCGAGATCAAGGTGCCGCCACTGCGTGAGCGCGGGCGCGACGTCGTCGAGCTGGCGGAGCACTTCCTGCAGGCCCAGGCGCAGCGCTACCGGCGCGGCGCGATGCGCCTGTCCGCCGATGCCGAAGAAGCGCTGCTGCGCCACCCCTGGCCGGGCAACGTGCGCGAACTGCGCAACGTGATGGAGCAGGCGGTGCTGATGGCTACTGGCCCCGCGATCAGCGCGCGCGAGCTCTCCCTGCTGGACCTGGGCGCGCCTGCCGCGAAGGCCGGCGCCGCCACGTCGCCGGCCGCGGACGAAGACCTCGACCTCGAGCGCAGCGAGCGGCGCCTGATCGAGCTCGCCATGCAGCGCGCCGAAGGCAACGTGACGCGTGCCGCGCGCCTGCTCGGCATCTCGCGCGACACGCTGCGCTACCGCCTCGAGCGCCTGGGGCTGCAAGGGTCCTGAGCCGGGCCGTTCGCGCCCACGCCTGCCGGCGGCGCGCCCGACCG
>JACCDR010743125.1_pt1 | contig 10634 bp, 19 predicted proteins | sample 7446431 | NCBI WGS metagenome assembly JACCDR01 (sample SAMN15323443, study PRJNA562643) | freshwater metagenome | isolation source: river surface water | place: USA:Blue River Watershed | collected 2017-08-17 | reverse complement strand
TGAGCGTTGCTATCTCGCGGTGAAAGAGGAGCGCGCTAACGATCTTCCTAAGTCCGGTGCGGTCAGGGATATCACCGTCTTACCGTCCGCTAACTACGACATTCCTGAAGGCTTCAGGGGGTAACGATGAACACTGAAACTTTGATTCTGACTCACCTGATGCTGCATAGCGGTCAGAAGCCGGGCCAGATTGCCGATGCGGTTGGACGCTCTGTCAGCACCGTTAAGAGCTCGCTTCAGGCTCTGACCACTACCGGCGATGTCTGGTATGACGCTGAAGCCCGCTATTACGCCGCTGAAGAAATGGGCCAGTGCGATGAGGCATACGCAACGCTGAGCGACAAAGCGCTGAGCCTGCAGGACAAAAACCTCTGGTACCGCGCGGCGCGCGTATGGCTTGAAGCTCATGACGCTACCCAGCGCCCCGGCCTACGCCAGAAAGCGATCATCTGCCGTGCGCAGTGCATCAAGCGCGGGAACAGCATGGCACCGAAGCCTTTGCCCGATCCGCTGGTTATGGGGAATAAGCGCCGATGATAGCTGCCATCAAACGCCATTACTGGCGTAACGAAGATTTTTATCGTGGCGCGCGCATCGCGGCGCTGATGATTACCGGATTAATTATTGCCCTGGCACTGGAGCTGCAACTCAAATGACAACTTTATCTCTAATTTACAAAGACAAAGACCAGAAAGGCACCAACATCACCACGCGCAAAACCTATCTGCTGGGCGTAGACGAACTCTACATCGAGCCAGGCTACAACGTTCGCGACATTGACCAGCAGCACGTTGAAGAGTTTCGCGATGCGTTCATCGCTGGCGAGCATGTGCCGCCGCTGACTGTTCAGGTGACAGAGCAGGGCGTGAAAGTTATCGACGGCCACCACCGCTGGCACGGCGCGAAGCTGGCGCAGGCGGCGGGCCATGATATTCGCCTGGAGTGCAAAGACTTCGTCGGGAGCGAAGCCGATCGCATTGCCTTCATGGTAACCAGCAGTCAGGGCCGCGCGCTGGAACCGCTGGAGCGTGCAGCAGCGTATCAGCGTCTGGTTAATCAGGGCTGGGAACCGGCTGAAATCGCGAAGAAGGTTAAGCGCTCAGTGGCTGACGTGGATCACCACCTCGCGCTGCTGACCGTGGGTGATGGCCTGATCGAAATGGTGAAGACCGGTGAAGTCGCGGCCACAACCGCAGTCGCTATGGTCCGCGAACACGGCGCGCAGGCTTCAGCTGTTGCACAGCAGCAGCTGGAGAAGGCCAAAGCCAGCGGCAAGAAGAAACTGACCCGTTCCGCAGCCATAGCCAACCCTGCGCAGGTCCGCGAGTCCATTCGCAAGAAACACGCCACATGGTCACAACAAACCTTTGGCGACGTAGGTCCGATTGGTCCACTTAAGCACCTGGCTAAAGAAGCGCTGGAAGCAGCAGAAGCCATAGACGACATGTCAGAGTGGGCAGACCTACAATTCCTGCTGTGGGATGCGCTGCGCCGTGCTGGCATTACCGACGAAGAGCTCAACACGGCTATGGATATCAAACTGGCTGTGAACATGTCCCGGAAATGGCCTGAGCCGAAAGATGGCGAGCCCCGTGAGCACATCAGGGAGGGCGCTTAATGCCATACCAACTCATTTACGCCGATCCGCCGTGGGCATACAACAACAGCGCCAGCAATGGCGCTGCTACTGACCACTACCAGACCATGTCTATGACCGAGCTGAAGCGCCTGCCCGTGTGGGCGCTTGCCGAAGAAAACGCGGTGCTGGCGATGTGGTACACCGGCACCCACAACCAGGAGGCGCGCGAGCTGGCTGAAGCGTGGGGCTTTCGTGTGCGCACGATGAAGGGGTTCACCTGGGTGAAGCTGAACCAGCTGGCTGAGCAGCGGTTTAACCGAGCGCTGACGGAGCAAACCATTCACGACTTCACCGACCTGCTGGACATGCTCAACGCTGAAACTCGCATGAATGGCGGCAATCACACCCGCAGCAATACCGAGGATGTGCTGATAGCGACGCGCGGCGCCGGCCTGGAACGGGCCAGCGCATCGGTTAAGCAGGTGGTGTATTCCTGCCTGGGCGAACACAGCGCGAAGCCGTGGGAAGTGCGCCGCCGGCTTGAGCATCTTTATGGTGACGTGTCACGCATTGAGCTATTCGCGCGGACCGCCGCCGATGGCTGGGACTGCTGGGGCAACCAGTGTGACAGCAGCGTGCAACTGATTGCCGGGAGGGTGGCATGAGTCGATTTATAGCAGTAATTCACGGTTGGCACGTAAGCAGTAACGGTTTCAACGTTCATGAGCTTGAAGCAGCCAATAGGCAAGAGGCTGACGAAAAGGCGGCTTACCTGACGATAAAACGTCAGGGAGATTTTGATAAGTGTGCCTATGTCGTTGTGGAGATAAAGCCTGAAGAGACCATCAAACGGCCACGCAAACTTACCTGGCGCGAGCGCATCATGGGGAGGGCACAATGACACCAGAACAGCAAAAGCAGGCAATGATAACTGGGATTTACGCTTTTGTAGTGGCCGCCAAAGGGCAAAGAGACAAAGAGGGGGAGCCAACCACTGCGGGAGATGTGTATTTCAATGCTGGGTTCGATATGGCTATAGAACTCGCGGAAATGTGCGTCAAGAAACTGCAGGAGGCTGAATGAATTTAACTTTGCCGTTCCCTCCATCCGTAAACACCTACTGGCGAAACACCAGGAAGGGAGTATTAATCAGCGCCTCCGGGCGCTCTTTCCGATCTAACGCGCTGGCGAACATCATGGAGCAGCTCCGCCGCGCGCCTGAGCCGATTACAGTGAACGTGGCTGTTTCGGTAATTCTCTATCCGCCGGACAAGCGGCCACGCGACCTGGACAACTACCTGAAAGCGGCATTCGACAGCCTGACGCATGCCGGGGTGTGGTTGGACGACAAACAGGTTAAGAGACTTTTCGTAGAGTGAGGGCCGTTGACTAAAAGGGGTAAAACGGAAATTACTATAAATCCATACAGTGCAATCGACGGCAGTAGTCAAGATGTACCACCGGTTGTATAGTGCGAAAGCGGCGAAGATGTGCAGAGTTTTCGCCGCGCAGGTTGGTCCCGTTCACGTGCAGGTGATGGGGCGGGACCGGTTAAAAAAAATCAGTGTGGAGATTACCCATGAATCAACTTTTAGTGGTTGAAGGCGTTTCCGTTCGTCGCGACTCTGTTGGTCGTTACAACCTCAACGATTTGCACCGCGCAGCTGGTGGAAATGAACGTCACAGCCCTAACCGCTGGACACGCACCGAATCCTTTAACGGGTTAATTTCTGAGCTAACGCCAGATATGGCGTTTGCCCCTGCTGACGTTCAGCGGGGAGGTATCACGCCGGGAACTTACGTTTGCAAAGAGCTGGTATACGCCTACGCAATGTGGATTAGCCCGTCATTCAACCTGAAGGTTATTCGCACATTCGACGCTGTTAATACTCTATCAGCGCAACCCGCATATTCGGACCGCATTCAGGCCGGAGTAATCCTGCTGGAATCCGCAGCCAGAATGCTCAACCTGTCGAATTCATCAAAGCTGGGCGCTTATCAGAAGCTGCAGCAGGCAGCGGGGCTCCCTGATCTCATGCCTCATTACGCTATTGATGCACCTTCCGATGCTGTGGATGGCTCCAGTCGTCCAACACAGTCACTCAGCGCACTGCTTAAGGCTCATGGCATCAGATTGACCGCCAACCAGGTTTATCACCAGCTGGTTAAACTTGGCATTACCGAGCAGAAAAGCCGGAAAAGTAACTCCGGGATAAATGGCGTTAGGAAGTTCTGGTCGCTGACGGCCAAAGGCTGCATGTACGGCAAAAACATCACCAGCCCGGTAAACCCACGCGAGACGCAGCCGCATTTCTTTGAGTCACGCTTCGCTGAACTGCTCCGCCTGCTTGAAACAGTGCACTGAGGTGTCAATGCGAGCATTACTTACACCAGAAGTGGCCCCGCGCACCGGCATTGTGCTGTTCAAACCCGGCAGCGATCTGATGTCCCTGTTTCGTGGCCGCGTGCTGATCACCGTTCCGCCTGGCGACATGGAAGATTTGCCATCCGGCCGGATTAACGACAGCGCGCAGCCACTGCTCGATGATCAGCAACTGGCGGAATTCTTTGCCAGCGAAAGGGTGATCACCGCTGCCGGCGGCATGGTGGCGCTGAGAGCCTGGCTGGAGGGTGTCACATACTGCCAGTGCGAAACGGAAGACGGCTATCACTATCACGAACTGACAACGCTCGACGTTGGTACCGGGGCGATCAGCGTCTGTCACCATCATGACAACCTGCTGCGCCAGAACGGCGTACCGCAGTCGCTGGAAGCCACAGCAGCAATCAACGTGGCCGCCTGGGTGATCAGCGCCGCCTGCAATCAGATGGGGCTTGGCCGTGATCACCTCATGACGCTGCCTGAGCTGTGCTGGTGGGCCTCACTGAGGGGAGTTATTGACCTCATACCAGAAGCGCCGGCGCGCGTGGTGCTGCGGATGAAGAAGGAATCGGTGCTGACCGGAGCCATTCGCGAAGCGGCCATTACCCCGGAGCGTTCAGGGCGTGAAATCCTGCAGGATGCCGGGGAAGTGGTTAAGCAGGTGATCACCCTGCAGGCGGACCCGGACTCGCCTGAATCGTACATGGCACGCCCGAAGCGTAAGCGCTGGGTAAACGAGAAGTACACGCGCTGGGTAAAAGCGCAGAGCTGCGCCTGCTGCAATAAGCTGGCAGACGATCCACACCACATCATCGGACATGGACAGGGAGGAATGGGGACAAAGGCACATGATTTATTCGTGATACCGCTGTGCAGAGCACATCACGACGAGCTACATCGCTCGCCATCAGATTTTGAAGAGAAGTATGGCAGCCAGATAGAGCTGCTGTTCCGGTTCCTCGATCACGCGATTGCAGTCGGTGTGATTGGGTCAGATAAAAAATAAAGCGTGTGGAGTGAGTATGAAAATTGAATCAGCGCTGAAGCACTTCAGCCCGAAGAGTATGAACATCAGCGACACGTCGCGCGCCACGGCGTCAGATGCGCTGACAGGCACTGACGTAATGGGGGCCTTTGGTATGTGCCAGTCAAAATCACCGCTGGGTGTTGCCGCCGTTCTGGCGAAAGCCGGCGTTGGTGAAGAAGACAAGCGCCGCGCCGTGGAATACCTGATGGCCCATGCGCGACACACGGTTCCGCGTCTGATTGTGAAAGGCGCAGGTAAGCAGCTGCTGCCATGCCTGATGGTCATGTGTCAGCTGGCGTTCGAGGAATACACCCGATCGGCTGCCACAGTTCACAGTTGCCCTGACTGCAAAGGTCGCGGCCTTATCAACGGCCTGGCTAACGTGATGGTGCATCCGGGCTGCGGAGAAAAGACGCCGGCCAGATATCGGCTGGAAACTACTGAAGTACAGTGCGTGACATGTCACGGAAAAGGAACTATCAGTGCCCGCTGCCGGTGTAATGGTACCGGGCGTGTGCGGGACATTGAGAAATCAAAGCTTCAGGGTACCGTTGTCGAAAAAGAGTGTGAGCGCTGCAGCGGTGCCGGGTTTCGCAGAAGCACTGGCACCCGGGCTTACAAAGTGATCAGCCAGCATCTTCCCGATCTGCACGTGCGCACCTGGACGCGCAACTGGAAACCTTTCTTCGATTCGCTGGTGGCGAAGCTGGAAGCTGAAGAGAATCATGCAGACATTGTTTTTAAGATTGTGACGGGCAACGAATCTTTATCGTCAATTGCTGAATTATCGCAGCACGTTAATAACAAATAGCTTGCTTTTGTCCGAAAATGGATTATTATCTTTCTCATGGTGGGCGTACTGCATACGAAACACCACCACCCGCAAAAGAACCCTGCCACCCGGCGGGGTTTTCTGTTTTAAATCCACACAATACCAAAGGCGCACGCGCATGACGGGCTCATTACCCAAACCATGCGGGGACTGCACATCCCTGCGCGCCTTTCATATTGTGGCGAAAACCTGAGCCTATCAGGGTGACACACCAGACAATCCCCGGTCATGACGATGACAGTAATTACCGCTTAGCGTCGGGGAATTATTCAAAAGCCAGCCTGAGAGCTGGTTTTTTCGTTTTTGCGCCCAGCCAATCAGCGACAGATGACCTTCACCGGTAGTGGCTGAGGCGCATTTTTAATTTCGACTACCTACGGCACCGACCAATCGGGAGGTGAGGATGAAACGCATGCCAGAAAAAGACCCGGGCTTTTGGGCGAGCCTGCTTGCCTGGCTGTATGCCCATAAAAACGAATCTGGCTATGCAGGTCTTGCCGGGGTGATGGCAATCCTGCGTGGCACGTACTACGGCAAAGATACGTGGCCGCGCCGCCTTCTGGACGCTGCCATGTGCAGTGTCTTCGCATTTTTCCTGCAACCAACGCTCCAGATTGCCGGTTCAGTTCTTAACTGGAACATCAGCACGGGAACAACACAGATAGTTGCAGTGTTTCTCGGCTTCCTCGGCGTTGACTGGCTCTCAACAAAACTGCGCCGGTTCATTGATAAGCGCATAGGGGATAGCAATGCTGACACCCAGTAACTTTCAGCGCGCGACCGGCGTATCTGATGCGCTCCGCGATAAGTGGTTTCCGCGCATAGCGGCCAGCATGAGTTCATTCGGCATTAACACGCCGCTGAGACAGGCCCACTTTCTGGCGCAGGTCGGCCATGAGTCCGCCGGATTCACGAAAGTTGAGGAAGGGCTGAATTACAGCGAGAACGCGCTGCTCGCCATGTTCGGCAAGCGCATCAATCCTGCTCAGGCTAAGGCGTATGGCCGCAATAACGATCACCCTGCCAATCAGCGGATGATTGCCAACATCATTTATGCGAACCGAAACGGTAATGGTGGCGTAGGTTCTGGTGATGGCTATCGCTATCGCGGACGCGGACTGATTCAAATTACCGGCAAAGCGAATTACGCAGCGCTGTCGGGGCAGCTTAGTGCTGACGTGGTGGCTAGTCCTGATTTGCTCACTGAAAACCTGCAGGCCGCGATGTCAGCAGCTGCATGGTGGAAGAACCACGACTTAAACGAACTGGCAGACCAGGATGATGTTACCCGCATCACCCGGGTCATTAACGGTGGCACTAACGGTCTTGACGACAGGAAATCCCGCTTACTCAAAGCTAAGGGGATTCTATGTTCAACGTAATCGGCTTTATCCGAAACTATTCACACGTAATCATCATCGGTCTTATCTGCGTCTGTCTGTGGGGGTTCAACGCGCGCAACTCACAGCTTTCAGCGACTAACGACCGGCTGGAGCGTCTTGCTAACAGCAAAGACGAGCAGATAAACGACCTCCGCTCTAAAAATGACGACCTGGCCGCCAGCGTTAACGATCTGGTGAAGGCGGTAAATCAGCAGAACGCTGTAATGACTCAGGTGACAGAGCAGCGCGCCGTTACAGCAGAGCAGAACCGGAAACTTCAGAATGAAATCAAGCAATACCTCGCAGCTGATAAAAACGCTGCCGCTCCTGTGCCTGCTGATGCTGTTAAGCGGCTGCGGGACGCCGCGAAGTCAGCCAGTGGAGTACCGGACGATAAAGCAGCCCCGGTTAAACCTGCCAGCGGAACTGACCAGCCCGATAAAGGCACCGGAACCCGCTAGCGCGATGAACTATGGTGATTCGGTAGAGTTGAACGTGGTGCTGTATGGCATTGTGGGGCAATGCAACATCGACCGAGCTGCTATCAGGGAAATAGAATCCTCCGACAAGGGATAACGGTTAGCCACGCTGTGAAGCGTTGCGAAGCTGTCATAAAAAACCGGCCTTTCGACCGGTTTGAGTATTAATCAGCGCTTACTGTCAGGTGTGCGCTTCACCTGTTCCCAAGTGGAACCTGGCTTACTTGTTGGTGGAGCTGTGTGGTTGTCAGGAATAGTTGTGTAGTTTTCGGTTTTACCACCACGAGGTCCAATCTGTTGGTAAACGCCGCCATTATTACCACTATTCTGACCAGGCTTTAGAGCCATAAAACCCCCTTTTAGGGAAGTGCCACAAAATTGAGGCACCATCAATTTTATTTCTGAAACTTGACATTTCAAATTGAAATAAATTCATACATTATTCATACAAACGGGTGAAATCAATGAAGGTGATGATTGATGGCATTGCCTATGTCCCTTTTAATAGCTTCGCTGCGAAAATTGGCATTGCTATCAGCACCCACAATCGCCACGAAGTGATTTCCCGCGCCATCGACCACCACCTGAAGTTTTTGCCAGCCGGCGCGCTGGTGGTTGTGATTGATGACGGTTCATCGAAACCGGTGATCGTCCCTGATGGTGTGCAACTGATTCGCTGTGACATGTCACGCGGTATCGTGGCGGCTAAGAACGCCAGCCTTGAAGCGCTGATGGATGCGGGCTGCGAACATCTTTTCCTGTGGGACGATGACGCATGGCCTGTCGCTGGTGGATGGGAACGGCCATACATTGATTCACCTGAGCCGCATCTGGCTTATCAGTTTCAGGACTTCGCCACCGGCCAGAAGCTGAATGATATCGCAGTGCTGTACCGGGACGAAAAACACATCGCCTACACCGGGCAGCGCGGCGTGATGCTTTACTACCACCGCAGCGCGATAGAGAAGGTTGGTGGCTTTGACCGAGTCTACGAACGCGGCATGTATGAGCATTCTGACCTGGCATTACGCATCCACAACGCCGGGCTGACCAGCTGGGCATTCGCTGACGTGGTCGGATCAGATAAGCTGATTTACTCGCTTGATGAGCATCAGGCCGTAGAGCGCTCGGTACCGAAGCCGGACCGTGAAGCGCAGGTGAAGCGCAATGTCACTATCCATAATGGCCGGCGCGATTCTGGTTATACCGGCTATGCAGAGTACCGGCAGCAGCGGAACGTGGTGATCACCTCGCTACTGACCAGCCAGCCGGACCCACAGCGCGGCAGCAAAATGACAGCCTCATCTGATGTTCTGGCTAAGTGGTCGGCGTCATTGCGCGGCTGTGGTCGTATTGTTCTGGCCGATGAGCTGGAGACGGCACCAGCTGATGCTGAGCTGTGGCGCGTTCCTGACGTGCCGATGAATGTTTACTTCCGGCGCTGGCTTCATATCTGGCAGCACCTTCGCGATCACCCTGAATATCACTTCGTATGGTGTACCGATGGCACTGACGTTGAGATGCTGCGCGCGCCGTGGGAAGAAATGAAAGAGGGCCGGATTTACGTTGGCTCTGAACCCAAAACCTACGCTGATTCTTGGGCTAAGCAAAACCATACCGAGGCGATTTATCAGGCGTTTCTTGCTGAGCACCAGCACGACGTGATGCTTAATGCCGGTCTGCTGGGTGGCAGTCGCGCTGACGTTATGGCTATTGCTCACGGTATTGTGCGGATCTACTACCACATTGAATCGCTGCGCTTCTGGCAGAAGGAGAAAGCCGCTGCTGCTGTTGGTGACATGATCGCCTTCGGCATAGTGGCGCATCGATACGCTGACAGGCTGGTGACAGGCCCCCGCGTGCACACAGTGTTTAAGTCAGAAGGCATCGGTAAGGAGTTAGCCTGGTGGAAGCACAAATGAAGTTTGTGGTGGTAGGCCATCACTCGCGCCGGCATCAAGCTGAACAACTGGCGTGGTCGCTGCGTGCTCACCTGCTAATTGACGAAGGCCAGCATGGCGCGAACTGGAATCACCGGCGCGCTATCGAGTGGGCGAGTGAGCAGAGCTGCAGGGTGGTGATCGCTGAGGATGATGCGCTGCCGATGCCTGGCTTCACCGATAAGGTTGCTGACTGGCTGGCGAGATTCCCCGACGACCTGCTGAGCTTTTATCTCGGCACCGGCAGGCCGCCACAGTATCAGCTTGAAATAGCGATGAAGCTTATCGAAGCAGATAAGCGTCAGGGTGAGTACATCACAATGAACCGGCTGATTCATGGCGTCTGTTACAGCGTGCCACAGTCGAAGCTGCAGCAGGTCATCAGCCGCTGGAATCACGGCGCACCAGCTGATTACGCGGTGGGTGATGCGTGCGGTGGGTCTGTCATCTATCCCTGTTACTCACTGGTTGAACACGCCGATGCGCCAGCAGTTGAGCGGCATCCCGATAACACACCACGCACTGAACGCCGAAGGGCATGGAGGCTGCATGCCTGAACGTATTCCCCGAGCCTGCCGCAAGCGAGGTTGTGCAAAAACTACAACTGATCGGTCTGGATATTGTCCTGACCACTTAAACGAGGGCTGGACTCAACATCAGGCCGGGCAGAGCAGGCATCAGCGCGGCTATGGAAGTCAGTGGGATGTGAGGCGCGCCCGTATACTCTCGCGCGACAAACACCTCTGCCAGCAGTGCAAACGAAATGGCAGAGCGACCGCCGCAAAGACCGTTGACCATATCAAACCGAAGGCACATGGCGGGACAGATGATGACTCGAACCTTGAGGCGCTGTGCTGGCCCTGTCACAAGAGCAAAACGGCACGAGAAAGACTCAAATGATAGTCATTCTCACGAAATTAGTTGCATTTGCAATTATTTCCGCATGAATGAAATCAATTATCATTTGCAGTGGAGGGCGGGTGCAAAGTTCAGGGCTCTTGCCTTAAAGGAC
>JACCDR010568558.1_pt1 | contig 10634 bp, 11 predicted proteins | sample 7446431 | NCBI WGS metagenome assembly JACCDR01 (sample SAMN15323443, study PRJNA562643) | freshwater metagenome | isolation source: river surface water | place: USA:Blue River Watershed | collected 2017-08-17 | reverse complement strand
CGAAGGGGCGCACGCCGATCCAGGCGCCGTGCGCCCACATCGCGAAGAAGGCCCAGGCCGCCAGGCCCGCCACCACCGTCACCACGGTCGGCACGGCGCGGCCCGGCGCGTACACCGTGCCGGCGGCTCGGTCGCGCGCGCGCGCGGCGCGGAAGCTGAGCACCGCCCAGGCCAGGAAGCCGCCGAAGAGCAGCAGGTCGGCCAGCGTGTTGTTGGCCAGCAGGTGCGAAAACGCCCAGACCTTCACGCCCAGCACCATCGGATGGTGCAGCCGGGCCTTGATGCCGTTCTTCGGCACGTAGGCGGCCGCCAGAAGGATGAACGCGGGCACCGTGAGCAGCGCCGCCAGGTGGCGCGTCCAGGTCGGCGAGCCCCACAGCACGACCGGCTCGAGCCGCGCCTGCCCGTAACCCCACAGCAGCAGCACGAAGCCGGCGATCGACACCAGCGAATACACGCCCTTGTAGGCGTTCTCGCCCAGCCGCGCGCGGGTGCGGGTGCGCCAGTCTTCGGCAACGATGCGGGTCGAGTGCACGCCGAGGAAGAGGATCAGGCCGAGGATGAGCGCGGTCATGGTGGTGGGGGCGTGGCGAGTGGGGCGGGCATCGATTGTCGCGCGCCGCTATCCTGCAGCGCATGGCAGATCCACGAGCACCAGCACCATCGGCAGCGGGCACGCCCAGGGCCCCGATCCACTTCTGGGAAGACTTCCCCGTCGGCCAGGTGCGCGACTTCGGCGGCATGCCGGTGTCGCGAGAGGCCGTGCTGGCCTTTGCTGAGCAGTTCGATCCGCAGCCTTTCCACCTCGACGACGAAGCCGCCAGCGCCTCGCTCTTCGGCGGGCTGTGCGCCAGCGGCTGGCACACCTGCGCGATGGCGATGCGCATGATGTGCGACGGCTACCTGCTCGATGCCGCCAGCCTCGGCTCGCCGGGCATCGACCAGTTGCGCTGGCTCAAGCCGGTGTTTCCCGGCGACACACTCAGCGTGCGCATGGAAGTGCTCGACGCCCGGCCGATGACCAGCAGGCCGGGCGTGGGACTGCTGCGCTCGCGGTGGGAGGTGCGCAACCAGCACGGGCAGCCGGTGATGACGATGGAAGGCTGGGGCATGTTCCGCCGCCGCCACGTCGCCGAGGCCGCTTCCACCCCGCCGGCATGAACTCGCTGCCCGACGGCTACCGGGCGCTGGTGCTCGGCGCGAGCGGCGCGATCGGCGGCGCGATCGTCGACGCGTTGAAGGCCGATGCGCGCTGCGGCGGCGTCACCGCGCTGTCGCGCCAGGGGCCGCTGCCGGTCGAGCTCACCGACGAAGCGCAGCTCGCCGCCGCCGCGGCCGCGCTGCGCGGGCAGGCGCCGTTCCACCTGATGGTCTGCGCCGCGGGTGTGCTGCAGGCCGACGGCCGGCCGCCGGAGAAGCGCCTGGCCGATCTCGACCCGGCGACGCTGGCGCGGCTGTACATGGTCAACGCGGTCGGCCCGGCGCTCTTCATCAAGCACTTCCACGACCTGCTGCCACTGCGCGAGCGCGGCCTGCTGGCGGTGCTGTCGGCGCGCGTGGGCAGCATCGGCGACAACCGCAAGGGCGGCTGGTACGGCTACCGCGCCAGCAAGGCGGCACTGAACATGCTGCTGAAGACGGCGGCGATCGAAGTCGCCCGCCGCCGCCCGCTGGCGGTGCTGACGGCACTGCACCCGGGCACGGTGCGCTCGGGGCTGTCGGCGCCGATCATCGGCGACGCAGACGCGACCGAGCCCGCGGCATCGGCACGCCACTTGCTGGAGGTGCTCGATGCGCTGCCCGCCGAGGGGGCCAGCGGCTGCTTCCGGGCCTGGGATGGTGCAGCCATCCCCTGGTGAGCCCGGCCCAGCACGCCGCTGTCAGCCGGCCGGGTGCCGCAGACGTTCAAGGGTTTTTCCCGGCGAAGGCCGTGTCGGGGACAATCCCGCCCCATTCTTTTCACCCCCTTCGGACAAGGAAGCCCGTCATGTCGATCCCGTCCCGCATCCGTCGCACCGCACTGGCTCTGGGCCTGGCCGCCCTGGCCCCCCTGGCGCTGGCGCAGAAGGCCGAGCCGAAGGTGCTCAACATCTACAACTGGTCGGACTACATCGCCGAGGACACGATCAAGAACTTCGAGAAGGAGTTCGGCATCAAGGTCCGCTACGACAACTTCGACAACAACGAGATCCTCCACGCCAAGCTGGTGGCCGGCAAGAGCGGCTACGACATCGTGGTGCCGAGCGCGCACTTCGCGAAGACGCAGATCCAGGGCGGCCTGTTCCAGCCGCTCGACCGCGCGCAGCTCAGCAACTGGGGCAACCTCGACACGGCGCTGCTGGAAAAGCTGGCGACCATCGACCCGGGCAACAAGCACTTGGTGACCTGGCTGTGGGGCTACGTCACGGTGGGCATCAACGTCGACAAGGTGAAGGCCGCCCTCGGCAGCACGCCGATGCCCGCCAACCCCTGGGACCTGATCTTCGACCCCGCGATCGCCAGCAAGCTCAAGGGCTGCGGCATCAACGTGCTCGACTCGGCGTCCGAGGTGCTGCCGGTGGCGATGATCTACGCCGGCAAGGAGCCCTACAGCAAGAACGCGAAGGACTACGACGCCGCGCGCGACGTGCTGCTGAAGGCACGCCCGAACATCACGCGCTTCTCCTCGTCGGGCTACATCAACGACCTCGCCAGCGGCGCGCTGTGCGTGGTGATGGGCTACTCGGGCGACATCAACATCGCCCGCCAGCGCGCGATCGACACCAAGAGCGGCCAGAACATCCAGGCACTGATCCCCGACCGCGGCGCCACGATGTTCTTCGACACGATGGCGATCCCGAAGGACGCCAAGAACGTCGCCAACGCGCACCTGTTCATCAACTACATCCTGCGCCCCGAGGTGCACGCCGGCCTGACGAACAAGGTCTTCTACGCCAACCCGAACGCGGCCTCGAAGAAGTTCGTCAGCAAGAACGTGGCCGAGAACCCCACCGTGTTCCTGGCCGCGAGCGACGTCGCCAAGCTGACCGTGCCCGACGCCGTCGGGCAGGACATCCGCCGCGTGCAGACGCGCATCTTCACGACCTTCAAGGCCAACGCCAAGTGAGCTCGAGGCGGGCGTCGATGGACTCCGTCACGCCCGCCGACGTCCTGCACTTCTGGTTCGGCGCGCCGCCGCTGCAGCCGCGCGCCGAGTGGTTCCGCAAGAGCGACGAATTCGACGCCCTGGTGCGCGAGCGCTTCGGGCGGGTGGTCGAAGACGCCCTGGCCGGCGCGCTGCCGGCCGAGTGGCATGCCGATGCGGCGGGCCGGCTGGCGCAAGTGGTGGTGCTCGACCAGTTCACGCGCAACATCTTCCGCGGCAGCGCGCGCGCCTTTGCCGGCGATCCGCGGGCGCTGGCGCTGGGCCGGCAGATGGTGGACAGCGGCGAGCACGCCACGCTGCACCCGCTGCAGCGCTGGTTCGTCTACCTGCCTTTCGAGCACGCCGAAGAGCTGGCGTTGCAGGACGGCAGCGTGCGCCTGTACACCGCGCGGGCGGCCGAGGCGCCTGCCGGCAGCGAGCTTGCCCAGACGCTGGCGGGCGCGCTCGACTACGCGCAGCGCCACCGCGACGTGATCCTGCGCTTCGGCCGCTTCCCCCACCGCAATGCCGCGCTGGCGCGCGGCAGCAGCGCGGAAGAACAGGCCTGGCTGCTGTTGCCCGGGTCGGGGTTCTGAGCGCCCCCAGGGCCGGGCTTCGCCCAGCCCGCCCCCCGCGGGGGTCAAGCAAACCTGGGGCGGCCCTGCGTTTGCTTGTGAGCAGGCCCGGCGGCCACGCCGGATAATCCGGCGCCTTCACCCAGGCTGGCCGGACAACGTGACCCTCAAACGAATCATCCTCGCATTGCTCGTGCTGCTGGCGCTGGCGGTGCTGTACTTCTGGGCCGCGCTGAGCTGGAGCTACGCCAGCGGCGAGCGCGCCGGCTGGGTGCAGAAGCTGTCGAACAAGGGCTGGCTGTGCAAGACCTGGGAAGGCGAGCTGGCGCTCGTCTCGCTGCCGGGCTCGGTGCCGGAGAAGTTCTACTTCACGATCCGCGACGATGCCGTGGCCGAACAGCTGGTGCAGGTGATGGGCAAGCGCGTCAGTCTGCACTACGAAGAGAAGGTCGGCCTGCCGACCACCTGCTTCGGCGACACCCGGCATTTCGTCACCGGCTTCAGGCTCAGCGACGAGATCCCGCTGGCCACCGGCGTGGTGGTGCAGACCGCGCCGGCGGCCTCGGCGGCGTCGGCGCCGGCGTCCAGCCCCTGAGGCGCGGCAGGCCGCCCCCGGTGCAGCGATGAACCCGGTTCGCCTCGTTCCGCGTTTCGGCCCGGGCGACCCGGTGCCTTGGTTCAAGGTGCGTTCCGCGGCCAACCCGGAGTACCACTTCGGCAGCGTGGCCGGACGCCACATCGTGCTCTTCTTCGCCGGCTCGCTGCGCGCGCCGCTGTCGGCGGCAGTGCAGACGGCGCTGCTGTCGCACCGGCAGCTCTTCGACGACGAGCGCGCCAGCCTCTTCGTCCTGAGTGCCGACCCCGAGGACGAAACCCAGGCCCGCGCCCGCGACCTGCTGCCCGGGGTGCGGGTGTTCTGGGACGATGCCGCGCGGGTCAGCCTGTCCTTCGGTGTCGCCAAGGCGGCCGACGCCGGCGGCGCCTTCAACTTCCTGCCTGCAGCGGTGCTGCTGGACCCGACGCTGCGCGTGGTGCGCTGGTTCCTGCCGCTCGAAGGGCAGGCCGACTTCAGCCGCGCATTGATCGACGCCGTGGCGGCGCTGCCCGCGCCGGCGCGCGGCACGGCGGCGCTGCAGGCGCCGGTGCTGGTCGTGCCGCGGGTCTTCGAGCCGGCCTTCTGCCGGACGCTGATCGAACACTACCTGCGGCACGGCGGCCATGACTCGGGCTACATGAAGACCGAAGGCGGTGTCGTGCGCGGCGTCATCGACCACAGCATGAAGCGGCGCAGCGACTGCCTGATCGAAGACGAGCCGCTGCGCCAGGCGATCGCCGCGCGCATCAGGGGCCGGCTCAACCCCGAGATCCAGCGCGTGTTCCGCTTCAACGCCACGCGCATGGAGCGTTACCTGGTCGCCTGCTACGACGGCGCCGACGGCGGCTTCTTCCGCCCGCACCGCGACAACGACGGCGACGGCCACCGGCAATTCGCCGTCACGCTGAACCTGAATGCCGAGGAGTACGAAGGCGGCGACCTGCGCTTCCCCGAGTACGGCCTGCAGACCTATCGCGCGCCGACGGGTGGCGCCTGCGTGTTCTCGTGCGGGTTGATGCACGAGGCCACGCCCGTGACCCACGGCCGGCGTTTCGCCTTCCTGCCCTTCCTGTACGACGAACCCGCCGCCCGGCGGCGCGAGGCCAACAACGCGCGGCTGGCGGACCCGAGCAAGCACTACCGGGCCGATCCGACGGACGGCAGCGACGCTGAAGCCTGATTCGGCAGGCTCTCGTGTACGCTGCAGTGGTGTGCACTGCACCCTTGGTACCGCTGACACGACCATGCGCAACGTCACGCTGAGCGCCGATGAAAGCCTGATCGACGCGGCCCGCGAAAGGGCCCTGGCCGAAAAGACCACGCTGAACGAAGAGTTCCGCCGGTGGCTGGCCAGCTACGCCCAGGGGCACAAGGCCCGCCAGGTCGACGACACCCTGGCGGCGCTGCGCGGCCGGCTGACGGTGGGCGGCAAACTCACGCGCGAAGAGATGAATGAGCGCTGACTTCATCGACAGCAACGTCTTCATTTACCAGCTCGACAGCGGCGACCCGCGCAAACAGGCCAATGCCGATACGGTCTTCCGCCGCGCATTGGCAGACGGCAGCGGCTGCATCAGCACACAGGTGGTTCAGGAGTGCCTGAACACCGCGCTGCGCAAGGCTGCGGTGCGGCTGCAGCCGGCCGAAGCCCGGCCTTGGCTCGACGTGGTGCTGCTGCCGCTGGTCAAGGTATTGCCCGCGCCGGCCTTGTACCAGCGGGCACTGTCGGTGCAGGAACGCTGGGGTTTCGGGTTCTACGACTCGCTCATCGTGGCCGCCGCGTTGCTGGCCGGCTGCTCGCGCCTGTTGACCGAAGACCTGCAGCACGGCCAGCGGATCGAGACGCTGACGGTGCACGACCCGTTTGCCTGATGGCCGCTACAGCTTCATCTCCACGCGCAGCTGCCAGTTGATGTACGTCGGCCCCACCGAGCTCACCGTCTCGCGGATCGCGGTGTTGCTGCTGTCGACCGTGTCGGACTGCCGGCCGTCGTCGTAGTCGCGCGCGCTCAGGTTGCTGGCGCTCAGGCGCAGCGCGAGATCGGGGTTGACCGTCCACAGCGCGTAGGCGTCGAACACGCTCTTGCTGCCGACGGTCACCGATTGCTCCGCGCTGAGTTGCGTGCGGTAGGACGGCACCCAGTTCAGGCTGCCGCCCACCAGCAGCGGCAGCCCGCGCAGCCGGTAGTCGGCGCCGAGGTTGGCCACGCCGCGGGCCTGCTGGTCGAGCCGGTTGTCAGGGCCGGGCACACTGGCCACGTCGGAGCGGTAGAGGCTGAGATTGCCGCGCAGGTCCACGCGCGGCGCGTCGTCGATCAGCTGGTCGAGCCGGAACTTGGCTTCGAGTTCGATGCCCTGGGTGGTCGCATCGCCGATGTTCTGTTCTTGCGCGTCGTAACGTTGCGATGTGGCCCAAGACACGGTCTGCAGGCTGGTGACGCTGCGGATCAGGTCGTCGATGCGGCGGTGGAACAGGTTGGCGCTGAGCACGCCGCCGCCCGCCGGGTAGCGCTCGACGGCGATGTCGATGCCGGTGGCGAGTTCAGGCCGCAAGTCCGGGTTGCCGACCCGATCGGGAGACAGCGGTTCGTTCTTTCCCCCGTTCGGGCTATCGACCGGGAACCGGTTGTTGATCGAAGGCTGCGCGATCAGCGAGCCCAGCCCCGGCGATCGATAGCTGCGCGTAAGGCTGATGCGGAGCTGGTCACGGCTCTTCGGGTCGGGCCGCCACAGCGCGTGAAGCAGCGGCGTCCAGACGCTGCTGCGGTTCTCGGGCCGGCTGCCGTCTTCGGCTTCGCCGCGCGTGTGGATGCCTTCCCAGCGCAGCCCCGCGCTGGTCGACCACTGCGGGCTGAGCTGCCACTCGTCCTGCACGTAGGCGGCCAGGCGCAGGTTCGACGACTCGAGGTTGTCGCCGCTGTCGCTCTCGTCGATGGCACCGGTGCCGAGCACGGTGCGCGTCTCCGTGCGGTCGGCGGCTTCCAGCTCGACGCCGCCGACCACGGTGTGCTCACTGCCCGGCACCTCGACCGACCCGCCGAGCAGGCTCGACAGCTTGGCGTTGGCCAGCGCCGTGCGCTCGCGCGTCGAGCGGCGGTCGTCGGTGACACGCAGCCCGGCCGCGCCGCCGAGTTCGGTGCGCTGGCTGTGGTTGCGGTTCTCGGTGCCGCCGCCGGCGGCGTTGACTTCGAGTCGCCCGATGCCCAGGCGCTGGCGCCACTGGGCGTTGACCCGGCCGCTGGTGCTGCGGCCGTCGCCCTGGGTGCTGGCGCTGTCGTAGAGCGGCGCTTCGGTGCCGCGCTCGGTGAGCACCGAAGCACCTTCCGATTCGCTGCGGCTCGTGAAGACCGACGGCGACACGGTCAGCGTGTCGCCCGCCTCGCCGAGCCGCCACTGCAGCCGCGCGCTCAGGTTCATGCCCAGGCGCTGCGACTCGCTCTGCCCCGCCTCGCTGCGGTCGCTGCGCAGCGTGCCTGTGTCGAGCTCCTCGATGCGCGTCTCGGTCAGGCTCTCGGAGCGCCGGCGGCTGTCGAACAGCGACGCCGCCAGCGTGTAGGTCAGCGGCCCGTCGCTGTCGTTGTGGTTCCAGTTCAGCGACGGCGAGACCTCGCCGTTCTCGGCACCCACGCCGAGGCGCAGGTCGTTGACCCGGCGCTTGAGGCCTTCGCGCAGCACGATGTTGATGGTGCCGGCGATCGCGCGGGCGCCGGTTTCGGCGGTCGGCGCGCGCAGGATCTCGATGCGCGCGACCTGCTCGGGCGTCAATGACTCCAGCGAAAAGCCGGGCGGCAGCCGCTGCCCGTCGATCAGCAGCTGCGTGTAGCCGCTGCCCAGCCCGCGCAGCCGCGGCGGCCCGCCGCGGCCCGGCGCGCCGGGCGTGGTGACGCCCGGCAGCCGGCGCAGCACCTCGCCGAGCGTGCTGTCGCCGTAGCGGTCGATCTCCTCGCGGCCGATGACGATCTTCGCGGCCGTCGACTGCCGGCGCTGGTCGGTCTCGTTCTGCCGGCCGCCGGTGATCTCGATCTGCTGCACGCCGGGGGCTGGAGCGGGCAGTGTGGTGGGCGGGGCCGGTGGCGGAGCGGTGGGTGCCGCTGGAGGATCGACGGTCCCCTGCGCCGCGGCACCAGAGGCCAGGGCCACGCACAGCACGCTGAACAGCACGACGCGGCCGGAGCGCAAGGCGGGCAGGGGCTTCACTGCGCCGATTCTCGCCGCCATGCACCGCGCGACGCCGGCGTGTTGGCTTTGCCCGCCCGGAAGCTGCGCGACGTCGGAAGACGCCGCCGCGGGGGCGTTCAGCGGGGCCGCAAGTCCAGGCTCAGCTGGCGCTGGCCGTGGGTGTGCCGCAGCACCGGCGTTGCAGGCGCGAAAGCCGGGGCCGGCCGCGGCAGGGTCGGCAGCACCGCGCCAAGGTGGACGACGCCACCCGCCACCGCGCGGGCCGAAGGGTAGGTTGCCGGCTTGTTCAAGGCGGCCATCACCGGCTCAGCGCGGGTTGTGCAGCGACGCCGCGGCGCGCGACGCCCACAGCGACAGCGCAGCACCCGAAGGCAGCTGCGCAGTGCCGGCGCGCGAAAGGCGGATCAGGGATGACGCGCCACCCGACGCGCCCAGCCGGGCGGCGCGCAGACGGCGAGGAGCGGCGGGCGTGGTGCTTTGGTTCATGATCGTCTTCTCGGCAGGCGTGACACCGGATTGAGCGCATATCCCGTGCCAGAGCCAGCCTGCGCCTGCATTCGTGACAGGCACCACGGCGCGCGGGCAGGCCGCTTGCGAGTGCTTACATTTCTGACACTTCGCGCCGGCGCGAAGTGACGCTTCTCGTCGGTGGCCGGACGCTGCCGGGCTGGCCGGGTACGGCTCAGGCGGCCGCCCTGTACCCCCGCGGGATCGCCGCCAGCAGCCGCTTCGTGTAGTCCTCCTTCGGCGCGGCGAGCAGCTGCGCGGCGTCGGCGCGTTCGACGACGACGCCGTCCTTCATCACGAGAACCTCGTCGCTGATGAAGCGCACCACGGCGAGGTCGTGGCTGATGAAGACGTAGGCCAGGCCGAACTCGTCCTGCAGGTCCTTCAGCAGGTTCAGCACCTGCGCCTGCACGCTGACGTCGAGCGCGCTGACGGCTTCGTCCAGCACCAGCACCTCGGGGTTGAGCGTCAGGCAGCGGGCGATGGCCACGCGCTGGCGCTGGCCGCCGCTGAACTCGTGCGGGTACTTGCCGAAGGCGCTGCCATCGAGCCCGACCTTGTCGAGCAGGCTGCGCGCGCGCTGCTCGCGCTCGGCGGTGCTGGCGCCGATGCCGTGGATGACCATCGGCTCGAGCAGCGTCTGGCCGATCGTGAAGCGCGGGTTCAGGCTGGCGTAGGGGTTCTGGAAGACGATCTGGATGCGCCGGCGCATCGCCTGGCGCTCCTGGTCCTTCAGCGTCAGCAGGTTCTTGCCGTCGAAGATGACCTCGCCGCCGGTGGGCTCGTGCAGGCGCAGCAGCGTGAGGCCCATGGTCGTCTTGCCGGAGCCGGATTCGCCCACCACGCCCAGCGTGTGGCCCTTGCGGAGCTGGAAGTTGACGCCCTGCACCGCCTTGAACTCGCGCTTGCCGAACAGCCCTTCCTTGATGAAGAAGCTCTTGGCCAGCGAGCGCACCTCCAACACCACCGGCGCGTTCGGGTCCTTGGGCTTGGCGGCCGCGGCCGCGGCCTTGCCGCCGATGGGGTCGTCGATCACCATCAGGCGGCCCGGGTTCTCGGTCAGGCTCGGGCGGCAGGCCAGCAGCGCCTTGGTGTAGTCGTCCTTCGGCGCGGCGAAGATGCTGGCCACCGGGCCCTGCTCGCGGATCACGCCGTTGCGCATCACGACCACGTGGTCGGCGATCTCGCCCACCACGCCCAGGTCGTGGCTGATGAACAGCACGCTCATGCGGTGCTTGTCCTTCAGCTTGCCGACCAGCTCGAGGATCTGGCGCTGGATGGTCACGTCCAGCGCGGTGGTCGGCTCGTCGGCGATCAGCAGCTTGGGCTCGCAGGCCAGCGCCATCGCGATCATCACCCGCTGCTGCTGGCCGCCCGAGAGCTCGTGCGGATGCGCCGCGAGGCGCCGCTTCGGCTCGGGCAGGCCCACCTCGACGAGCAGCGCCTCGGCCCTGTCCATCGCCTCGCGGCGGCCCATGCCGAGGTGCCGCTGCATCGGCTCGCACAGCTGCTGGCCGATGGTGAACACCGGGTTCAGCGAGGTCATCGGGTCCTGGAAGATCATCGCGATCTCCCGGCCGCGCACCTTGCGCATCTCGTCGTCGCTGAGGCCCACGAGTTCGCGCCCGTTGAGCCGGATCGAGCCGGACACGAT
>JACCDR012101904.1_pt1 | contig 10635 bp, 14 predicted proteins | sample 7446431 | NCBI WGS metagenome assembly JACCDR01 (sample SAMN15323443, study PRJNA562643) | freshwater metagenome | isolation source: river surface water | place: USA:Blue River Watershed | collected 2017-08-17 | reverse complement strand
GTTCGAAGCGATCCTGTCGATGCCGAGCGTCGACCGTGACAACGAGATCGTCGTTGCCAAGGCGCTCGAGCCACTACCGGCCCGGATCCCGATCGACATCGACCACGGCCTGAAGGTCGCTTCCACTGTCGGGTCCGGCGTGCCTTACTACGACGGCGAAGTGCTCAAGCTGAAGGGCCGGTTCGCCTCCACGCCGCTCGGCCAAGAGGTACGCACCCTCGTGACCGAAGGCCACATCGGCCACATGTCAGTGGCCATGGGGTTCACCAAGAAGGAACCGCGCGGCGACGGCGTCACCCTCATCACGAAGGGCACGCTCATCAACGCAGCCATCGTCGGCATCCCGGCGAACATGGACGCCGAGATCCTGTCCGCCAAGTCCTTCATCGAAGCGCTCGCAGAAAAGGTCGGAGCGCGCAACTCAGGCTCCGATCTCGCCCGCATCCAAGGCGCTCACGATCTGTTCGTCGAGCTCGGCGCAGCGTGCACCGAGAAGTGCTCGCATGCGCAGCTCGACAACAAGTCCGCAGACACCGAGTCCCCCGACACCGCCGCTACGGCCGCCGTGTCCGGCGCAGAGGTGGACGTGGCAAGGGCCCTCACAGCCGTCGCGCTGACAGAGGCCGAACTCGCCCTCTAGGGGCGAGCACACCCGAACCCACCCCATCCAAAACCGACAACCCCGCACACCTGCGGGGACTTCGTCGCGCCCCACAACGGGAGAACCCCAGTGTCCAACGCACTCCGCGAGAACATCGAACGAGAGAAGGCAGCGCTCCAGACGTTCGCCGATGAACTCGACGCCAAGACCGGCGGGCCCACCGCCGAAGATTCCATCCAGCTCGTCCAGCGCGCCTCCGCCCTGAAGAGCATGGTCGACGCCCTCAAGGCCTCGAAGGAAGCCGCCACGGCCCTGTCCGACACCACGTCGTACCTGAAGGACCTGTCCGACGCCCCCGCCGCTGCGGTGAAGTCCGCCGACGAGGTCGTCGACCGCTTCGAGAACGGCTTCCGTGCCGACCCGCAAGGCAAGACGATCGGCGAGATGTTCGCCGAGTCGGCGCAGTTCAAGGGCATCACCTCGAAGTTCGGTGGCGAGATCCCGCAGGGCGCCCGATTCCGGTCCGACCCGTACCACGTCGAGTCCCTCAAGGCGCTCGTCACCGGCGGCTCTGCAACGTCCGCTGGCGCGGCGGTCCGCAACGACTGGTACTCGCCGATGACCGACCTGGTTGGCGAGCGGCCTCTCCGCGTCGCTGACCTCGTCACGCGCGGCCAGACCACCTCGGACGTCATCGAGTACGTCCGAGTGACCGGCAAGACCAACAACGCCGGGATGTTCGCTGAGACCACGAACGTCACGTCGTCGGCGATCAAGCCCGAGTCGGGCCTGGCGCTCGAGGTCGTGTCGACCAACGTCCGGACGATCGCCCACTGGATCCCGATCACCCGCCGGGCGATGAACGACGCCCCGCAGGTCCGGACCCTCGTCGACAACTTCCTGCGGTACGGCCTCGAGGTGAAGCTCGAGGACCAGATCGTCGCCGGCGCCGGCACCGGTGAGAACTTCACCGGCATCCTCAACACGGCGGGCATCCAGACCGTCGACGCCACCACAGGCGGCGGCGGGTCCGGCGTCGACGCGATCGTGTCCGCGATCGCGAAGATCCGCTGGACCGGCTACCGCGAGCCCACCGCGGTCGTCATGCACCCGAACGACTGGTACTCCACCAGCTTCCTGCTGAAGAAGGACTCGCAGCAGCGGTACCTCATCGGTGACCCGCGTGCGTCCCTCGACCAGCTCAACAGCCTGTGGGGCCTCCGTGTCGTCGTGTCGCCGTCCGTCACGGAGAACACCGCTCTCGTCGGTGACTTCCGGCAGGCGATCCTCTGGGAGCGCTCCGGCATCAACCTGTACGTGAGCGACAGCCACGCGGATTTCTTCGTCCGCAACGTGTTCGTGATCCTCGCCGAGATGGAAGCAGCGTTCGGGATCCTCGATCCCGAGGCGTTCTGCACCGTCACGAACGTGTGAGTGGTTCCGGCCGCCGCCCTTCGGGTGTGGCGGCGGCCGGGCCAACACCCGACCACACCCGAAATCAAGGAGCGGTCATGCCTGAGCATGATGAACCCGACGCGCCAGAACCCGAACCTGTTGAGGAGCCCGTTGTGAAGCGGCCCTCGAAGGCCGACAGGTGGGGTGTCCGCGACAAGCGGATCGACGACGCCGAGACCAAGTGAAGACCGGGACTGTCGCCGTCGGCTACGTGTTCGACACCGAATGCGCGACGTCGTTCATGCTGTCGCTCAAAGAGCTCCGGCTCTGGGAAGCGACCACGACCGGCAGGATCCCGCTCGGTCCCGACGGGGAGCTCGCTCACCGCTACTACAGCGACGGCCTGTCCGCCGCGCGGAACGCGGTCGTGGAGCGGTTCCTCAAAGGCGACTGCGAGTGGCTGTTCTGGGTCGACACCGACATGGGGTTCGCGCCGGACATCTTGAACCGGCTCCTCTCCGTCGCAGACAAGGACACCAGGCCGATCGTCGGTGGGCTCTGCTTCATGCAGAACAACCATGCCCAGGACGGCAAGCACGGGTTCCTCACACACCCGCAGGTCACGATCTTCGACTGGGTCGAACAGCTCGGCCGCCGGTACCTCGAGTCGCGCCGCGGCTACCCGGTGAACACCCTCGTGGAGTGCGACGGCACCGGCTCCGCCTGCGTCGTGATCCACCGCTCCGTGTTCGAGGACATCAAGACTCGGGCCGGGAACGTCTGGTACGACCGGATCACCAACCCCACCACTGGGGTTACGCAGTCCGAGGACCTGTCGTTCTGTGTCCGAGCGGAACGACCCGTCTACGTGTACACGGCAGCGAAGACGTCGCACCTGAAGTCCCAGTGGGTTCAGGAAGAGCACTACTGGGATCACTTCCTCGCCGACCCGGCCGACGAGCCCGTCGCCGTAGTTGTTCCGGTGATGGAACGGCCCCAGAACGCTGCACCGTTCATGCGAACCCTCCGGGCGTCGACGGGGTGGGCGAACGTCTACGCGATCGCTGACCCGCACGACACCGCCACCCAAACCGCCTGGGCCGACGCGGGCGCCGAAGTGATCATCTCGGACCGGGGCTACACGTTCGCCCAGAAGGTCAACTGCGGCTACCTCCACACCGACGAACCGAACCTGCTGTTCGTCGGTGACGACGTCCACTTCCATCCCGGCTGGTACGACCACGCGTTGCATGTCCTCCGCGCGGACGACGCCGGCGTCGTATCGACACTGGACCTTGGCAACAGCGCGGTGATGGCCGGCGAACACGCCGTCCACCCGATGATGACCCGCCGCTACATCGACGAGCACGGCGCATCATGGGACGGCCCCAAAACCGTCGCCCACGAAGGCTACGGACACTGGTACGTCGACAACGAATGGACGTACGTCGCGAAGCAAAACCGTGCCTTCACGGTCGCGATGGGTTCGATCGTCGAGCATCTCCACCCGCTGTGGGGACGCGCCAAGATGGACGACACCTACATCCGTGGGCAAAGGTCAGTTGACGCTGACCGGCGGCTGTGGGAACGGCGCCTCCGTGAATACGGGGCAGCGGCATGATCGTCGCAGCGTTCATCTCCGACCGCCGGGACCTGTACCTCCCGAAGTGCCTCGGGTCGTTCAACGAGAACGTCGCCCCGCTGGACAGGATTGTCCACCACATCGTTGATGACCGCGACCATCAGCTCGGGATGGCCGGTGCTGTCCAACAAGCATGGGCGTGGGCACTATCCACCGGAGCTGACTTTCTCCTCCACGTCGAAGAGGACTTCCTGCTCCACCGTGAGGTCCCGCTCGAGGACCTCGTGACGGTCATGGACAACAACCCTCAGCTCGCGCAGATCGTGCTGAAGCGGCAGCCGTGGTCCGCTGAGGAACACGCCGCCGGCGGGATCCCCCAGCTCTACCCGGACCGCTACGAGGACCGGGAAACCCACGGCATCAAGTGGCTCGAAACCAACTGGCTGTTCTCCCTCAACCCGTGCCTCATCCCCCGACGGGTGCTAGAGCTCGGCTGGCCCTCCGGTGGGCTGGGCGTCGGGAACGAGTCCGGGTTCACGCAACGCTGCATCGACGCCGGGTTCAGCTTCGGGATGTACGGCACCCGTGACGACGACCCGATGTGTGTCCATGTCGGTGCGATGCGCGGCGACGGATGGCGGCTCTGATGGCGTCGATCGCTGTGCTTGGCGCGGGGCCGCACGGCCGCCAGATCGCCCACGACATCAACAGCAAGCTCCTGTTCGACGACAAACTCCCCGGGCTCCCGTCATGCCGCCTGGGGGCATCGCAGTACCCGTGGATCGTCGGAGCGTTCTGGCCTGCGGTGCGCCGGCAGATCGTCGAGACGTTGGTGTGGGAGAACGAGCCGTTCGAACGAGGCGTCTACACCGCACCCACCGCGTACCTCGGGATGGACGTGTTCCTCGGCGACCACGTCCACATCAACCCCAACGCCACCGTTTCACACGGGTGCCGCATCGAAGAGTTCGTGTCCATCGCAACCGGAGCGATCCTCTGCGGTGAAGTCCACGTCGAAACCGGTGCGGTCATCGGTGCCGGTGCGGTCGTGAAGCACGGCGGCGTTCGCATCGGTGCCGGAGCGATCGTCGGGATGGGCGCCGTCGTCATCGACGACGTCCCCCCGGGTGCGACGGTTGTCGGTTGCCCTGCGAGGCCCCGATGAACTGGCGGACCGTTGGTGAGCAAGCCAAAGGGTGGCTCCACCCCGGCGAAGGCGACCTCCTCCACGACCTCGCCCTATCAGTCGGCCACATGGCCCCCGTTGTCGAGATCGGCGGGTACTGCGGCAAGTCCGCCTGCTACCTCGGTGCCGCCGCTCAGGCGAGCGACACGGTGCTGTTCTCGGTCGACTGGCACCGCGGTTCACCGGAGATGGCTGTCGGCCGAGAGTGCCACGACCCCGACATGGTCGGGGCGGATGGCCTGTTCGACACTCTCCCGCACTTCCGTGCGACGATCCGCCGAGCCGACCTCGAACCGCATGTCATTCCGATCGCCGGGTCATCCCCGGTTGTCGGCAAGTGGTGGCGGACCCCGATCAGTCTCCTGTTCATCGACGGCGCCCACGACATCGGCGTCCTGAAAGACTTCGAACTGTTCGGCCCCTACATCATCCCGGCCGGGATCTTGGCTTTCCACGACTGCGACATCCCGCCGATCAAGCAGACCGCTGATATCGCCGAGTCCATCGGGTTCGAACCGGTCACCACGGTCGAGTGCCTCCGAGTTCTCCGGAGGCCACAGTGACCCTCTGGGCGATCATGAACACGAAGGACGACGTCGACATCATCGACGCCTGCATCCGGCACACGCTCGCCGAAGGCGCCGAACACATCCTCGTGTCCGACATGCAATCCAGCGACGGGACCCGCGAGGTCCTCGACGGCTACGTGACCGCCGGCGCGGTGACGGTGTTCGAAGACCGGTCGCCGATCCACCATCAGGTCGAGTCGATGACCCGGCTCGCCCGGCTCGCCTACGACGCCGGCGCCGACTGGGTCCTTCCCGTTGACGCTGACGAGTTCTGGGTCACCACCGACGGCCGCACAATCGCCGAAGCCCTCGACGCGCTCCCGCAGTCCGTTGGCCGGGTCTACGCCCGCATGTACCAGCATCACGACTGGAACCTCAAAGAACCCGAGGCGAAGCCGAACCCGAAGTGCACGTTCCGGTCCCGCCCCGACGTGACGGTGGCGTTGGGCAACCACGACGTCGACGGCGTCGGTGGTGACGCCGCCTACAACGTCCTCGAGGTCCGCGAGATCCAGTACCGCTCGTTCGATCAGTTCGTCGCCAAGATCGCGAAGCAGAACGCCACGTTCGACCCGACCGAAGGCCCCGGGCAAGGGACCCACCACAAGCAGTACAAGGGCTGGTCACGTCGCGAGATGGCCGAAGCGTGGGACCGGATCCGCTCGGTCGACACGGTCCACGACCCGATCCCGTCGAAGGCCACACGATGAGCACCGTCGCTGCGATCGTCATCTCACTCCCCGAACCCGCACGGCAACCCTTGCTGCTGGAAGCGATCCAGTCGGTGTGGGACCAGACCCGCCCGCCGGACGACATGCTCATCGGCGTCGACTACAGCCGCATCGGTGAAGTCGGGAACATGAACCGGCTCATCGACCAAACCAGCTGCGACTGGCTCGCGTTCCTCCACGACGACGACCTGTGGCATCCCGACCACCTCGCGGTGTGCGAGAAGCACTTCGACCACGCAGATGTAGTCGTGTCGAGGTTCGATCTGGTGGGCCGGCCCCTGTCGACCATCGAGCCGTGGCACGACAACTTCGATGACCTCCGGTGGACGAACTGGATCGGTTCACCGTCGATGGTGTGCGTCCGCCGTGAAACGTTCGGGGCGTGGCACCACCCCGGCGGTTACGCCACCGACTGGGTTGACCTGACGAACTGGCGGCGCCTCCTCGTCGACGGCGCACGGTTCATCGACACGAAGCAGGTCACCACCACCTACCGGTTCGGCGACTGGGGCAACGGGAGCTGGGCATGAGCGACACCCTCGACGTCATCGACCTGACCGAAGCCCAAACCGAGCTCGGGCTCGGTGTCCTCGACTTCGACGAGCAGGTCGAAGCGTGGATCACAGCGATCTCCCGCCGCCTTGACGCCCTGTGTGGTGCGATCGTCGAACGGCCCGTGACGGAAACCCACGACGGCGGCCCGCACATCTTCCTGACTGCCCGCCCCGTCACGTCGATCACTTCGGTCACCGAGTACAGCTACACGACCGGACAGATCCTCACCGCAGAGACGAACCTGGTGAAGCCGGCGTACGGGTACCAGTTCGACCCGCGGCTCGGTGTCATCTACCGGAGTTCGTCCGGCTACCCGGTGTGCTTCACGGCGGGGCGGCAGAACGTCGAGGTGGTGTTCACCGCTGGCCGCTACGAGAACACGGCGTCGGTTGATGCCCGGTTCAAGCAAGCCGCCCTCGTGTGCCTGCGGCATCTGTGGATCAACGAGAAGTCCACACGGTCAGCGACGTTCGCAGCGCAGCTCGACGGCTACGACGACGCTTTGGGCCTTCGTGTCCCGACGTTCGCTATCCCCCGCGCCGCAGCGGAGCTGATCGCCGATGAACTGATCGGGCAAGGCTCCGCCCCGGTGATCGCATGAAGTCACCTGCTGACGTCCGTGACAACATGACGCTGCTGCTCGGCCAAGGGCTGTCGGTGCCGTTCTACCCGTACGAACCGTTCAGCGCCCCAACGATGGACTTCGTCACGATGTTCCTCGACGGGTACGACGCGAACTTCTGGAACGTCACCGTCCGCATCTACGTCCCCTACGCAACGATCGGTGCCGAAGCCGCACAGCAACGCGTCGAGCAGCTGATGCCCGAGGTCGAGGACACCCTGTCTGCTCAGTACGGGCCGGTGCAGTGGACAGTCCTCCCGAACCTCGAGCAGGAAACCCTCGAGGCGTCCTGGCCGTTGCAGGTCGGACGCGAAGACTTCTGATGGGCACCTCAACATCGACGGCGCAGTTCGCCCGCAAGATGCAGTCGATCGCCCACCAACTCCCGTCGTCGGCGACCGATGGGATCAAGGCGTCGTCCGAGAGGGCCGTGAAGACCATCTACCAGGAAGCAGCCCGGAAGGGTGTGAACCCGTCGTCGAAGATCGCCGGCGGCCCCTGGGGTGTCACGTCACGGATCAAGGACTTCAAAGGCCAGCCTGAGGCGTTCGTGCGGATCACCGGCCCGTTCCACCTCGTCGAGTCGGATACGAAGCTCCACGTCATCGCCGCCCGCAGGTTGGGCACCCGGGGGCGGGTCAGGAAACGCACAGGCGAGATCGCCTTGGCTGGCGGCGGGGTGCAGTTCGGGAAGCTCCGGGCAACAGAACGGACCCGCCGTGACGGCACCGTCGTCCAGGTCCGAGGGAAACGGGCGTTGACGATCGGTTCGAACGCCCGGGCCTACGCGATCCACCGCGGCACGCGCGGGAAGCGGATCTTCGCCGCGGCGAAACCACGGATAGAGAACCAGTCCGGGCAGGTCGTGTTCGACCGGGTCGTCGCCGACATGAAGAAGGTCCTCGGGTGAAGCTCCTCATGTGCCACCCAGGCCCGGCGTTCTCCGTGGCAGACGTGTTCCGGGGACTCAAATGGGGCCTGAAGGACAACGGCGTCCACGTCGAAGAGTTCAACCTCGACGACCGCCTGAACTTCTACACCGCCGCTCACCTACAGGTGAACGGCGAGTGGCGGCGGGCGTTGGAGTACAACGGCGCCTGCCGGCTCGCAGCCAAAGGCCTAGAGACGGTCTGCTACGAGTGGTGGCCCGACGTGATCGTGATCATGTCCGGGTTCTTCGTCCCCAACGACATCCTCGACCTGCTCCGTAGCCGTGGCCATCACACGGTGCTGTGGTGCACCGAATCGCCGTACGAGGATGCCCGGCAGGCTGAGCAGGGGATGCACGTCGACACGGTCATCGTGAACGACCCCACGAACCTCGAACAGCTCCGGTGCGCGAACCCCCGCACCTACTACATCCCGCACTCGTACGACCCGAGCATCCACACGCCGACAGGTCCGAAGGCTGCAACCTCGGACTTCTGTTTCGTCGGCACCGGCTACCCATCACGGGTCGAGTTCTTCGAACAGGTCGACTGGACCGGGATCAACGCATCACTCTCGGGGAACTGGCGCAACATCGCCTACGACTCCCCGATCCGGAAGTTCCTTCCTGACGAACCGGATCAGTGCGTCAACAACGACGACGCCGCAGCGCTGTACCGCTCCACGGCAGTGTCGGCGAACCTGTACCGCAAGGAAGCCCAATCGACAGGGATGATCGACGGCTGGTCCATGGGACCCCGGGAAGTCGAGCTCGCAGCGTGCGGGACGTTCTTCGCTCGTGAACCCCGCGGCGAAGGCGACGACCTTCTGTGGATGCTCCCCCAGTTCACGGAACCCGGCGAGCTCGGCGACATCATCCGGTTCTACCTACGGAACCAGGAACAGCGTGTCGAGCTGGCGAACCAGGCCCGTGCCGCGGTCGCTGACCGCACGTTCGCAAACCACGCAGCTGAGTTGCTGCGGTTGATCTCCGGCTGACCCGCCGCCCGCCGGAGCGGCACCAACCATGAACCAGCCACCTTCGGGTGGCTCTTTCGCGTACCTGGAAGGAGCCGTCAATGGCTCGAATCGCGGCCCGCAACGCGCGGCTGTTCCTCAACCAGACCAGCGGCGGCTCAGCGGAGCCTGTCGCGTTCATCTCGAGCTTCGAGATCAACGCAGCCACCGACCGTTTCGACGTCACCGCGTTCGGCGACACCGCCAAGGCCTACGTCGCCGGTCTTCCCGACGCATCCGGGTCGTTCAACGGCTGGTACGACACCGACACCAACCAGACCTACACCGCTGGTGTCGATGGTCTGGCCCGCAAGATGTACTTCTACCCGGACTTCACCGGCACCCCCGGCGAGTACTTCTTCGGGACGGCGTTCGTCGACTTCGCCGCCCAGTTCGACGTCGGCGGCGCCGCGTCGATCTCCGGGACGTGGTCCGCGGCGACGCCGTTCTCGAAGGTCGGCTGACCGATGCCCTGGAAGTTCGTCCACGACGGCAAGACGTACAGCGAACGCGACCTGACTCTTGGCCAGGCAGAGAGGATCGAAGAGATCCTCGACACCAACTGGGGTCAGATACACCCGATCCGAACCGCGAAACATGCGGTCGTCATCGCAGCAGTGATGGCGTCCGATGCGTTGGGCCGTGACTACGACTCTGTCGTGGGCGAAGTCCGGGGCTCGAACATGCTCGAGTTCATCGACGAGGTCGGCACCGAAGTCGAGGACACGCCGGACATCTACACCGACGGAAACCCTCCCGAGGCGGTCGAGACGCCGACCGCTCGATCATCTGGGCCCTGAAGCACTGGGGTTGGCCGCCGTCTGTGACGCGTCAACAGACACTCCGTGACCTTCGAATGATCAACGACTCGATGAGGTGAAGTAGTGGCACTCACCGAGCGGCTCGCGATTGTCATCACCGCGGACGGGGCGAAGGCGGCTGCGGAGTTCCAGAAGATCGGCAAGTCCGCTGATCAGGCGTTGGGTGCGGCGGAGTCGAAGTCCCAGAAGTTCGCGCTCGGCATGCAGAAGGCTGGTGTCGCCGCAGCGTCGCTCGGTGCTGTCGCTGCGGTCGGGCTCGGCAAGGCGGCGCAGAAAGCCGGCGAGCTCGAGCAGGCCGTTGGTGGCACCGAAGCTGTGTTCGGTGCTGCGGCGGCGACGATCGACCAGTTCGCTGATGGCGCAGCGAAGTCGATGGGGTTGTCGGAGCGGGCGTTCCGTGAGGCGACGACCCGTATCGGCGGGTCGCTGAAAGGCCTCGGGTTCGACACTGCGGAGGCTGCCGATCAGGCGGTCCGTCTGACGCAGGTCGCCGCCGACCTCGCCGCTACCTACGGCGGAACGACCCAGGAAGCTGTCGAGGCGCTGGGCGCGGCGTTCCGTGGCGAAGCGGATCCGGCTGAGCGGTTCAACCTGTTCCTCAACCAGAACCGGGTCAACGCGAAAGCGGT
>JACCDR011629802.1_pt1 | contig 10635 bp, 10 predicted proteins | sample 7446431 | NCBI WGS metagenome assembly JACCDR01 (sample SAMN15323443, study PRJNA562643) | freshwater metagenome | isolation source: river surface water | place: USA:Blue River Watershed | collected 2017-08-17 | reverse complement strand
GCGCCTAATAACTTCAAAATGCACGAGGAAGATGGCCATGCCTACGTCTCGAAACAGCCCCAAGGTCCAGAAGAAGAAAGCGCCTGCAAAGAAGCAATGGAAGGCTGCCCCGTCGAAGCCATCGGCGACTTCGCAGACAAAGCCTAAAGCCCGACGTAAGTCTAAGAAGCCTGCTCCTGTAGGCGAGACTTTAGCCCTGCTCAAACGCTATTACCCAGATGCTCACTGCGCTTTGAATTTTGAAACTCCTTTTCAATTATTGGTAGCGACTATCTTGTCGGCTCAATGCACAGATGAAAGAGTTAATAAGGTCACACCAGAATTGTTTAAACGATTTCCTTCGGCTGTTGAAATGGCGAAAGCTCCTTTGGCAGAAATCGAAGAGCTCATTCGTTCGACAGGATTTTTCAAGAATAAAGCCAAGAATATCTTAGAAACAGCCGAGATTCTGGTTGAGAAATATCAGGCGGCTGTTCCTCGGGAATTGAATCAATTGGTGGAATTAGCCGGAGTTGGTCGAAAGACGGCAAATGTCGTCTTAGGAAATGCCTATTCAATTACCAGCGGTGTGGTCGTTGATACGCATGTGACTCGGTTGAGCCAACGTTTTGGTTGGACCCAATCTGATAATGCCGTGATTATTGAGCGCGAATTGCAGAAGATTATTCCCTATGATGACTGGATTCTTGTGTCTCATTTGTTGATCAGTCATGGGCGCGAAGTGTGCAAGGCCAGAAAGCCTCTATGCGCCACTTGTTTTGTGTTTGAACAATGTCCCAAAATAATTTGATAATAGATCCATGTTTGTAGCTTTTTTTGAAAGCGTAAAATACGTCGGCCACTTGCTTCCCATTTCTTTTCTGCGGGTTTTTCTTGGCTATTATTATCTACAAATCGCCATGGAAAAGTTTCGGGGAGATTTTCTTTTAAGACCCAAGCTGGCGGCTCAGGTCGCAGACGCACTTCCTTCAATTCAAGCGCCTCAGTGGTACCGGCTCTTTTTAGAAACGGTGATGGTCCCGAATTGGCAGGTTTTCGCATTTATTGTTTTAGGTTGTGAATTCGCCATCGCGATTTCTTACTTGTTAGGCTATGTTGTGAGACCTGTCGCTATTTTGGCAGTGATCCTGAGTCTTAATATGCTCGTGATTTCCGGAAATCAGTTTGATGATATGTACAAAACATTTATCGCGATTCATTTGATGATGGCTTGGGTAGGTGCGGGCCGATGTTTAGGTCTCGATTATTATTTCTTTAAACGTCGCCGTGGAATTTGGTGGTAAGCGATGAAAAATTTTTTGATTTTCCTTGTTCTTATTTTCACTGGTCTTTTTTCAGCTATCTACCTTAAAAGAAACAGTCAAAATGCCGAAGATGGGCGTCCTGTTCTCAAAGTTTTCGCCTCTTCCAGTTTCATTTCTCAGTGGGGCCCTGGTCCTTGGCTGAAGGAAACTTTCGAAACGACTTGCGATTGTCGAGTCGATTTTCAAGACAGTGCTGATTCCAATATTTTGATTCAAAGATTGAAATCAGAAGGCCGTCTGGGTGGAGCTGATGTTGTTTTGGGTTTTGATCAATATGACTTAGAGCTTGCACAAAAAGGTCTTGAGTGGAAAAAAATGAATCTTCAAGATTTCGATCTTGTTGAATCGGTAAAGCTGTCTTTGAATCAAGATACTTTTATTCCTTATGATTGGTCTTTGCTTTCTTTTGTCGTGAGAAAATCTGATTTTCCTGTTTTGCCTAAAAAATTAGATGATCTTATGGCTCCTGAATTCAAAGGACAAATCGTCATGGAAGATCCAAGAACTTCGTCTCCTGGTTTGCAGTTCTTGTTGTGGTTGATTCAACTCAAAGGTGAAGAAAAGGCTTTCGAATTTCTAGCGCAATTTAATCAACACATTCACTCTTATGCTCCCAATTGGTCATCGGCTTATGGTTTATTTCAAAAAGCTCAAGTTAAAAGTGTTTATTCTTATGTGACATCGCCGATTTATCACTTGCTCGAAGATAAATCGACGGATGTGGTGGCTCTCGAGTTTGCAGAGGGTCATCCTATGCAGACAGAGTTCGCAGGTATTCCGGCGACTTGTCGAAATTGTGAATTGGCGACGCAGTTTGTTTCATTATTGATGTCTAAAGAAGCGCAGAAAATCATTATGGAAAAAAATTATATGCTTCCGGTGATTAATGGAGTGAGAGAGGGAACCGTTTTTTCAAGTCTTCCAAATTATAAAATTTCAGAGTTCAAGGTTTTACCTTCTTTGAATGACAGAGAAAGAATTTTGAAAAAATGGTCAGCTCTTCGCCGAGGAGAATAATTCTCGCCATTTTTATCGTCTTTTTGTTTTTCCCTTATCTGCTGCTCACTGTTCATTTACCTGGAATTTCAGCCCCTGATTTCTCAGAACTGTGGTGGGCTTTTAAAAATAGTTTTCTTCAAGCATTTGCCGGAGCTTTTTTTACCCTGCTATTAGCTGTTTATTTTCTTAGAGGTTATGCTTTTCTCGCCAATCGCTGCGGCTCCTATGTTTGGTTGCTAAATTTAGCGGTGCTTTTGCCAACCTTACTTCCGGCTCTTTTTATTATTTTGATCATTATGGCGACATTAAATCCTTTCCCTGTAGGTATCGTCGCTATGACGATCATTTATTGTGTGCTCAATATTGGCTTAGCTACCTTATTGTTAATGAATGTTGTTGATCGCAAACTGAGACCTTTGCTGGAGCTCTCTGCCATTGAAGGGGCTTCGATGCTTCAATTTTTGCGAGCATCCATGGGTTGGGTTGCTCGAGATATATTAGGAATTTTCATTTTTCTATTCATTCTCAATTTTGCCAATTTTTCAGTGCCATTTACCGTAGGCGGTGGTCAGATGACGACCTTGGAGATTTTGATTTACGAAAAAATCAGAATTTCAGGTCAGTGGGGAGAGGCTCTGTTTTTAGCTTTCTTTCAGCTAATTATTTTAGCGGCCTTTTCATTTCTTCAGCCTCAGTTTAGACCCAGGCTGACCGGAAGAACTGAAAGTGTCTTTCTTTTGCCAGCCAAGGTTCCGGCCGTTTTGTTTCTCATTTTTGTCTTTTCTCCTTTTGTCATTTTCATAGCCAAGAGCTTTTCAGCTTGGGATCAGGTATTTTTGATTCCTAACCTTTGGCACCAAGCTCAAAACACGATTCTGACGAGCATGATGCTCTCTCTAGGTGTTGGATTTGTGACTCTGTTTTTATTATTTCTTACAGTCTACGTCGAATCGAGCTCGCCTCTTCATCGCTTACTTAATTCTATTATCGCACCTAGCACGGCGCTTGTTGGCTTTTCGATGCTGTTTTTTCTGGCTGATCGTGAGCCATGGAATTCTTTGAAATGGATTCTGGGATTTTCTTATTTGATTTTTACGACTCTGTATCGCTGGGGATGGAATCAAAGCCTAACAGATCTCAAGCATCAAATAGCGGTGGCAGAAAGCTTGGGAGCTTCAAGAAATTTAATCTTTCTGAAAATTCAATTGCCTCAGCTATTAAAGCCAGCTTGCCAAATTGCAGGAATTGCAAGTTTGTGGGCGATGGGTGATTTTGCTTTGGGAAAAATTGTTTTAGGAGAAGATGTGACCTTGGCGTTATTAATTGAAACATTGATGACCAGCTATCGAACAGAAGCCGCCTTGGCTTTGATGAATTTACTTTTTTTGATGGGGTTTTTGACTTATTTTTTCTTTATAGGAGTGGCGTATGTCGGTCGTCGAGCATCTGAAAAAGACCTATGATGATTTTTCTATCGACATTCCTCGATGGGAAATTCTAGAAAAAGGAACTCATGTTTTGTGGGGAGCTTCGGGATCAGGGAAAACTTCGGTTTTGAGAATCCTTTTAGGTTTAGAGTCTTGCCCAGGTCTTTCGTGGAAATGGGGCAGTGAAGATCTCGCTCAATTGAGCATGAAGGATCGCCGGATAGGTGCTGTTTTTCAAACTCTGGATTTATTCCCACACCTTAGCGGCAAGCAGAATATTTATTTTCCAGTGCAGGCGCGCGAAATTCCTGAAGCGCAAGCCTCTGAGCGATTTGAAAAACTAAAGAAAATTTTAGAATTAGATTCTTTTCTTCATCGAAGAGCAGAGCTTTTATCCGGCGGAGAAAAGCAAAGAGTAGCCCTGGCGAGAGCACTGATGTCTTTTCCGCGAATTCTCTTTCTCGATGAGCCTTTTTCAGCTCTAGATCAGCGATTGAAAGCGGATGCAAGAAAGCTTGTGAAAGACATTTTACGAGAGACAAATACCCCGGCCTTGTTGATTACCCACGACCCTTTAGATGTGGAATTTCTGGCTGATCAGGTCTCAGAAATCAAAAAAGGAAAGCTCCTGTCTAGAGTGTAGACAGATCTTTTTTTCCCGATTTTGCCTAAATTGTCACTTGGGAAGCAATCTACGAGGTGCCTAGAGCGCTTCGACTTTTACCTCAGAAAAGACTCTCTAGAATTCGATAAAAAAAAGCATATCGGTTATAACTAGCTTCTGAAGTTCGAAGGAGAATTTCCTATGAAGCGGGCCTTTGTTTTAATCATGCTATCTCTTTTTGTCGCTGCTTGCGGCGGCTCTGGCAATGGTTTTCGCCTGGGAAATATGCCTGCTCCAGGTGATGAAGTTTCCGCTCCAATTCCTGATTTTGATTTTACCAATGTAGGCCCTTATCCTGATATGAGTGTGCCTTACCCGACAGACGAGCCTATTGTTGAAGCGACGACAACGACAACGACATCAACAAGCACGACGACGACACTGCCCGGTGATATTATCGTTATAGCTCCACCCAATCCAAAAAAGGAAAAACCAGTTGAGCAGGAATTTGATCCTGCCAGTGTTGTCCCCAGCGCAACAAAGGAAGATTTTGTCGGCTTTAACACTCTTTCTCCAACAATTTATTATAAAGCCATTATCGACGAAGAAATGGCTCGGCATTCCTGCCAGCCAGAGCAAATGATGTCGATTATGAAAAAGAATACTACGACAAAAGAAACATCTGAAATTCTCAAGCTGTGCCCAAAAGCTTTTAATAAATGTAAATTAGAAGGTTCATGTGTTGTCGCTCAAGGCGACCAAAAAATTCCTTTGAATTACCACTATTACGATGAGGCAGATCAGCGCAGTTATTTTGTTGTGACTGACGTTAAAAGATGCCCGTTTGGGTACGGCGTCCGTAATTCTTGCTTGGATCCTTATTACACAGTGGCCGCCGATTTAAATATCTATAAACCAGGCGACGTGATCTATGTTCCGGCCTTGGTGGGGGTGGAGATGGGTCAGGGTCAAAAGCACCATGGTTTCTTCATCATCCGTGATCAGGGTAAGGGAATTAAGGGTCGTGGGCGTTTTGATTTCTTCACGGGCTATCACACTCATGTGAGCTCGAAGAATTTATTTAAAAAGTTCAAATTGGGCGATGTGAACACCGAGCTCAAGTATTATTTGATTAAGAATCCATCTAAACTTAACAAGTTTATTAAAGAATCTCGGAATTATCCAAATCTCCCTGTTAAGTCAGCAAACTAAGCTTTAGAGATGTCTCAAGTTTAGAAAAAGTCTAATAATCCTAAAGTTTTAACGCAAAGCGTCGATGAAGCATGTGACTGCTGAGTGAGTTTCTTTTGAATCCTTAATGGGCTTAAGGGTTTTCTTCTTTAACGTCTTGTAAGGCGATCCTCGGGGGTTGCTATTATGGGTTTACGTATCAACACAAATGTCCCCAGTATTGCCGCCCAAAGGCAACTGGGTCTATCTCAACGAAAAGCTGAAGGCGCAATGAAGGCATTAGCCAGTGGGAATCGCTTTGATAACCCAGGGGAGAGCGCAGCCGATGCTTCGATCTCAGAGCATTTGCGTGGACAGATTGCGGGTATGAAGTCCGCCAGAATGAATGCGGAAAACGCGCAATCTTTTATTCAAATCGCTGAGGGTGGGCTTAACGAACAGAATAATATTTTGATCCGTATGCGCGAGCTGTCTGTGCAATCAGCAAGCGATACTTATTCGGATGTCGAGAGAGAATTTTTAGATGCCGAATTTGAGCAGCTGAAACAAGAGATTGATCGTATAGCGATGACAACACAGTTCGGATCTTCAAAGGTCCTCGCCGGAGATTCTCGAGAATATGAATTTCAGGTCGGCGCTTATGGTGGTGAAGAAAACGTTATTACCTACAAGTCAGATGCTGATACCAGAGCATCGACACTGGGAGTGGACTCTTTACGAGTCTCTGATAAATCGGATGCGAGAGATGCGCTTGAGTCGATTGATGAAGCTTTGTCAGATATTGGAAGAGCCAGATCGAGCTTCGGCGCTATTCAAAGTCGAATGGACCATGCGATTAATCACGCTGGTGTGCAGATCGAGAATCTGGAATCAGCCAGATCTCGAATCGGAGACACTGAAGTCGCCAGTGCGGCCTCCAATATGTATAAGCAACAAGCCTTGCAGCAATATCAGATTGCCGTTTTGAATGAAGCCAATCGATTTCCGGCGTCCGTGATCAAACTTGTCGCCTAAATCTTCTCATTGAGGGGGTACCGCCCCCTCAAAATCCCTATGAAAATTGTCTCATTTTCGTTCTACCTAGACCTAGGTCGAAAAAATTTTTATTTTTTTATTCCTCATTCATTTCATACACTAGACGCGCTGCATACAAAACTAGACTCGACCTTGGTCCTTTAGTTTCCTGGACCAAGGCCGAGAAGTTATGCGTTACATGTTGGATAAGAAAACTAAAGCCTAGGAATCTCGCTCAGCAGTCACTGGCGAACCCCCCCGAAGCCAAAGTTTAAAATTCTGATAAGAGAGGGACAGTCACCCCTCTCTTGTTAAGAACCTCTTCTCCAAATTTTTTAAAAATTTATTTTTAGTTTTTGAAACTTAAGAAAGTTCAACAACACAAACTGTGCGTTTGTAAAAAAGGAGAAGTTACTATGGGCTTAAGAATTAACACAAATATGCCGTCAATTTCGGCGCAGCGGGTACTGAATGTTCAGTCGAAGCGTATGGACCATGCGACGAAAGCATTGGCTTCAGGAAGCAGAATCGTGAATGCCTCAGACGATGCTGCAGGTCTTGCGATTTCTGAATCGTTAAAAGGTCAGACTCGCGGTATCGCGCAAGCGAGAAACAATGCCTTCAACGCTGGATCAGCGATTCAGGTTTCTGAAGGTGGATTGAACGAAATCAATAATATTTTAATTCGTATCAGAGAGTTAGGCATCCAAGCCGCTTCTGATAATATCGGTGAAAAAGAGCGCGGATTCTTGAATGAAGAGTCTAAGAACTTGTTAGAAGAAGCAGATCGTATCGCTAAATCGACAAGATTCGGTGATAAAATGTTACTCGATGGTTCTGGTGGAGAGCAAGAATACCATGTTGGTGCTTTCGCCGGAGAAGAGAACGTAATCAAGTTCTCGCTGGACGCCAACGCAACAGCTTCAGAGCTGGGAATTGATGGTATCGACGTATCTGATAAATCGGGCGCACGTGATGCTCTATCAACAGTGGATTCAGCTCTTGAAAAATTAGGAGTTTTGCGCGCTAACTTTGGTGCCATCCAGAGCCGATTAGATGCGACGACTTCGAATTTAGATATTCAGTATGAAAACTTATCAGCAGCTAACTCACGTATCCGTGACACAGACGTTGCTAAAGAATCTGCAGAGATCGCTTCTGCTCAGATCTTGCAACAAGCTGCGGTGGGTGTGCTCGCACAAGCTAACCAATTTCCTTCGGTAGCTCTTAAATTAGTAGGATAAATAAAAGTATTCCAGGGATCTCTCTTCATCGGGAGATCCTTGTCTAACCCAGGTTAGAAGATTGAGTTCTTCCTCTTATTCTCGTGAATGGACGAGATGGGGAGAGCTCTCTTGATGTCTGAAATCTTTAATATAAGGAAATTCTCTTAAACTAAAAATTTGATTGAAGATTTCAAAAAGATTTTAGTCATGAAGATCGCTATAAAAATTTTAATTTAACAAGTTTACAAGGTTGTGAGGAATCGCGAGCACAGACGCGAAAACCTCTTAAGCCCGCCCTCGGGGGATACGCTCCCGAGGGTTTTTTTCTTCATCTGTGCATTTCTTTAGCCACGATACTGAGAAGAATGTGATCTCGAGTGCGAGACATTCTTAGCTGTTTTGTTTTGTGTTTTTACCTTTTCATTCATTGGTTCTTTTTTTGGATTGTGGACAGCAACGGAGACACCCATTTCTCGATTGGCTTCTACATGGGAATCAAAAGAGGACAGAGGGGTCTGCTGTTCAGTAGAGTCATTTCCAGTGAACTTGCGTTCAAAGGATTGCGGCCTCCCTTTTGTGCTCGTTTCTTTGCTTGAGATACGAGGGCTTGTTTTCATGCTTACACTTTTTTTAGCTGATGAGTTTCTTTGAGCGGTATTTTTGACCGCTTTTTTCATTTTTTTTGCTGGCATAAAGCCTCCATGTTTGCCTCCAGTTTGCCTGGAGATTTTGTTTGTCTATTTAGGAGAAGCAAGTGATGTGCCTAGGTTTATCTTAATTCGACGCGACCTAGTGGCGGGTAGGAATTGAAAGTGCGGGATTTTTACCGAGAGCTCGGGATTTTTACCCCGGTCACTACTTCTATTTATTTGGCCTTATTCCGACAACTTCCATTTGATTGAACTGTTGATAATCCATGACATTCTGAAACTGACGTCCCCATTCAATAACTTTCGAATAAGGCCTGTGATCAAATAAATTTCCCTGAAATCCTATGCTTTCAGTAATTCTGGCCGGAAGCAGTCGGATCCAATGTTTATAGTTTTCTTCGGTCGATAGGTGAACAACCAAATGAATGTGATTGAAGTTGATGGCTTTGCCGTAGATTTTAATTTCTTTTTCTTTGCTTATGGAAGAAATGGCATCTTCAATTTTACTGCGATGATTAATAAAGCTGTAGATTCCTCTGGCTTTAGTAGATTTCAGAACAATATGCATAGGCTTTTTAAAGCTCAGAGGTCTTTTCGATTTCCTTTTCCCTTGAAGAAGAGAACCTCCAAAATCTTTTTTTTGAGGACTGAGAAAAGGGAAAGATTCTTGCTTTGGCTTTCTATTTTGTAGAGCAAAAGATTTCATATGAGATCCTCTTCATTCAAAAGCAGGCAGAAAATTTTATTCTATGTAAGAATAGGAAAGGTATATCACGAGTTTTTAAAGTTATTTTTCTGATTCGAGAAGGTTTAGTGCTAAGTTAATTTTATACGCACGCTAATCCATCGCCCCTGAAAGAAATCTCCCTACAATAAATTATTTTGATAATTTCAAAAATTTCTTTCTATAAGCAAATCTAGAGAGAAAAAAATTGTGTCAAAGAAAAAATGGGAAGTATTTAAAAGTAATTAAGTTCTGCTTGCTTCGATACAGCTGCAGCTATTTCTCAGAGATAGAGATAGAATTCAATGAGCGAGAATTAATTCCATATCGTCCTCATATATAGATATCGAACAAACCCATAAACCAATCCCACATTATCCTCACACATATATATAGACTCAAGAAAACCCTCGATCGAGCGAAGGTCTGGCCAGACCTAGCCTGGATGATAGAAATATCTAGTCCTAAGACTCGACCTTGATCTTGAAAATCCCCCACATTAAGTCCGGAATTCCACACTAAGGTCTAGGAGAGCTGGAAAATCTCCCAAACAAAAGTCTAGTTCATACTAGACCCTGGTCTAGATCTGCTAGACGAGACTCAAGACTTGCCAGACCTCGCCGAAAGGTAAGGTAAGCAAGTTGATCCAAAGTCAGAGATGACGGGTTGAGAGAGCGTTTCGGTGTGACTGCTGAGATGTTTTCGTAAAGAGGAAGCTCTCATATAGAGAGACCAATCTTATAAATCTAGATTCGAAAACTGGAAGATCACCAACATGTATAACAAAAGCGGCATAGGATTGCCCACTTTGCATTAACAACATTCGATTAGGGTCGAGTGCAGCAACAGTCTTAAAGGAATATATCAAAACTGGGGGTCCCAATGGGAATGAGAATTACAACAAACGTGGCTTCGTTAAACGCGCAGAGAACTCTGACTTCGTCTCAGAGAGAAATCTCTAAGAGTTACGCGCAACTTTCATCTGGTAATCGTATTACCAAAGCAGCTGATGATGCTGCAGGTTTAGCGATCAGTGAAAACTTGAAATCTCAAATCAGATCTTTCAGCCAAGCGTCTCGCAATGCGAATGACGGTATCTCAATGCTTCAGGTGGCTGAAGGTGGTCTTGGTGAAGTGTCTAATATTTTAACTCGTCTCAGAGAGCTTGGTATCCAATCTGCTTCTGACACTGTTGGTGATAATGAAAGAACATTCATCAACAAAGAAGTTGATCAGCTCAAAGCCGAGGTACAACGTATTGCTAAAACAACAAAATTTGGAAAAACAAATTTGTTGGATGGAACTGGACAACAATTTGATATCCAAGTCGGTATCAACAACGATGATTTCGAAGATCGTATCAGCTTTGATCCTTCTGTTCTCGATGCAACTGCAGGAACTTTGGCGATCGACGGTCTTGATTTCTCTCAAAAAGATGGAGCGAAGTCAGCCTTGGTCGATCTTGATAAAGCTCAAGAAATGGTTTCTGGATACCG
>JACCDR010176484.1_pt1 | contig 10635 bp, 9 predicted proteins | sample 7446431 | NCBI WGS metagenome assembly JACCDR01 (sample SAMN15323443, study PRJNA562643) | freshwater metagenome | isolation source: river surface water | place: USA:Blue River Watershed | collected 2017-08-17 | reverse complement strand
TACAGTCTGGCACCGTATCGGTTGAGTTATAGTGCACACAGTACCGCCTTGACCGAACTCCCAGCGCCATCAATCGGCACGGCAATGGTGACGGCAGAGGAACAAACGGAACAAACGGAACAAACGAAACAAACGGAACAAGCGGTGCAAGGCTCGGATGTTCAGCAGTGGCATGCCGCGGCTGGCGATGCCATCCGTATAGCGTTTACGCAGGATGTTGTATCGAACAATTGGCCGTCGTTAATGAATGCGCCAGCTTTTATGAGTGCGCAGGCGGTAAGCCCTGAGCATGACGTCGCGCTTGGTTATGTTCAGATCAGCCCTCATCTGACTTGCGACCATGCTACGGCGTTGAATACCAACGCGGCAGCACGGCGGCGCCATCCGGTGTATTTGGTACAACTGTACAAAGTTGAAACTGCGGGTGTATCACCCTAGGTTGAAACCGCGGATGTATCAACCTAGTGTTGCATGAACAAAAGCTGCGTTAGGTTAAAGCTTGTTCGGTTTGATTCGCGTGGGGGGGGGGATCCCCCCATTGTGACCAGCTTGGCGTATGCGGGGCGCATTGCAAACTCTGGTGCTGCACCCTCTATCGTCGACACGCAGCGCCAATACGAATTGCCAACAGCCGCGGTTGATATAACCGGCTAGGTTATTCCGGTACGCGCTGTTCAATCTGCCAATGTGAATGCTGCTGCGCCAATAAAGGGTCCAGTTCGGTCAGCACCTGGTGCATCTCTTGTGCCAAGGTATAGGGCGGGTTAATCACCAGCATACCACTGCCGGTCATGCCAAAACCTTCGCTATCGGGCAGCGGGCTGTATTCAATACGCAACTGATTTTTTATGCCGGTCGCGGCAATCGCATCTAGGACGGCTTCAATGGCCGCTCGTTCAATCACCGGGTACCAAATGGCAATGGTGGCTTGCGGGAAGCGCTGATGCACTTGCTGCACACCTTTGAGCAAATCCTGATATTCATGTTTTAACTCATAGGGTGGGTCAATCAGCACTAATCCACGCTTAGGCAGCGGCGGTAGCATGGCACGCACACCGGCATAGGCATCCATATTTTCAATACGGCAAAACCGACGCCCGCTAAATTGGCTTTGTAGCAGTGGAAAATCGCTCGGATGCAGCTCGGTGGCTTGAATGCTGTCGGTAGCGCGCAGCATCAGGCGCGCAATACTGGGCGAGCCTGGGTAGTAGTTGAGCATGCCATCTGGATTGAGCGATTTAATCAATTCGATATAGCAGGCCAGTGCTGGCGAGCTGGCTTGATAGTCAAAAAGTTTACCGATACCGGTTTGGTACTCGCCCGTTTTTTGTGCATGTTGGCCGTGCACGCTGTAGAGACCTGCACCAGCGTGGGTGTCGTGGTAGCAGAGCGGTTTATCTTTTTGCAGCAGGTAACGCAAAATGGCGACTTCCACCACATGTTTGATAACATCGGCATGATTGCCGGCATGAAAACTGTGACGATAACTCAGCATTTGCGCTCCTTTGGCATGGCGAACAGCGGTCGCGGAAAAAGCCGACAGCATACTGCGCCATGCGACAAACTCAAGTGCTATCTTCGCCCAACGCTAGAATTCAGCTACAATAGCGGTTTTTCCCAATGTGGCGTAGTGCAGAACCCTGCAGTGCCGCGTTCGACTAACCGATAGAGAGCCTGTTGTGAGTAAATCTGCTGCCCCCCGTTCGACTGCACCTGTAAAACACCCAGCGTCAAGCCGAAGTTCTGCGGCAAGTCGCAGTACAAAAGAAATTGTTGATGCAGCTAAAGCTAAGCGTCAGCAGGACGGCGCTAAAGGTCGTGCGCACGGGCGTTCGCAGGATGGTGCGCAGCAAAACCAACCGCAACACGCAACACAGAATTTGTCGGATGATAAGGCGCCTCGCCGAGGCGGCTATCGTGAGCATACAGGCGCAGGGCAGGCATCGGCTGCCAAGCCTGCACATGCGGCGGCCAAAGCCAAGCGTTTGCAGCAAGAGCGCAACAATCGAGTGCGGGTCATTGACGATGATCTTCTGCAAAAACCCTGGGTGAATGCAGAGTCAGCCCTCAATTCGAAAGAAAAGTTAAGTGCACAAGAGAAATTAAGTGCGCAAGAGAAATTAGACGCCGGTTTACTCAAACAGCTGAAGCAGCAAGAAGGTAAAATTCATGGCGAGAATAGCTGCCACGTCACCTTTAGCCGACGTCCACAGGATGTCATCCGTTTATATTTGGCAGAAGATGTCGCGCCACGATTTGCCGATGTGATGAAATATTTAGCGCAGCATAAGCGGGCTTATCACCTGGTGAGTCACGCCGAGTTAGAGAAAATCGCCGGTAGTCAGCACCATGGCGGTGTGGTGATGATTGTGAAACGTAAAGATGAAGTGAGCATTGCCACCTATTTGCGGTTACACCGTCACAAAACGCAAGACTGCTTATTAGCGTTGGATGGGGTAGGGAACCCGCATAATTTAGGCGCTATCGCCCGCAGCTGTGCGCATTTTGGCACCAGCGCTATTGTGATGACCGAGCCACAATTATTGCAATCAGGCGCCGCGGCTCGTACTGCCGAAGGTGGTGTTGAGTTTATTCAGCCACTGCAATGTGACTCGCTGACGCAGGCACTGCAGCTGTGCCGGCAAGCCGGCTACACTGTGATTACCACATCGAGCCATGCCGGTGTGTCGTTGTATAAATCTAACTTGCCGGCCAAAGTGGTGATTGTGTTTGGCGAAGAGATGCAAGGTGTGTCGGCGGCCGTGGCCAAGTCGGCAGATATTGCGCTGCAGATCCCAGGCACTGGCCATGTAGAGTCGTTAAACGTCAGTGTGGCGGCCAGTTTGATTCTGGGCGAATGGTATCGTCAGCAGCAATAAACCCTGTGATCACTGCCATCAGGTGGTGATTGAGCCTTGCATGAATGGGGAGCGCCGTGATACGTCTCACAGCGATGTGATCTGTGGCGCAGCGATGTCACCTGCCGTGGCGATATGTGGGGCTGGGCCGCCAAGCTATGCTTTCTAATGCGGCTTTCCACTGCGGCTTTCCACTGCGGCTTTCCACTGCGAAGCCACCCATAACTTAAGGCTTAAACAATTTTACGTGGGTGAGTGGGGTTAGGTGTTGCTGGCCAAGTTTTGCCGCTGCTCCGCAGCTTTATAGCGTTGCCATAAAATATGTACCCGCTCGACATAGGCTTGGGTTTCGGCGTAAGGGGGGATGCCTTGGTGTTTTTTGACCGCCCCCAGTCCCGCATTGTAGGCCGCCATCATTAAGCGAGTATCACCGTTGAGTGCTTTTTGTAAGCGCGCCAGATGTTTTACCCCACCCATAATATTGCTGCGTGCTTCGTAGGGATCTTGCACGCCCAGCTCGGCCGCGGTGCCCGGCATCAATTGCATCAGACCTTGTGCGCCTTTGGGCGAACGAGCCCGAACACTAAACCCCGATTCGGCATGGATCAGGGCGCGGATCAATGCTGGATCCAATCGATGTTTGGAGGCGGCTTGGTCGATGGTGTCTTTGTGGGCGTGTAGAAATAACTTGGTATTGCTCCAATCCACTTTGCTTCGAACATCGCAGGCAAAACAGTTGTATTTCATCAGTTTGTACGGCCGGTTCAGCGGCGGTCGATCTGAGAAGGCAATCACACCATTGGCTTGGGTATATTGATAAACCTTGATATTTTGTGCGCTAGCTGTGCCTTGCCACACCAGCCCTACCATCAATGTAAGCGTGCAGGCTAACCCCGCTCCAATCCGTTGACGAGGCGATACAACATGCAACAAAGGCCATGACGGATGCTGTTTCATTAATAAAAACTTTACGGCTAGCTAAACACAGGGCTCATTATAGGGCGAATTTGCATTTCGCCAAGTAGTTAATAGCGTGTTTTGTTGTGAAATTGTTGAAAAGGTAAACAGCATACATGCACAGCTACGCTGGCATCTTGCCATCAGCATGGCGATCTTTCGGCATGCTTCCGGCTCATGGATATGACACAAGACATGGACTCATAAAAGATGTCACAGGCAATACAACATAAAGGTCGGGATTATAGCTGACGGTCCGGTTCGGTGGCTGAACTGGGTCTGCAGAACTAGGTCTGCAGAACTGGGGCAACCTAGGGGTCAGCTATAAGCACCTAAATATGAGTGTTCGCGATAAACGTTAACCGCGGAAGCTAAATACCGAGCGGAAACCTGAACCTGAACTGCCACTGCGGCGATCTTGACGACGACGGCGCATCCAAGAGTGCAGCTCTTGACGTTTACTCTCTAACCAATCGGCCTTGGTCAATTTAGCCGCGTCACCACGACGTGCAAGTTCTGCATCACGGTATTGGTTGAACTCGGCAAATGCTTTCAGTTCATCATCCAGCTCGCGCGCGACCAATTCGATCATGATGGCATCATCGAGGAAACCCAGCACTGGGATATGATCAGCAATAATGTCTTCTGGTTTGGTGAAATAGGCAAGCGCAGCCAGTACGTCGGTTTTTTCATCGGCGTCTAAATTCCATTCAGCATCTTCCACCATGGCCACTAGCTGTGCCAGCACATCCAAACGCTCACGCACAAATAGAGGTAGACGTGGATTGACCACATCCAATAATGCGCGAGCTGCCGCTAAAATGGCCGCATCCGTCTGTGGGGTGCGTTCGGTAGAGTTGAGTAACGATTGCGTTTTCTCCATGAGTTCACGGAAGTAATCGAGATCTTGTTCTTGTAATTCGAAAGTAACTTGCAGTGACATATGCATCTCCTTGAGCGGTCAGCCCATCGCGTTGGCAGTGATTATCCTTGCTCGGTTGGCGCCAACCAGCACGGTGTTGTATCGAATGATCCGGTTACATTGAGATTACCCTAATCTTTCATACCAACAACGGCCGTGCGATAGCCAACCCATGGCAGAGGTTCACTGGTAGTCTCGGTGAGTTTTATCTCAAGGTCAATAGGTTAATGCAGGTAAATAAACAATTGAATTTCATTATGAATTGGTAAATTTTGCTTCTATATTCGGCGAATATGCGTCGGCCGAGCTAGTTATGACTGACTGGTTATGACTGACTGGGTGTAGCTGGTTAGTTGTGATAGTTGTGATAATGGAGATAGCCCGACGTACCTGAGTGTTGAAGCTAGAGTTCGCATAGCGCGCTGGAAAACGAACTATTTTTTGTTCTGCTCTTGAAATTCAATCACTTGGTCATCATTTATGGGGAAGGTGAATACTGTCACGTCTTGGACACAGAGGCGGGATAATGTAACGGTAGGTATAAGATCTTTTTTGGCTGTCGCCGTATTTTTAATTTGTTTTATCGATTAAATAAATTTGTTTTATTCGTTTTGAAAGATAATTTTTTTCGACTAGTATTGGTTCATCGCAACAAAGTCGTCGTATAAACGCTAGGTTGCGAGTCATCAACGCAGATGTGCCAACGCGCATTGCAAGTTTGATGATGGTTGCGAACACGCAAAAGTTACGATGATTTTTAATTTAAACTGATTAACACCACAACGGAGAGAGTTCCATGTCAATCATTAACAGCAAAGTTAAGCCATTCAAAGCACAAGCTTTCCACCAAGGTAAATTCATCACTGTGACCGATCAAGATCTGATCGGCAAATGGTCTGTGGTATGTTTCTACCCAGCGGACTTCACGTTCGTGTGCCCAACTGAATTAGGCGATTTAGCTGATTTCTACGCAAAATTCCAAGAAATCGGTGTTGAAGTGTACTCAGTATCTACCGATACTCATTTCACGCACAAAGCATGGCATGATGCGTCTGAAACTATCAAAAAAATCAACTACCCAATGGTAGCTGACCCAACAGGTGTGATCAGCCGTAACTTCGACGTGATGATCGAAGAAGAAGGTTTAGCACTGCGTGGTACCTTCGTGATCAACCCACAAGGCGAAATCAAAGTTGCTGAAATCCATGACTTAGGCATCGGCCGCAGCGCTGCAGAATTGTTCCGTAAAGTACAAGCTGCACAATACGTTGCTAACCACGATGGCGAAGTGTGCCCAGCGAAATGGACACCAGGTGAGAAGACCTTAGCACCATCATTAGACTTAGTTGGTAAAATCTAAGTATTAGACTTGGTTTATCGCAAGTAAGTACGATCTAAGTGCTCGCTTACCAAACCCCGCTTCGGCGGGGTTTTGCGTTTTGGCCGCAAGGGCTTGTCAAGTGCGTGCTAATTTCAGTTTATAAAAAACCTACAGAAAATCATTTTAAAACCTCATACTGTCGTAAAACGCAGTTTAATGTGGAGTTGTCCTTAGTATGCAGCAGCCAGCAGCACAGTTAACCGAATCCTATATCAGCGCTGCGGCGCAAGCGTTATGTCAGCGCCGACGCCAAGGGGAGGTTTCACAACGATTAGCCGACGCATGGCGTCCACAGACGGTGCAGGATGCGTTTGCCATCCAGCAGCAAGTTGCCAAGCGGATGGGGCTGGTCATTGGCTGGAAATGCGGTATGCCAAAATTCACCGAGGATGGAATTTGCCAACCGGTGGTGGCGCCTTTGTACGCGCTTGAGTTGCAGCAAGGTCATGAATGTCGGCTGTGGCCATCGACGGAACAACAGGCGCGGGTCGAACCCGAATATGCCTACCCTGTGCTGGCGGATCTGACGCCGGATCGGAATTATCAAGATGCCGAGTTGCTCTCTGCAATGGGCAATCCTCACATTGCCTTTGAGCTTATTCAGAGCCGTTTTCATCCCGACGCCAAGGCGAGTTACTACGAGCAGTTGGCGGATGGGTTATTTAATCAAGGGCTTTGGCTAGGCCCTGCTTTACAGCATCCACCGCAAGCACAGTTTTTACTGCAACTACGCCAACGTGGAGCCGTGCAGTTGTTGTCAGCCAGCCACCCAAATCTACAGCCGATGGCGCCTCTCGTTCCGGTGCTGCGCTTTTTATTGGCACAGGGCATCACTATTCAAGGCGGCCAGTGGTTGATCACAGGTTCATTTGCCGGCGTAATACCCTGTAGCATGGCAAGCACTATTGGGTTTTCGTTTGGAGCTGAACCCGAAGTACAAATAAAATTTTTGCCCCGCGCGCAGGGTTAAACGAGCGAAGCGTTGGTGAGGGATCGCAGATTGAGGTTATATGGCGTTTTTGCAAGCATCGTTGCAGATCATGTCGATAACCTCCAGCTGAGTCCTCTTTTTAGTCTCTTTTTAGTTGTTTTGTCATCATCATGGCGGCAAATGTCGCGGCTTCTTGGCGCACATTTCATAGGCTGCGCCTTGATTAATCAAATTTAATGATGAGATGAATTTGTTTTATTCGTTTTATAAGATTTAAAAATTACACTAATCTACATACATGCCACGACATAGCAGCCTGCTGAGAAAGAAAAACGCAGCTGCTGGTCAAACCTGAATAACGATTGAGTAGAGGAAGGATCACATTATGTTAGATGCCAATTTAAAAGCGACCTTAGCCACGTACTTACAAAATCTGAAAACACCGGTACAGTTGGTGTTAGCGGCGGATGCCAGCGAAAAAGGCCAAGAATTACAAGCACTGGCGCATGATATTGCCAGTTTAACCCCGCTGATCACTGTGGTTGCAGCCGAGCAAGCGGCACGCGTACCCTCCATGCAAGTGATCGGCACCGCGAAAAACACGGCCATCACCTTTGCCGGTGTGCCTATGGGGCATGAATTTACATCTTTAGTGTTGGCGCTGCTGCATTCCGGCGGTCACCCGATCAAAGAAGAGGCGGATACCTTAGCGCAAATTGCCGCTTTAGAAGGTGAGTTTAACTTTGAGATTTATGTATCGCTGAGCTGCCAGACGTGTCCGGAAGTGGTTCAGGCACTGAACTTAATGGCCGCGGTCAATCCAAACATCAAAACCACCATGATTGATGGCGCCGTGTTTTCGCAAGAAGTGGCGAGCCGCAATATCATGGCGGTACCGACGGTGTTCTTAAACGGCGTGCAGTTCTCCCAAGGTGGCATTAGTCTTGGCAACATTTTAAACAAAGTCGATGCCAATGCGGCATCACGGCAAGCGGCTGCGCTGGCAAACAAAGGCAACTTTGACGTGTTAGTGGTCGGTGGCGGCCCTGCGGGTGCATCTGCGGCTATTTATGCCGCGCGCAAAGGCTTAACCACAGGGGTGTTGGCTGAACGTTTTGGTGGTCAAGTGGCGGATACCGTTGGTATCGAAAACTTTATTTCGGTGAAAGAAACCGAAGGTCCAAAGTTAGTGGCGAACCTCGAAGCGCACGTCCGGCACTATGAAGTGGATATCATGAACAACCAACGGGCGGTTAAACTAAGCCAAAATGAGTTGTTTGAAGTGGAACTGGCCAATGGCGCCGTGCTGAAATCCAAAACGGTGATTTTGTCCACGGGGGCACGGTGGCGCGAAATGAACGTCCCAGGTGAGAAAGAGTACCGGGGACGTGGGGTAGCGTACTGCCCACACTGTGATGGTCCTTTATTCAAAGGTAAAAAGGTTGCCGTCATCGGTGGTGGTAACTCAGGTATTGAAGCCGCCATCGATTTGGCGGGGATTGTCGAGCATGTCACTGTGCTGGAATTTGACAGTAAGCTGCGCGCGGATGCTGTGCTGCAGAAAAAAGCCGCGTCCATGGGCAATATCACTATCATTACCCAAGCGCAAAGCACTGAGGTGCTGGGTGATGGTAACAAAGTGACCGGTATTAACTATACCGATCGCAGCACCGGTGAGGCTAAACATATTGGTTTGGATGGTATTTTTGTGCAAATCGGCTTAGTACCAAATACCGAGTGGTTGCGCGGCGTGGTTGAGCTCACACCTCGTGGGGAGATCATCGTTGATGCGCATGGTCAGACGTCGTTAAAAGGTGTCTTTGCCGCCGGTGATGCAACCAATACACCGTTTAAGCAAATCATTATTGCGATGGGGTCGGGTGCTACCGCTTCGCTAGGGGCTTTTGATTACCTGATCCGGAATTAATACTGCCGAGGGTTAAGCGCTCGAGTGTATGCGACGGATGAACCCGCTGTTAAAAACCGATAATGCCGAAGGTATTATCGGTTTTTTGTATATATGCAGGGCATTTTTATAGTTAGCATCTTATCTGTTGGAAACGGCTGCCTAGCGTGAGGTCTTAGTGTAAGGTGCTAGCGTAAGGTGTTGCTGGCACTGGGCAAGCATGCCGCGCAATGGCGATTTATGAATAAAGTACAGCGTTTATGCAGGCGTTGGTGCAGATGTTACACAGCTGTCGTGCGACATTATTGAAACGGAGCGCCAAGTCTGGGCGAACCTGCGGCACGGCCTTCTCCCCAGTTAAGGCAAAAGCCTGCGAGTGGGCGATGCATCAAATGAACGGCGCGATGTTGCGGAAGGTTGCAGCAGGCTAATATTTTACTCAACGCAGCGGTAATGCTCGGTCGTCACTTCGGCAATACGATCAACACCACCACAGGCTTGCACCGCCAATGCATGTTGTTTATTAAGCTCAAACTGTTGCTGTAATGACGGGATAAGCGCTAGCACTAATAAAGCGACGCCACCGATATACCACCATTTTTTTGTCGTAGGTTGTGCTTTTTGATTCACAGTATGTCCTTTATGGCTCGGTTTTACACCATGACGGCTAAATGTATCAACAAGGTAGCCACTCACGTAAATCGACATCACTGCTGCATGTCGACTCATAATTAGATGTGACATCTGTTCTAGATGTTACACCTGTATAGATGTTATCTGTGCCGGATTATAAGCATCCCTCCAGCGACTGTCACGCTATGCCTTGAGCTATGCCCTGAGCTATGTATTGAAGTATGCCTTGAGCTATGTATTGAAGTATGCCTTGAGCTATGTATTGACTGAGGAATCCCCACAAATGGTGTAGGTAAAACATATAGTTAGGCTACAAGGGAACATTCATGGCAGTTCCTGATCTGATCATTCGCCAAAAGTCACATTTCAAGAATGATAGCCATGAATGTTCAACGAATGCTCGCCGATTTTCTATCATTTGTCACGCCAAAAAACATCCACAAAGCCCGAATGGCGTCACTTTGCGCATCATTACAAAGTTTGGTCACTAACGGCAAATACACCGTGACTGCCATCGGTCGTGGCATTCAAAGTGACACCACTCAAAAAAACTGTACTAAAAGAGCAAATCGGTTGCTTAGTAATGACGCTTTTCAAGCCGATATTCCGCTCATTTATGCGGCGCTGACGAAAGCATTAGTTCATACTAAACAGCCACTTATCATGATTGATTGAAGTAATGCTAACAATAAAAGCGCCACTTTATCTTGCGGGCCAGCCTCGCGCTCGAAGGCCGCGCTTTGATCTTGTTGCAAGACGTGAAGGCCGTTGATGATTACAACTGCCCACACGTACATCAGGCTTTTTTGCTAAGGCTGAAGGCTAGTTTGCCTACGGATTGCCGACCGGTTATCGTCACCGACGCTGGATTTAAGGTGCCGTGGCTGAAGCAAATTCGTAAATTGGGTTGGCATTACATCGCTCGAGTTCGTGGCAATCAGATACTGCAATTACCTGATCCCAATGCATTTATTAGTGTGGAGCAGCTCTACAAAAAAGCGAGAACGACACCGCAGAGCCCGGGTAGTATTAGACTCAGCCGAAGCC
>JACCDR012326005.1_pt1 | contig 10636 bp, 5 predicted proteins | sample 7446431 | NCBI WGS metagenome assembly JACCDR01 (sample SAMN15323443, study PRJNA562643) | freshwater metagenome | isolation source: river surface water | place: USA:Blue River Watershed | collected 2017-08-17 | reverse complement strand
AGCAATGCCCGAAAAGTAGTTTTTATCAACATGATTATTGGTAGGAGAGTAGTCATAATCAAAACCAGAGGCTTTAGACTGAAACGAACCGAATACACTAATTACGGGTAGTTTATTTCTGCTCAAGAGTTTCTGCGTATTTTCAGCAATGTTGATGCGTGATTTTACGAATAAAAGCGTCGGATTATTCTCAATCGCCAAAGTAGAACCTAATTGCTCAGGAATTTTACTGAAATACAAAGTATCTAATTGAAAATGCTTGGTAGGCGAGTTTAATAAAATGGACAATTGGTTAGTTGCTTGTAATTCAATATTTTGAGCTTCTATTTCGCCAAGTTTGGCATTAGAAACTTCGGCGTTTGCAATAGAAGAATCTACACCAGCATTCAGTCCATTGGTGGTTCTGGCTTTAATTACTTCACGCAAGGCAGCTACTCTTTTGTAGTTTTGTTTACTGATTTCTACAAATTTTTGAGCCGCCAAAAGGTTGAAATAAGCCGCCGTAATTTTGATAGCATGAATGAATTTTTCTTGTTGCAAATCCAATGAATCTCTGAATACTTGCGATTTGGCAAGATCCACACTTGCTTTCAAACGACCGAAAGTATATACATCCCAGTTCACGTTTGAAGCGTACAAAGCCCCAAAAGCTGTATTCCAGTTTTGGTTTGCAGAGCTTGGCCCAGCCGCTGCCATGCCTACACCTCTGTAAGGATACAAAGAACCAAACTGTCCATTAGCTGTTCCGTAATTGTTTTGTACCGCCGCCGTTACATCGGGCAAAAATTGTTTCTGAGCATTTATTACTAAGGCTTCCGAAGCCTTTAAGTAATTTTTTTTGGCTTTGATAGAATTGTAATTTTCTAAGCCTATCTGAATGGCATCCGATAATTTCAAGAATGGCACTTGTGAAAAAGTACTGCGGCTACTCAGAAAACAGCACAGTAAAAACAGAAGAAATATGTAATTTTTTGGAATTATCATACTGAAACGAATGATTGATGTGAAGTGCAATGAAATAGTCTATTATGTTGACCAAATATATTCAAAGATTTTGATAGCCTTTATAGGTTACTGTATCGAAAACTGATATTTATCATTCATGAATTTTTTTAATAGAATCTTTTATAGAAAAAATAAAAAAATATAAATAATTTAAGAAATTAGCATTGAATATAGCTTTGCTATTGGTTCTTGAAAGAATAATATATCATAATATTTCGATAACAGACCACCATTTTATTTAGCATACTTTTGTGGTTTTAAAAATGTATTCACACACACAATGAAAAGACTTCATTTACTTTTTTTACTCTTTTTTATTGGAAATAAAGCATTAGCACAGCCTACAAGCTATTCCATGAAAAATACTCATGCTCACAACGACTATCTGCACGAAGTACCTTTTTATGAAGCTTACTCTTTACACTTTGGCATGATTGAAGCCGATGTTTTCAAACAAGGCGACGATTTGATGGTAGCTCATGAAAAATCTTCTATTCGTCCGAACCGTACTTTTAAAAGTTTATATCTCGAACCACTCTTAAAGCAGATTAGCCTAAATAATGGGAAAATTTACGCTAACGGACAAAGATTACAACTGCTGATTGATATTAAAGAAAATGGTTTTGAAGCTTTACATCTTTTGGAAAAGCAATTAAAGCCTTATCGAAATTATTTTGACGTAAAGAATAATCCTGATGCCGTTCAAATCGTCATTAGTGGCGATATGCCCGAAAGTATTGATTTTGATAAATTTGATGAGATTTTTTACTTTGACGGTCGCCCAAAACAAAACTATTCTTCTAAAAGCTTCGAGCGTGTAGCTTTAGTGAGTACCAGTATCACAGATTTTACTCGTTGGAATGGCAAAGGACTCATCACCGCACCACAGTATTTAAAAGTAAAAAACTTTGTGGATTCTGTGCATCGCATTGGTAAACCCGTTCGTTTTTGGGCAGTTCCTAATTCGTTGACAGCTTATAAAGCTTTGATGAAATTGGGCGTTGATTATATCGGTACAGATAATTTGTCGGAACTGGCAAATTATATCAAAAATCTGGAGGTTTTTTCTGCTAAACCGATTGCTCAACATATTCCGTATTTACCGACTTATCATACTGACGGTGTTCAGAAAAAATCAAAAAATATCATTTTCTTGATTGGCGACGGCATGGGGCTTGCCCAAATTTATAGTGGCATTGCAGCCAATGGCGGAAAGCTGAATTGGACGAATTTTAAACATATTGGTTTTTCAAAAACCAATTCTGCGGACAGTTTCTGCACAGATTCAGCAGCAGGTGCGACGGCATTTTCTACGGGCGAGAAAACCAATAATCGCTATATTGGGATGAGTACCGAACAGAAACCTTTAGAAAATATTTCAGAGATTTTAGACAAAAAGAAAATCAAAGTAGGCTTAGTGGTTTCCGAAGAAATTACGGGAGCTACGCCCGCTTCTTTTTACGCTCATCAGCTAGAAAGAGATTGGTCACAATTGATTGCCAACGATTTAGCGACAAGTCCGATTTCATTGACGATTGGTGCAGGCGTAGAATCTTTCAGACCAGAAACGATTGAACAACTCAAGAAAAAAGGGAAAGTATTTACTAAAATTGAAGCTTTGGAACAGGTAAAAACCAAAGAAAGAACCTTTGTTTTTGTCGATAAAAATGAAGTACGCCCCAAACACGAAGGTAGGGGAGAATATCTTTCTGAAGCTTTTGAGGCTGCTGTAAAACAATTGGAAAGTACTTCGCCAAACGGTTTTTTCTTGATGCTGGAAGGTTCAAAAATTGATTGGGGCGGACACGCCAACCAGTTGAATTATGTAACAAACGAAATGTTGGATTTCGACAAAGTAATCGGAAAGGCTTTGGAATATGCCGATAAAAATGGCGAAACTACCATTATTGTTACCGCCGACCACGAAACAGGCGGTTTATCATTGTTGGAAGGCGATTTCAAATCAGGAAAATTAGAAGGAAATTTCAGCACTACCGACCACTCAGGCATTGCCGTGCCAGTAGTCGCTTATGGCCCAAATGCACAACTATTCACGGGTTTTTATGAAAATAATACTATTTTTGAGAAGTTGCTTAAATGCCTACGGATAAAGTGATGAGCTTTGAGCCGTGAGCTATAAGCTTTTTTTAATGCTCATAACTCACGGCTCAAAGCTCAAAGCCAAATATGCTCCCTCGTCAACATACATATACTTTTGAAAATCTTTCTCTTTCAAATCTTACTTACCTTACGATTTTAAAGCATAGTTCATCGTTGATTGCTACGGATGAAAAAGGTTTTTTTGAGCTTCAACCCGAAAAAATCGACTTGAATTATGTAGAAATGCCTGTTTATTTGAATCGGCAAGACTTTCTTACAGTCACCGTAAAGCAAGAAAAAGACAGGCTCGACATTGCTTGTGAATGCAATGCAGCCATCAAAAATCTTTGCGAACACCAAGTACAAGTACTCCTCAACCTGACCGAACGCCAGCATTTACGCATTTTTTTTGATGATGCTTTACGCCACAACAAAATGTTGGCTGTTGCCAAAGACTATGGTTTAGAAAACGAAAAAGCTTTAGACGAGTACTTTCAAATAGAATATCATCCTTTTAAAATTCAGATAAAACCTAAACTCAAAGAACTCATAGCGGTCAATCAAGCGGCGAATGAGTATTTGAGTACCAATTTATTGCCAAAATCGACTACGCCAAATGGTCATTTTGACCATCTGGGAGAAAGTCAAAAAATGTTTATCGTAATTGCCAAACATCGCTATTACGACCATTTGATAATTGAACTTTACCAAGCTCCTTTTACGAAAGAAGGGAAACTCAAAAATCCACTAAAAACACTTAATCCATTAGATTTTATCTGGAAAACTACTGAAATACAAGAAGTTAAGTTTTTTTCAAGTGTTTTGAAATTTCAGCAACCCAATGGCGAAAAGGCATCAAAAATACTTTTTGATGGATTAAAAGCTTTGGCAAAAAATCCGCTGAATCTTGAAGTATTTTACCATGAACCTAAAATTTCAGAGAAAGTAAACGCCAGTTCTGTTTTGCCAATTCATTTGAAATCGCTGAAAATGGACATGAAAATGCAGATTGATTACAAGGATATTTTTCATGAAGTTTCGGCTGAATTATTGATAAATGACAGGGCTTATTCATTAGAAAACCTCACGGTCAAATTCGATTATTTTGTTCAAATCACCGATACTTTGTACTTGATTGAAAATCCTGATTTTCTGAAAGTCATTACTTTTTTCAAGCAACATAATCATAAAATGTTGGTGCATCGCTCTAAATTTGAAGAATTTCAAAAGAATATTTTATACAAACTGGAAAACAAAATTCGAGTACATTATTCCTACATTCGCCCCGCTACGCCTGCCCAAATTGAAGAAAATACCATTGATATAAATCAGCAAAAAATTATTTATTTGTCTGATTCAGAGGATTATATCCTGATTACGCCCGTGATTAAGTACGGAAAGATTGAAGTACCTGTTCTGTCAAAAAAACAAATTTATGTGTCGGATTTCAATGGAAATGTTTTTTCATTAGACAGAGACGAAAAGGCAGAAATTCAATTTACAGCAGATTTAATCCGACAACATCCAGATTTTGAAGACCAGCTTGACCTTGATTATTTCTATTTGCATCGTGGGGCTTTTTTGGATGAAGACTGGTTTTTAGAGGCTTTTGATACTTGGCAAAAGCAAGGCATTACGATTTTGGGCTTCAACGAACTCAAAGAAAATAAGCGAAATTATCATAAAGCGGTCGTGAATGTCAGCGTAACCAGTGGCATTCGTTGGTTTGAAACAGAGCTTTCGGTTTTGTTTGGTAAACAGAAAGTTCCTTTAAAACAATTGCAAAAATCGCTCAAGCACAGAAGTAAATATGTGCAATTGGGCGATGGCACTTTGGGAATTTTACCGACAGAATGGCTACAAAAATTCACGGAATATTTTGAGGCTGGCGAAATTGTTGAGCAAAAAATCAGGATTCCGAAGAGTAATTTTTCGGAAGTAAGAAAACTATTTAAAGAAGAGTTTTTGGCGGATGAAGTAAAACAAGATTTGAAAATTTATGCTGAAAAACTGAAAAACTTCAAGCAAATCGAAAACGTAACAATCCCCGAAGGTTTGAATGCGACTTTGCGAGATTATCAAAAACAGGGCTTAAACTGGCTTAATTTCTTAGATGAATTTGGCTTCGGCGGTTGCTTAGCGGATGATATGGGCTTGGGTAAAACGATACAAATTATTGCTTTTATTTTATCACAAAGAAGTAAAAAAGTACAAAATACAAATCTGGTGGTAGTGCCTACTTCCTTGATTTTCAATTGGGAAGCAGAAGTCGCCAAATTTGCTCCTTCTATTAAGATACTGAGTGTTTATGGGGTAAACCGAGAGAAAAGTACCGATAGTTTTGATGAGTACGAAATCATTTTAACGTCTTACGGAACACTTTTGTCAGACATTACTTTCTTGAAAAAGTATCATTTCAATTATGTTTTTCTGGATGAATCTCAAGCCATCAAAAACCCCAATTCTCAGCGTTATCAGGCGGCTCGTTTGCTGTCTGCTCGTAATAAAATTGTACTGACAGGTACGCCCATCGAAAACAATACTTTTGATTTGTACGGTCAGTTGTCTTTTGCTTGTCCGGGTTTGCTTGGCGGTCTTCAACATTTTAAAGACCATTATTCAATGCCGATTGATAAGTTTAAAGACTTAAAAAAAGCGAAGCAATTACAAGAAAAAGTAAGTCCTTTTATTTTACGAAGAACCAAAAAACAAGTAGCCAAAGAATTGCCCGATAAAACAGAAGTAGTGATTTATTGTGAAATGGGCGAGCAACAAAGAAAAGTGTATGATGCTTACGAAAAGGAATTTAGAGACTTTCTGAATCATAAAATTGAAGGCGATATTCCCAAAGAAAGTATGCACATTTTGTCGGGTCTGACGAAGCTCCGACAAATCTGTGATTCGCCTGCTTTGTTGAACGACGAAGAGTTTTATGGCGGAGAATCTTCTAAAATTGAGGCTTTGATGGAAGAAATTGAAATGAAATCTTCCGAACACAAAATCTTAGTTTTTTCACAGTTCGTCACCATGTTGGATTTGATAAAAAAAGAACTGATAAAGCGAGGCATTTCATTTGAATACTTAACGGGACAAACCAAAAACCGTGAAGAAAAAGTAAATGAATTTCAAGGCAATGAAGCAGTAAGAGTATTTTTAATCAGTTTAAAAGCTGGCGGAACAGGCTTGAATTTGACCGAAGCAGATTATGTGTATTTGGTTGACCCCTGGTGGAATCCTTCGGTTGAAAATCAGGCAATTGACCGCTGTTATCGCATCGGACAAAAGAAAAATGTAGTGGCGGTAAGGTTGATTTGTCCGAATACACTTGAAGAAAAAATCATGCGTTTGCAGGAATCCAAAAAAGATTTAGTCGGTGATTTAATCAAGACTGATACTTTGATGTTGAAGACATTTACTAAAGATGATTTATTGGCATTAGTAGGCGGAAAACCGTAAAACGGGATTCCATCCCGTTAAAAATTGAGTGAATGAAAGAATGAGTGATTTAGTGATTATTTATTAAAATAGACATCAGAATAGTTTTTTATCGTAAATGTTTTTACATTTACATAAAATTCCCATTTTGGGAATTTTATAATACTACACTATTAATTTTTACGAAAATGAGAATATTCACAAAAGCCAGATTAAGAGAATTTTGGGAGTTGTACCCAGATTCGGAAGCAGCACTCAAAACTTGGCATGAGGTTAATGAAGAATACGAATTTAACAGTCCCAATGAAGTAATCTCCTTATTTAAAGGGGCTGATACCGTGGGGAATAATCGTATTGTATTTAATATTTGTCGAAATAAATACAGACTTATTGCAAAATATGAGTACGCAAAAAAAATGGTATTTGTTAGATTTATAGGAACACATAAAGAGTATGACAAAATAGAAGATATAAAGAACATTTAAATAAAGAAATTATGAAATCACTAACCATCAATCTTGATGCAATTGAAATCAAACCGATTACTAATCAAGCTGACTTCGAGCGAGCTTCTGCCTTAATTGATGCTTTGATTGATGCTGATTTAATTGAAGATGAAGCAACAAGAAATAGAGCTTTAGATATTTTAGAGGCTATTACAATTTTGGCGATAGATTATGAGAAAAAGCATTTTCCAATTGAAAAACTTGATCCGATTGAATCAATTAAACAAAGAATTGAGATGCTAAATCTTTCTCAAAAAGAAGTAGCTAAGTATTTTGGAGGCGAGAATCGAGTTTCAGAAGTACTAAATAGAAAAAGACCACTTACGCTGAAAATGGTAAAAAATCTTTATCATGGTTTAGGGATTCCAGCAGAAGTACTTTTAGCCTAAAAACAAAATAAGGCGAGATGGAATCTCGCCCTACGGTTTTTAACAAACACCCTCTTTTACTTTTTCTCTTAAAAGCGTAGTCGCTTTAATCATATTTTTCAAAGCCAATTCTGTTTCAGCCCAACGGCGAGTTTTCAAGCCACAATCTGGATTTACCCATAAATTTCTGGCTGGAATATTTACCAAAGCTTTCTCTAACAAAGCCAACATTTCTTCGGTTTCGGGTACTCTTGGCGAGTGAATATCATATACGCCCGGCCCGATTTCGTTTGGATATTTGAAATCAACGAAAGCATCCAATAATTCCATTTGCGAGCGTGAAGTTTCAATCGTAATCACGTCGGCATCCATGTCGGCAATGTGTTTGATGATGTCATTAAATTCTGAATAACACATGTGCGTATGAATTTGCGTTTCGTCTTTCACGCCAGAAGCACTCAAGCGAAAGGCTTCAACGGCCCATTGCAAGTAATTTTCCCAATCGGCACGACGTAGCGGCAAGCCTTCACGAATGGCAGGTTCATCAATTTGAATCACTTTGATTCCTGCTTTTTCTAAATCTAATACTTCATCACGAATCGCCATCGCAATTTGGAAAGCGGTGGTTTTGCGAGCTTGGTCGTCTCTTACAAATGACCATTGCAAAATTGTAATTGGCCCAGTAAGCATTCCTTTCATCAGTTTTTGCGTTTTCGATTGTGCAAATTCCGACCAACGAACCGTCATCGCCGTAGGGCGTTCAACATCACCATAAATAATGGGAGGTTTCACGCAACGGCTACCATAACTTTGTACCCAGCCATTCTGAGAAAACACATAGCCAGATAATTGCTCACCAAAATACTCTACCATATCGTTGCGTTCAAATTCGCCATGCACCAATACATCCAAGCCGATTTCTTCTTGCCAATGGATAGATTTTTCAATTTCTATCGCAATTTGGGCATCGTACTCTTCCTGAGAAATTACTCCTTTTTTAAGGTTCGCTCTCAATATACGCACATCATCCGTTTGCGGAAACGAACCAATGGTTGTAGTTGGGAAAAGGGGAAGTTTTAAGGTTTCCAATTGTAAAGCCTGACGAACACTAAACGGACTTGGACGATGTGAATCCTTTTCCGTCAAAGCCGCTACTCTTGCTTTTACTTGTGGTTTATGAATCAGATTTGAATCTTTTCTACTCTGAATCGCCTGCTGATTTTCAGCCAATTGTTGAGCAAACAATGGAGTAAATGCAGGTTCAGAAAGCTTTCTTAGCACATTTACTTCATTCAATTTTTGCTTGGCAAAAGCCATCCAATTTTTGATTTCTGGTGTAAGTACTTGCTCATTTTGCTCTAAATCTAAATCGCAAGGAGAGTGTAATAATGAACAAGAAGGGGCAATCATTACTCTTTCTTGTCCTAAAGTATCAATTGCTTTCTGAATGATTTTCAATGATTTAGCATAATCGTTCTTCCAAATATTTCTACCATCGACAAGCCCAAGCGATAAGATTTTTTCAGTTTGGGCAAAATCTGTTTGCTCAAAAATATCATCTAATTGCGAAGGACAACGCACCAAATCAAGGTGTAGGGCATCAATGTCTAAAGTAGTGGCAACATAAATATTTTCGCCAGTACACTCAAAATAAGTAGCGACCAAAATATTGAGATTCGGCACTGCCTTTTTGATTTTTTGATAAGCTTGTTGGAAAGCGATTTGCTCGTTTTCGGTCAAGTCTAAAGTCAAGCAAGGTTCATCTAATTGAATCCATTTTGCACCACGTGCTGCCAATTCTTGTAAAATATCAATATAAATCGGCAATAGTTTTTCTAATAAATCAATGCGATGAAAACCTGCTTCTTTTTCTTTTCCTAATAAAAGAAATGAAACTGGGCCAATCAAAACAGGTTTTGTAATAATTCCCATTTGTTTGGCATCTTCAAAATCAATGATAATTTTATCAGAATATCTTTTAAAGTATTGATTTTTAGTGAATTCAGGAACGATATAATGGTAATTTGTATCAAACCATTTGGTCATTTCCATCGCTTTAATGTCGAGTCCGTTACCTTGTACGCCTCTTGCCATGGCAAAATAAATATCTAATTCACGGTTAGTTTTTCCGTCCACCAAAGCATGATAACGCTCTGGAATTGCTCCGACCAATAGGGCAGTATCTAAAATGTGGTCATAAAGTGAAAAATCATTCGAGGGAATCAAATCAATGCCAGCCTCTTGTTGAAGTTGCCAGTTTTGTCTTTTGATTTGGCGACCAATCCACAGTAATTCGTCTTTGCTACTTTTCCCAGCCCAAAATTGCTCGCAAGCACGTTTTAATTCTCTTTTGCTACCGATACGTGGGTAGCCCAAATTGTGTGTAAACATCATCATTGTTGTTTTAAGGTTCGTACTTTGCCGATTTTCGACAAAGTATTTTGGTACGTTTTATCAGCACCGATGAAACTTGAAAACACCACAACCGCCATGCGTAAAGCATAAGTACACGCTATTTCAGTGAAAGAAATAGACAATATTCGACAAGTATTTGTAAAAAATCAATGCGTGAACTAAGCCCTAATCGTGAGGGAATAGTCATTGAGAAGGTAGGCAAGTCTCCTGACTTATAACATTTTCTTCGCCCTTCTCATTCTTGAAAAAGAACAATGGGCAAAACTGAAGAAAAATCGTTTCTGAACGAAACCGTTACTTACAGTAGCACGTCTGTTCGTGATTTTCACACGATTCCTTTTTAATTTTTAGCAATAGAGAGACTCTATTTGCCATTAAAACCAACCTTCTGATTGACGGGTGTTTGCTGTTACAGAACAAAGGTATTAATGATTATTTTATGGTAGATGTATTAACTTTAAATATTGTAAAATATAGATATTTTATCTTTTATAAGTATTTTATATAGAATTATTATGATTTATAAGTACGTTTATTAAATAAAATATCTTTTTAAAAAATAGAAATTTTATATTTAAAACCTTCTTTTCAAAGGATAATTTAATGCTTAATTAAGCCTATATTATGAAAAAATCATGTTTTGATAACACAGGCTTTACTTTCTCACAATTTTGCATAGATAACTTGCAGCCTCAATTAAAAACCTAATCCTTATTTTTCTTTTTTATTTTCAATTTAATTATATTGTGATAAAATAAGAATATTCCAATTTACAACACAACAGCAATGAACAAAAAACCTTTTTTT
>JACCDR012583674.1_pt1 | contig 10637 bp, 9 predicted proteins | sample 7446431 | NCBI WGS metagenome assembly JACCDR01 (sample SAMN15323443, study PRJNA562643) | freshwater metagenome | isolation source: river surface water | place: USA:Blue River Watershed | collected 2017-08-17 | reverse complement strand
CTCAATGGCGGGCGCGGGCTGATCCTGTTTTAGCAGGAGCGTACCGCCGTGGAGGCGAATGATTTCTTTGGCGATAAAAACCGAAATACGTCCATGCGTGGGCGCGGCGTCGGGCTCGGGGGGCGGCGAAACACCTTCGAGGACGAGGTTGTTTCCTTTCACTGAGAAGGTCGCGCGAAGGAAATCTCCCTTGAGCTGCAAAACGAGGCCACGCTTGCCGTGTTCGAGACGGTTTTCCGCGATGCTGTCGATGATGGATTGGAGCGCAAACTCGACGAGCGGCGGCACCACGCAGAGCATGACCGGCGCTTGGGACGACTCGATCGTGACGCCGGTTTTACGGCCGACTTCCTGAACGAGTTGGCTGAGATCGATGGTTTCGGGCACTACATCGCCAAAGGTCGGGAGCGAGGCGAGATGGCGGTTTAGGACTTCGAGGCTCGCGATGTCGCGCTTGATCGCGGCGAGCAGGACCGGCGAATTGCTTTCGGAGCCGGGGCTGTGGCGCAGGGCGGAGAGCGAGACGAGGGCGTTGCCGAGCTCGTGATTGAGCGTGAGCGCGATGTCGTGGAGCAGGGTGAGGCGTTCACTGCGTTGGCGTTGGGCACGCCATTTGGTTTCCTCGGAAGCATCGGACCAATGGCACCACGTCTCATGCGTCGTCGCGAGATATCCGGCGGTGGCGCGATAGGGTTGGTTTTCCGCGGGATAGAGCTGGGCGGATTGTTTCGATGCGCGTACCTCTTGGATTAGTTGCTTAATCTCTTCGGGCGCGAGCACGGTGATCTCGTCGGCGGGCTTGAGAATGACAAGTTGCGGCAGGTGCTCCTTGAGTGCGCGGTGCGAGGTAATTTCCTGTTCGGATTTTTGCCAGCGCAAGGCGTGCTGGAGCAGTCGGCGGAAGTAGCCGGCCATCGCGATGAGGCTTTCACCGTCTGCGGCGGTGTAGGGCTGGCCGTTGTCTTTCACACCGAGGGATGCGAAACCGAGGAGCCAGCCGTTGTCGTGAACGGGGACGACCAAACGTGCGCCCCAGGCGACCAGGCGGTTGCGTATGCCGCTTTCCACGAGCGGCGGGCAACGGTTCAGCCAGTTCACTCCATCGATGAGGACCGGCGCCGCTTGGAGATAATCCACCAAGGGATCAGCCGATGGGCAAAACAGCTCGCCTTTCGCACCGTTGCCGAGGGTTCGATAACCATCGGGACGTCGCAAAAATACCGATACCTGCGAGCAACGCATATACATCCGCACCATGCGCCGAAACTCGGTGCAGAGCGCATCAGGCGAATGAACGTGTTCGGCGAGTTCGTTCAGAAAAGACCAGAGATAGTCTCCGTGCGCCACGGGACCTTCCATAGCAGGCTCGACCGGGGAGCGACTTGCGGGCGTTTCCCAGCCCACAGGAAAGGTCGGCGTCGAGAAACGCGCGTCGCAGGGGCTTTGTTTCGATGCCGCCTTCAACAACGCCAGCTCTTCCAAAAGCAAAAGCGTCTCGGCCAGCCGCGTGCGGCTCTCCAAATAGCCCATGCGCGCCTTCACCGACTCGCTCGGGTGCGGCGTGCCAGTGCCTTTGGTTTCGCCGACGAGTACAGTCGGGGCTTCCGCCAGATGTGCGGGAAGCCGGTCACGCACCGCTTCATCGAGCACGACGACGACCGGCGCACCTGCTTCGAGGCGGGCCGATCCCTTGATATCTTCCAACGTCACGACGCTGCGTCCAGAGGGGACAGCGACCCACCAGGCTCTCAACAAATCCGGCTCATAAGTGGCTAGGAGGATCGTGGCGGGCATGGCAGTTGGATGCGGAACTTTGCCCCACATCCCTCCTTCGGCTTATCGGCGCTGATGCTAGCGTTCATGCCAGCTAAGATGTCTTTGCAAATAGCGAGACCGAGACCGAACCCGCTGGATTTCGTCGAGTGAAAAGGCTGAAAAAGCCGCTCCCACACTTCGGGTTTCAGGCCAGGTCCGTTGTCTTCGACGAGAAGCTCGATCACTTCGCCTGAATTGACGGTGCTGAGCTTGATCCAACGTTCGCGCGACTGGCCCTCTTGCGCCTGAATAGCGTTAAAGCCGAGATTGAGCACGACCTGTTTCACCGCGTTGGGGTCGGCAAAAATTAGGCTCGGGTGTGCGGTGCAGTTCGTGATCAAGGTAACGCCTTTGTCGTCGGCTTTGGTCCGGATGAGGTCGCAGCACTCCGATAAAAGCAAATCAATTTCAATAACGCGCACACTGAGTACGCGCGGAGCGGCTAAATCGAGGAGCTGTTCCGTCATACGATCGATTCGGCCCACCTCATCGCCGATGAGTTTGAAAAACTTATCTCTGAACAGCGCCTCATGATAATGTTGAGGCAACAACTGCACAAATGTCTTTATCGTAACCAACGGGTTGCGAATTTCGTGCGCAATACTCGCCCCCAACAAACCCACCGTCGCCAAACGATCCGAATGCTGCGTCTTCATCAAATAGTGAGCCCGCGAAAGTGTGCTTTCCATCACCGAGACGAAACGCAGCAGCTCCTTGATCTGAGGAAACGTGTAAGGCTTCTGCGCCCGGCCGACCGGGAGCCCAAGCACCATCGCCAACGACGCACTGCTCGTGACCAAGACGCCCAGTTGGTGCTCCTGCATCAGTGCGCGCAGCGACTCAAATTCCGGGCGTTCCGGCTCGCGCTCCAACCGCTCCGGCGTCACCCACCCCCAACGCTGCAACAAGGCCATGCCCGGCAGGTCCACCGCGATATCGATGCCTCCGCCTACCAATCGCTGATGCGAGCGCATGAGCACGTAGGCTTTTTCGCAGTTTGCCCAACGCCTCAACAACTCCACGTACGCATCCTCCATCTGCTCGGGATGCAGCTCCTGGTTCGCGATATTTTGCGCGGCCCTTCCGATCCGGTTCGGATAAGCCTGCGCCTGAATCCAGGGCGACAACCACGGCCAGAACTCCGCGGCGAACCACAGCCCGACCGCAATCGCCACGAAGAACGCCGCCCCATCACTCAACAACGTATTTGCCAGCTGCTGCACACCCCACACCACGACCACGACGATCCCCAAAAGCAGAAGACGGCCGGCCAGTGAAAACAACAACTGCCGCCCGTCCATCAACCGATACGAGATCAACGTCCACCCCATCGTCAGAATCAAAAAAACAATCAGCAGCGGCAAAACCACCGCCATATCCGGTGACCTCCACCACAGCAGCGCCGCTCCCACCAGATTGCCCAAAAACAAAACCCCCGAGCCGCCCAACAGAAAAATTTGCGCCTCCAATCGTTTGATCCCGTGCACCGTCCGCAGTCGCCAGATCACTTGCGCGAGCAACAGCACCAACAGCAAAATCTTCCCCCACCAATAAACCACATAGAGTCCGCCCGCCCTCAAGCCGGCCCAGCCCGTTTCAGCCTGTTCGATAAACCCGCCGGTCGTCGCCAGCGCCGCGAGCAGGATGCCAACCGCTAGAAACACCCACGCGAGCCGGTTCCACGAGCGGTCTTTGGCCTCGCTGAATAAAATCGCACGAAAGATCAGCGCAAAGGATACAACCGAAAACGCCCCGACCATCGAGGCCGCCCGCAGCCAGAAAACCACATCGTCCGACGACAACGCCGCGTGCACCATCGCCATCCACGCCGCGACATGCAGCAGCCCGCATGAAAAGATATAGTTCATGCGGCGTCGCTTGTTGTAGAGAACCGCGACCCCGGCGGCGACGACCAACAACACCGCGCCCAGCAATGCCGTCGTCATCGCCCACCTCCCGCCTGGCTCGGCCGCGAGACACGGATGACCTTCACGATTTCGCTTCTTCCCGAAGCGATGTCGCACACTGCGAAGCTGACCTGACCATTGTGATGCATGATAAAAATAGGCGCGGGCAACCGAAGTTGCTCCGCGTGACCCGTGAAGACGAGGACGCGCGCTGCAGTGGAACCCTTATCGCAATACCGGGAAAACCATGTGGATCGCCGTGCCGCGCCCCACTTCGCTTTCCACGGTCAACGTCGCTCCGTGCGCCCCGAGCCAATGACGGCATATCCCCAGCCCGAGCCCGGTCCCGTTGGCTTTCGTGGTAAACCCGCCTTTCAACGCCCTGCGCGCCGTCTCTTCGTCCATGCCCGAGCCATTATCAACGACCGACATCCTCAGGCTTTCAGCCACGCGTGCAAACTCCACCGTCACCGCGGTCGCACCCGATTCGAGTGCGTTCTTCAGCATGTTCTGCAACACGCGCGTGAGCTCAAACGTCGAGCCCTTGATCATGGCCTCCGGCAACCCGCGCGAAACGATCGCCGCGTTGTTGAAAAAAATTACTTCGCGGACTTCCCCGACCAGCTTCACCAAATCGAGCTCGCTGTACTCGGAGGTTTTTTTCGCCGTTTGCCTCCAGTTGTCCGCGAGCTGGTGGCAATACTCCGCCGAGCGGCTCACAACATCCGCGAAGCTGCGCAGTTTCGTGGCGTGCTCAGGCGAGAGCCGCGCAATCTTCTTCGACTCCTGCACCAGCAGCGCCGAATAGCCGATCATCACTGTAAGCGGATTCACCAAATCATGGACCAGCTCGACCGCCGCGCGCGCCTGCCAGATTTGCGGCTCATTCGCCTGAATCTCTTGCTTGAGCGCAGCGTTCATCGATTCGATTTCCAAGCCGACCCGCGTATGATGACGACGCACCTGTGCGGCCTGCGCCTGATTTTTCACCGCCAAAATCAGCTCCGGAATATCCGGCGGTTTACGCAGGTATTGGTTGGCCCCATGCAGCATCGATTGCTGCGCAGTTTGCAACGTGCCGTAGCCGGTCAACATCACCACCGACACATCCTTGTCGAGGCGGCGGATCTCTTCGAGCGCCTTGATCCCGTCCATTTCCGGCATGCGAATATCGAGCAACACCACGCTCACCATACGCTCCTTTAGTCGCTTAAATCCCTCGGAGGCGCGATCCGCCGTCACCACTTCAAAATCCGACGACAATGTGTACGCGATCGACTCACGCGGCCCGTACTCGTCGTCGATGATCAACACCGTCGGGCGTATAAGCTCCTCCACCAAGCGCGAGGAGGCTGAGTTTAGCATGGGGTAAAAAACGAGGGGGAGGAGTTTTGCACGTTGCTGGACAACATGGACCCGATGCATTGCCGTTGCATTTTCCCTCTGTCAAGAAGCCAGCCCTCCTTTCTTTACCAAGCGCGCCGCATCAACCCCTTTGGCCCCGAAAAATCTTCTCCCCGGCATTGCCACTCCTCGCCCGTCCGACGAAAAACCACCGCGTGTCCACCGTCCTCCTCGCACTCCTCGCCGCCACGCTCGCCTCCCTTTTGGTCTACCTCTGGGCGCGCACCCAAACCTCCACGCTCACCGAACGCCTCCGCGCCCTGACCGAGGAAAACACCCGCCTCTCCACCACCCTCGCCTCCGCGCAAAACGATCTTCGCACCACCGAATCCCGCGCCGCCACCCTCGACTCCACCCTCGCCGCCGAACGCGCCTCCGCCACTGAAAAACTCCGCGCACTCACCGACGCCCACGAACGCCTCACCTCCGAGTTCAAAGCCCTCAGCGCCGACGCCCTCGCCCGCAACAACACCGCCTTCCTCGAACTCGCCCAGTCCACCCTCTCCAAGTTTCAACTCAAGGCCGAGACCGACCTCACCGCCCGCCAGCAAGCCATCGATCACCTCGTGCGCCCGCTCAAAGAGTCGCTCGAAAAAGTAGACGCCAAAATCGCCGACCTCGAAAAAACCCGCGCCACCGCCTACGGCACCCTCACCGAACAACTCAAAACCCTCGGCGCCGCCCAACTCCAACTCCAGACCGAGGCCTCCAAACTCTCCACCGCGCTCCGCTCGACCTCGTTCGCCGGCAGCTGGGGCGAACTCCAACTCCGCCGCGTCGTCGAACTCGCCGACATGCTCCCCTACTGCGATTTCACCGAGCAACAAACCTCCGCCGCCACCGGCGACAAACTCCGCGCCGACCTCCTCGTACGCCTCCCCGGCGGCCAGCAAATCGTGATCGACGCCAAGACGCCCATCCAATCCTACCGCGACTCGCTCGACGCGACCGACGACGCCACGCGCCTCACCCACCTCGCCACCCACGCCACCAAAGTCCGCACTCACATCGACGCCCTCAGCGCCAAGTCCTACTGGGAACAATACCAACCCTCGCCCGAATTCGTCGTCCTCTTTTTGCCCGGCGACCACTTCCTCACCGCCGCGCTCCAAGCCGACCCCACCCTCCTCGACCGCGCCATCAACCGCAAAGTCCTCCTCGCCACTCCGACCACGTTGATCGCCCTCCTCAAAGCCGCCGCGTACGGCTGGCGCCAGGAATCGGTCTCCAAAAACGCCGAGGAAGTTTCCGCCCTCGGCCGCCAGCTCTACGACCGCCTCGCGACCTTTTCCGACCACTTGGAAAAAATCGGCCGCGCCCTCGAAACCGCCAGCAAGAGCTACAACCAGGCGCTCGGCTCCTACGAGAGCACGGTATTGCCCGGAGCCCGACGTTTCGCCGAACTCGGCGCCAAGGGCACCAAGGATCTCACCGCACCCGCGCCCACCGAAACCGCGCTACGCGAACTCAACAAACGCGGCTGAACACGTTCCTTCCAACAAAACCCCGCCGCCCTTCTTATGCCCCTCGACGCCTACTCCGCCCCCGACCGCCCGCAAAAAAAACAGCTCATCGTTTTTTGGATACTCTGGTTCGCGCTGCTTCAAGGCGTGCTCGTTCTCTACTTTTTGTTGAAGGAAAAAACTCAGCCCGGCGCGACGCTGCCGCCCCTCGTCCCGCTTGCCCCGTTTCTGCTCGGCATGGTCCTGCGCTGGCTCGTGCTCCCTCGCTTCAAGACGTTGAAAAAAGCACTAACCGTTTACGTGCTGGGTCTCTCGATGTGTGAAGGCACCGCGCTGCTCGGCCTCTTCATCGGCGGCGAGCATCGCGACGTGTTGGTTGCGCTCGGCCTGCTGGGTTTGGCGCTCAACATTCCGCTCTTTGCCGCAAAACTGAAGAACGGCGACGACCAGAATCATACCCGTTAAAATCGAAATTTAACCCGGGTCCCGCGCTTGAGTCGCCCTGTCAGGGAAAAAAGTTCGAGCCATGGATGGTCCGGGGAGTGCACGCGGATCGCGTGTGCTGTTCGGCGGCTCGCCGAACACGGATCGGAAAAGGAGCGCCGGGCTCCTGCCCGGCTTCCCCGGGTTTGGACGCTGGCAACACATCAGGCGCGTCGACCAGCGACGGCCCTACACCGAAGATTGCGCCTTCACCTAAACCGCGTGCTTTTTCAGCGCAGCCTTCAGTTCATCGGGGCTGAAGGGTTTGTGGAGCACGCCGAGCACGCCTTCTTTTTCCCCAGAGCGCAGCGACTCTTCTTCGTGGCCCGTGATGAGCAGGACCGGCACTTCGCGGCGGATCGTGCGCAACATCGCGAGGGTTTCTTCGCCGCTCAAACGCGGCATGCTCACATCGAGCAGGATCAGACGGTAAGCGCCGGGATCGGCGCGAAATTTTTCAACGGCGTCGTAGCCATCGCGCGCGCCCACGGCGATGTAGCCGGCGCGCTCTACGACGTAGAGCGCGAGCGTGCGGAGGCTTTCATCGTCATCGACGACCATGATGGCCCCAGTCTTGGCGGGTGTCGCGCGTCCGGGCGCAACCACGTGGGAGGCGGATTCGGAGGCGAGCACGACGGGGAGTTGAAGCTGCCAGTGGTTTCCGCCCTGCGGAAGTTCGCGGTAGACCAGGGCGGCTTTCAGGCTGGCGACAAAAACTTCGAGCGCACGATGCGTTTCCTGCGGCGAGAATCCAGATTGACCGTTATCAATCACGTCGAGCAACCAGCAGTCGCCGGCGCCGGCCATGTTTTGAATGCGGCTGGAAATGGAGCACATCGCGCCCGCTTCGGGAAGACGAGGCACCGCTTCGAGCAGAAGCGTGGATAGAATCAGCCGCAGATTCGACGGGGCGATGGTAACGATCGGCGGATTTGGCGTGAGCTCGGTTTTAATCTGCACGCGAGCAGGAATAGCCGAATGGCGGAGATGTTTGACGATCTCGATAACCAGAGGGTTCAGCGAGAGGGCCGTGCTGCCCGCGCCGGTCGCGCCGCCCATTTCGAGCAGTTGCCGGCAAAGGTTCGCCATGCGTGCGGTCGCCTGCTCGATGGCGTCGAGGTGCTCGTTGAGCGGCGAATTAGGCCGGATATCCATCCGGGCCACGCTCACGCTGCCGATCACGGCGGTGAGGAGATTATTGTATTCGTGGGCGTAGCCGCTGCTGAGGGCTCCGACGCAACGGAAGCGATGGATTTTTAGCTCCTGAGGAGTGAGCCCCGTGGTGGGGTTCGGCTGGGGTGAGATGGTAGGCGAGTTGGACATGCTGGAGTGCGTATCGGTAAAGAAAGCCTTAGGGACATACTTCGTCACAAAGTTCCCGCCGTGCACGGTTTTTTCACGCACCATGCGGAGGCATATTCCCGCAAAATCCCCCGCCCGCGCCGACGGCAAACACCTCCACCCTGCAAGGCCACGCCGCATTTGAGCTCAGGTTACAACCGCGGGACGCGCGAAACAATACTCGTTCCGCCAACGCGCGGGGCAGGCCGCTATCCTTTCCAAAAAATCGCACACCCAGCGCCACGATCCTCGGGGAAAACATAAATGTAGTACGTGCTTAGTTACATCTTCGGCTGCCCCTCGCCATCAAATCTCCCGGTATTCGTTTCCCGGCGCACCCGTCGTCAACACCGCCGCGCGGAAAAAATTCTGTGCCCACGATGACATCTTCGCGCGCCACTCAACGTATTACAGGGAAACCAAGAATGAAGGGCACCCCGGGCGCCACCTCCCGATGAAATCAACAGGAAAAAACCATCCCTCGCTCACAGCGCTGATCAATCGCGCATGTCGCATTTCAATAACACATGACGTGCCGCGACAGGCCAATCGGCGTGCACCCGCAGGCGTCTGAGCCCACAACTTTCAGCGACGATAGTTTCGCACAGTTTCAGCCGCGGCCCCACCCGCACCCTCCATCCCCTCAACTATTCAAAAATGTCAGCCCGAACTATTCCGTCATGGGTCGCCTTATAACCAAAGTAACCTTCAAAGACCAAACCCACTGGATCGAACTCGCCGAGCTTGCCGGCTTCCGAACCTCCCGTCTGGCCCAGCAGCTCGGACTCAGCCGCCGCCAAGTCGAGCGCTATGTCAAACGCCACTTCTCACTCACGCCCAAACAATGGCTCAGTGCGCTCAGGATGGCCCGGGCGGCAGAGCTCGTCCGCGTCATGAACTCAGTCAAAGAAATCGCCTACGCGCTGGGCTTCACCCAGGTATCCACCTTTTGCCGTCAATTCAAAGCGCACTTCGGCATGACCTGCTCCGAGTACGCCATCATGATTTCAACACGTAAGTGCATAGGCACTTCATCGAATCCCGCCGTCACGCCTTTCCGTCGTGAACCCGCCCCGGACACCGCAGCTCGCTTCCGCCCAAAACCAGCCGAGGTCGCCGCCAGCTAAGCCCCCGCCACACCAGCGCCCCATGGCCTATCCCACCAACGTCAACAGCCAGATCACCGATGCGATCACCCAGAGCGGCGTGCACCTCCTCGGTGATTCCCCCGCGATCGCCATGGCCAACCTTTACCAGGCCACCGCCCAGGCCCTCGCCAACGCCGCCCACAACGCCACCTCCGCCCAACAGCAGACCAACATCCTCGCCCAGGCCGCCACCGTGCAGGGCGTCGCACTCCTCTATTCCCTCAACACCTCCGCCGCCGCCCGCGCCTCGATAAAAATCCTCGGCGGATAACCCCCCCTTTGCCCGCCGCGAATTCCTCGCTGTGAGCATGTTAACGACCGCTAACCAATAACAATAAACCCCCTATAGATATGGCATTCCCAACCTCCATAAATGATCAAATCACCGACGCCGTCACGCAGGCCAACGTCGAAGTCCTCGGCGATGCTCCCGCGATCGCCCTCGCCAACCTCTTTGTTGTCACCGGCCAGGCGCTTTCCAACGCCGCGCACAACGCCACCTCCGCCCAGCAACAAGCCGGCATCACCATGCAGGCCGCCACCACCACCGGCGTTTCCACCCTGTTTTCCGTCGACACCGCGTCCACCGGCCAAGCGACCGCGAAAATTTATCAATAACCCTCCGCAACTAAAAAACTAACTCCTCCCTATCATGGCCTTTCCCACTTCCGTAAACGACCAGATCACCGATTCGGTCACCCAAGCCAACGTCAAGGTCCTCGGCGACGCCCCCGCCATCGCCCTCGGCAACCTCTACCAAGCCACCGCCCAGGCCCTCGCCAACGCCGCGCATAACGCCACCTCCGCCCAGCAGCAGGCCGCCATCACCGCGCAGGCCGCCACCACCATGGGCGTCGCCACCCTCTACGCCCTCGACACCGCCTCCACCGGCGTCGCCACCACCAAAATCTTTGCCTGATCCTCACCCTTAAAAATCAAAAAAATAAAACATCATGGCCTATCCCACCGCAGTTAACTCCCAGATCACCGACGCCGTCACCCAGGCCCACGTCAAGGTCCTCGGCGACGCCCCGGCCAACGCCCTCGGCAACCTCTACCAAGCCACCGCCCAGGCG
>JACCDR010453054.1_pt1 | contig 10637 bp, 16 predicted proteins | sample 7446431 | NCBI WGS metagenome assembly JACCDR01 (sample SAMN15323443, study PRJNA562643) | freshwater metagenome | isolation source: river surface water | place: USA:Blue River Watershed | collected 2017-08-17 | reverse complement strand
CGGGTGGCGGACCACCTTGCCGAACACCTGGCCGCGCTTCACGTTGGCCAGCACCTTTTTCCGGCGGGCCCGGATGTAGTGGGCGGCGGTACCCACCTCGACGTAGAGGCCGTACGGGGCGCCGTCCGGGGTGCGGGCCGGGCTGCGGATGTCGACGTACCAGCCGCGCGCGTCCTTGCGGGGGGCGTCCCAGCCGCTCTGGGAGCCCATGTACCCCGACTTGCGGCCGTGGGACCCGTCCGGGGAGACGGGCGCCCGGCGCTTCGCTTCCTTGGTGACCGCCTCCCCGATGCGGGACAGCAGCCGCACGATCGATCCGTCGGCGCCGTTGACCAGCCGGAACAGTTCCTGTTCGTCGATTTCGACGTCGATTCCGCGTCCGCCGGCCGGCATACTTACCCTCTCTTGCGCCACTTACTTAAGGTGTGTAAGATGATCCGAGTTGGATGATACGAGAGGAAGGCCGAATGATTACCGCCATCGAGTGCATCGACCGCGACATCGACACCAACCGCCAGCAGGCCCTGACCCTGCTGGACACTCTGGAAGGCGAACTGAAGGAGATCCGCCGCCGTGTCGAGCGCGACGGCCCGCCCGCCGGGTACGCCCCCGCCAACGCGTCCACCACCCTGGCCCGCATCGCCCACCACGCCGGCGTGCTGGACGCCCTGCGCTCCGCTGCCGGCTACATCGAGGGGAGCGCCCGATGACCTCTACTACCGCGAACCTCTGGGTCCGCCCCCGCGAGGTGCTGATCAGGGTTACCAACCCGAACGCGGGGCCGTGCGGCGCCAAAGGGTGCGGGCGGCCGCTCACCCACGCGGTGTTCGCGTGGGACCACCGGATCACCGACGACATGTACCGCCCGGGACCGTGGGTCCTCGGCGAAGACAGCTTCCCCGCATACCGGCACACGGACGGAACCGGGTCCCACCTGAGCGCCGGCTCCGACAGCCTCTACTTCTGCTGGCCGTTGCCGGTGTGCGAGTGCGGTGCCGTCGATCAGAACGAGGTCACGATGGAGGGGTACGGCGACTGGACCCGGTGCCGTGCGTGCGGTAAGAGCACCTGGTACGACCGGGGCGACTGATCTCTAACCCTCCCCCGTTCGGCGCCCCGGAATCCGGGGCGCCGACTTGCATACCCTCTCGCCCTTGTGTAACATGGTCCTTGTTGGACGAGAGAGAAGAGGGAAGCGATGATCATCCACCAGATTCCCGTCTGGGAAGCCGACGCCAAGCGCACCGCCGACTACGGCATCACCCACACGTCGATGCTGGTCTACCGCACGACCGCCGCGTCCGGCCCCGTCCGGGTCGTCATCTGGTCGAACACCGCCCGGCCGAACCCGCACCCGGGGGAGGTCCGCCACACCAAGTACGGCAGCATCGGCGGCCCCGGCCAGTACCTGGACCCCAACAACCAGGGCACCGACTCGGAGGCCACGATCCTGATCACCCCGGAGTCCGTCGTGATCGACAGCAACCCCGCCCGGTCGACCGGCGGCAACCTGTCGGGCCAGCAGTACGCCACGGGCGCGAGGATCGCCGAGGGCGACACGGTCGAGCTGGTCAGCTTCCCGTCCGGCGACGTGATCGCCACCGGCACGGTCACCTTCAAGGGCCCCGGGACCGGCAACGGTCACGGCCGGCTGGTCGTCAGCTAACCCCACCTGGATCGGCCTTGGTCGGCGGCGCCTCGAAAACCGGGGGTGCCGCCGGTTTTACTATATGCCGACGCTCGTGTAACATGGTCCTTGTTGGACGAGATATGGGAGAGACAAATGAGCGACGCCAATCGGGACCGGGCCCGAACCCTGGTTGCCAAGCTGACCGACCGGGACCTGTTCCGGGAGCTGAAAAAGTTCGACGGCCTCGTCGGCGACAAGGCCCGCGACCACGCCCTCGCCTACGGCGAAGAGGTACTGGCCACCTACCAGGCCAACGTCAGCGTCCGGGCCTGGCTGATCGAAGAGGTCGAGCGCCGCTACCCTGCCGCCGCCGCCGCTGTCGAAGCCGCGTTCGAGAAGGTCGAGGCCTACTACGTCGCCGCCGGCGACGAGAACGCCGACTACCCGACCGTCGACTACGTCGGCGTCCTGCTCAACGCCGTCACCCACACGGAGGTTTGACATGCCCACCCAATCCGCCATCATCGCCACCGCCGTCCGCGCCCGGATCAAAACCGGCCGGCAGGACGGGACGCTGGCCATCCCCGGGCCGCTGAAGGTCAGCGTCACCAGCCGGGACGGCATCGACGTCACCCTGATCGGGGCGGTCCCCGACGGCTGGACCGACAACGACCGGTGGACCCCGGAGGCCCGCGAAGTCGGCGAGCGGATCGCCGACATCATTCGCGCCGAGCGCGACAAGGTTTCCAACGGCTGGCAGTGGTGCTCCGTCCGGTTCGTCTCCGGCCGGACGCTGGCCACGGTCGCCCGTTCCGGCTGGACCCCGGGCCAGGACTGAACCAGCGACCTTGCTCTCAACCGCCGCACCCGGACTCGGGGCGGCGGTTGCCTGTATCCAAAGCGCGGAACCGTAGGCTTTCCCGGTGCTGCTCCACGACGACGGCCTACGCGCGGCGATCAGTTTCGGCGCGCTCGGTATCGACCCGTTCACGCCCGAGCTGATCCAGCCCGCGTCGGTCGAGGTCCGCCTGGACTCGACGTTCGCACTGTTCACCGGCGACGGCCCGATCGACCCGTCCGTCGACCAGTCGGACTTGACCCGACTGGTCGAGGTCCCTGCCGGCGAGGCGTTCATCCTGGCCCCGCACGCATTCGTGCTCGCGTCCACCATGGAGCGGGTCAGCCTCGACAAGTGGCACGCGGCCCGGGTCGAGGGGAAGTCGAGCCTCGGCCGTCTCGGGTTGCGGATCCACTCGACGGCCGGGTTCATCGACCCCGGATTCTCCGGCCACGTCACCCTGGAGATCAAGAACGACCAGCCGCACCACGCGATCCGGCTCCACCCGGGGATGCTGATCGGCCAGTTGGCCGTGTTCCGCCTCGACGGCCCGGCCCGGACCCCGTACGGGTCGGCGGGCGCCGGCTCCCACTACCAGGGTCAGCGGGGCCCGACCCCGTCCCGGTCGTGGGAGCGGTGGCGGACGTGGCCGACGGGGTCATAGGTAGAGGGCGTCGCCCCACGTCACCGGGGTCGGGAACGACCACTGCGGCAGCAGCGCCGGCGTGTCCGGGTCGGTGCCGCCGTCGGCGCGGTTCGCGGCGTCGAGGGTGACGAGCATCGTTTCGGCCTGGGCCAGCAGCGTCTCCGAGGTGTTGATGTCGGCGTCCCGGACCGGGTACGCCAATTCGACCATGCCGGCGGCGCGGATCGCGGCGACGGTGGTCGCGTTGTCGGCCAGGATCGGCGCCATCGGGGTGCCGGTGACGATCGGCCCGGTCCGCATCATCACCCACGCGACCGCGCCGACGATGATCTCGTCGACCTGGTCGCCGGTCGGTCGGGTTGTCGCGTCGAACGTCCCCAACTGCGTGTCGGAGAGGGTGGCGACGGCGACGGTCCGCGCCGGAACGTAGGCGGCGACCTGCTCGCGGGTCGGTGTCCAGTCCTGCCCGCCGTACGCCCAGTCGGGGCGGACGAACACCCGGAACAGTTGTCGGCTCGCCCCGGTACCGGTGACGGTCCACGTCAGGATCCACCAGCGGGCGGCGTCGAACACGACCGAGGTTGTGCCCCGCCACGTGTGGCCGCCGTCCGTGGTCGCGACGACGTGGTCGCTGCTGGACCCGGCCGGGTTGGTGACGGTCAGGGTCGCGGTCGTGGTGGCGTCGAACGGGTCGACGGTGAGTTGCGGCGTGAGCTTGTCCCCGATGTCGGTCACCTCGGCCGACCCTCCTATCCGAGTGTCGCGGTGAGCGTCGGCCCGATCATCGATGCGACCAGGACCGCGCGGGGGGTGGTGTCCGGGATCGCGATGACCGGGGTCGGGATCGTTGTGGTGCCGGTGACGGTGGTCGGGGCGACGACGATCCCGGCGATGACGACCCCGCCGGCGACCGTGGTGGTGCCGGTGACGGTGGTCGGGGTGACGATCGTCGGGGATGTGACGTCAACCGTCCCGACGGTGGTCGCGCCGGTGACGGTGGTCGGGGTGATCTGGATTCCGGTGGCGGCGGTGGCCGCGAACACCGTCGCAACGCCGGTAACGGTGACCGCGCCGATCGCGGCGCCGGCCGCCGCCGTCGGCGCGTGAATGGTGGTAGTGCCGGTGACCACGGCCGGGGTGGCCCGGCTGGACGCGGCCGGCGTCGGCGCGTGCACTGTGGTAGCGCCTGCGACGGTGGCCGGTGTCGCCTGGCTAGATGCGGCCGGCGTCGGCGCGTGGACCGTAGTGGTGCCGGCGACAACAGCAGGGGTGGCGCGGCTTGACGCTGACGGGGTCGGCGCGTGAATGGTGGTGGCGCCGGTGACGACAGCCGGGGCAGGGTTCGCGCCGGCGGCGACTGTTGGCGCGTGCACCGTGGTCGTGCCGGTGACGACGACCGCGACGACGGTGACGGCGCCTTGCGGCTCGAAGACGATGTCGGCGAAGTAGGCGCCACCGTTGAACGATGAGGTCGGGTAGGCCGGGGTGGAACCGACGTGGAACTGCCCGTTGTGGTCGTTCGGGTCGTCGGCCGGTGCGGTCAGATCCTGGTTCGTGACGGAGGTGCCGTTGAAAAATCCTCCGGTGGCCACGTACCGGTCGGGGGTCCAGACAGCGCCGAAGACCTCGGCGGCGGCTAGTACGGGCTCCGAGGCGGCGAACAGGGTGGTGTTCCAGGCCCCGGCGACCGGGGAGGAGAAGTCCTCCGACGCGAGCAGATTAGTACCCGTGTACGAGTACAGCAGTCCGGTGACGGTTCCCGACGGGAGGGTGTTCGGGAATCGCCAGCGGATGCCCAGTACTTCGCCGGCGACACCGATGATGATGCGGGTGGCGAGGGTAAGTCCGGGCGCGCCGTCGGACGCGTTCTGGTCGGCCGGGACCTGGACGGTGAAAACCGAGTACGCCACGCGCCACCCCTCCGCAGGCTGGCCGGGGCTGGGGCCCGGGAGAGGGTGGCGTTTTGGTTAGGTGGTGCGCGGCCAGTGGCGGATTCGAACCGCCCGGGAACCTCAACCTCTGAGGTTTTCCCATCTCCAGCCTGGCCGCGCGGACCATGCTACGGCGTGAGGTCGATGGTGAAAATCCCGCTACCCGACCAGGTGACGGCGAAGGTGCCGTTGTTGGTCGAATAGTCCGCCCCGAAGTTGATCAAGACGATGGCGTTGTTCCCGGCGAGCGCGTCGGCGTACAGGAGGTACGCGCGGGCGTTGGTGATGGTGGTGCTCGCGACGCTGACGTCGGTGGCGTCGAACGTCATCGCGCCGGACGACCCGGTGAGGGTGGTACCGGTGAGCGCGACACCGCCGGACGCCCAGTTGGTGCCGGTCACCTCGCCGGCGTTGTACGGCGACACGCCATAAGCCGTATCAGTGGTGAAGTTGGGCGTAATGCTGTTATCGAACAAAGCGCCCTTGTGGGTTTCGAGGTCGAGGTCGAGCGCCAACTGGGTGGTGTCCAAGGTGTCGACGAACGTGGCCACGTACAGGCCGGATGCGGTCACAGCCACAGATCAGCCCTCCGCCCCGGTCACGCGGGCGTCGCCGCCGACGCTGGTACCGGCCCGGTCCGTCCGCGCGAACGCCCGGTACTGCTGAATCGCCCGGACCGCCGCCCGGCGGCGTTCGTGATTGGCGTCGGTCGGGTTGTCCCGGGCCTCTTCCTTCGCCGCTTCCAGTTCGGCGAGCAGGTCGGCCACGGCGAGGTCGAGGTTCCGCTTCGCCTCTGCGGCCGCCGCCAGCAGTTGCTGAATATCCACTGTTTACCCGCGCTCCTCTACCTGGGTGGCGTGCACCCGCACGTGGGGCGCGTGGATGGTCACGTCGATCCGGTCGTCGCGGGTCGCGTGTTCGGTGGTCGTGTTGCCTAGCTCGTCCGTTGTCGCCTTGACCCGGATGCCATCCGGGCGACGGCCCTCAACAACGGTGTCCCGGGTCCGGCCGCGCGACAGGTATCCGAGGCTGAGCAGCTTGTCGCGGTCGATCGGCGTCGGCATCCGTCTCTCCTATGTAGACCAGGCGACGGCCGTCACTTCGGCACCGGCGGTAATGACCGCCGTCGCCCGTGCGGTGACAACCGCTGACGTGGTAGTCCGCGACTTGACCGTGAACGTCGCCTTGCCGACCGCCCCATAGCCGCCGCTCACCTCGATGTTGTACGTCGAGGTGGGCATCGCCGCTGACCACGTGAACGTCAGGTCGGTCGTGCCGTTCAGATTCAACAGCGGCAGGGTGGCTCCGGCGATCCGGATAACGACGTTAGCGGCCGAGCCCTGCGGCCCCTGCGGCCCCTGTTCGCCTTGCGGCCCGGTCGCACCGGTATCGCCCTTCGGACCCTGAGCCCCGGTGGCACCGGTCGGGCCGGTGGCTCCCGTGTCGCCTTTGAGTCCCTGGGCGCCGGTCGCACCGGTATCGCCCTTCGGACCCTGAGCCCCGGCAGCCCCGGTCGCACCGGTGTCTCCCTTCGGGCCTTGGGCCCCGGTGGTACCGGCAGCCCCGGTCGCACCGGTATCGCCCTTCGGACCCTGGGCCCCGGTGGTGCCGGCCGGGCCGGTGGCTCCGGTGTCTCCCTTCGGGCCTGTGAATCCGATCGGCCCCCGTTCGCCCTGCGGGCCCTGTTCGCCCTGCGGGCCCTGTTCGCCCTGCGGGCCGGTATCGCCTTTCGGCCCGGTAAACCCGATTGGTCCGCGTTCACCTTGCGGGCCGCCGGTTTGTTCAACGGCGGCAATCCGGCCGGTCAGTGCCGTAAGTTTGGAGCGCAGGTCCGCACGGTCTGTTGCCGACACCTGGACGGCGGTGTTGACCTCTGCGGTTGCGTCTCGCACCATGCTCTGCGCGGCGTCGGCGGTGCTTTGTGCGGCTTGCGCGGCAGCGCGGGCGGTGTCGTCGGTTCCTCCCGACTTGCTGCCGCCGTACGTGGAGCGAGGCATCAGATCCCCCGAACTGAGACCATCGGCGTGCCAGCGGAGATCAACTTGACCGTCGAGGCGGTGCCGGCCGTTTCGTCGTCAACTTCCAGGGATCCCATTACCGCTGGTAGGACGTGGCAGTTGTTGCCGGCTACGGTCGGTGTAGTGCCGTCGGTGGTGAAGTAGACCTCGTCGGCGCCGTCGACGTTGGTTACCTCGATGCGGCTGGCGTTCGCGGTGAGGTTGACCGTGGAAACCGTTGCGGCGACAAGCGTCAGGTGTCGGACGAACGCCACTGGTGTGCACCTTCCTCCGTGGATGGCCGGCCCGGGCCCCCTACCGGGAGAGGGGCCCGGGCCGAAGTGTGATCACGGCGTGTGGCTCAGAGCCTCGATCAGGTCTTTCTTGCTGGCCTTGGTCGCTTCGGTGCGGTCCATGCCCTTGCTGACCGCGTACTCGACCCAGGTCGCCTTGTTCGCCGACTCCGCCGGGGCGGACCCGTCGGTCGGCAGGCTGACGTCACCGGCCGGCTCGTCGGCCTGGGCGTCGGCTTCCTTGGCCTGGTTCGCCGCGACCTGGGCCGGGTCGCCCTCGGTCGTCTGGAACCGCTCGACGTAGGTCTGACCGTTCTTGTCGACCGTGCTGTCGGCCTGCTCGCCGGCGTCCTTCTTGTCTTCCTCGGTGACGTCGAGGTCGACGTTCGGGTCGTCGGCGTTGGTGGCCGGCAGCGGGCCGGTGCCGATCACGTCCGGCTGTGCGGCCGGGTTCGTCTCCGGGTCGTCCGGGTCGGTGACCTCCGCGACCAGGCCGACGGAGATGAGGTGCTTGATCTTTTCCGGGTCGCAGCCCGGGGGGAGAATGGCGCCCTGGTAGAGCATCTGCTGCTCGATGCCCATCGCCGACCGGACGTTGATCGTGGCGACCTGGCCCACGACCACATACTGCTTTGCCATGCTGGGTTTCCCTTCGTGTCTCAGGTGCCGGTGATCCGGATGCCGGCGCCGGGCTCCTGGACGATCGGGACGGTGAGGCGGCGGGCCTGGAGGTCCCAGCCGTCGCGGGCGGTGATCCGGGTGGTTTGCACCTGGACGCCCATTTCCGCAACGGTGTAACCCGGGTCAACCGTCACTTCATCGGCCATACCGCCCAATTGGGACGAGTCCAGGATCCAAACGTCGTCCGTGGGCAGACTCCCGACCGGCGCCGGAACGACCTTGAACTTGCCGATGCGCTCGATGTCCCCGCCGTAGATCGGGTTCTCGCTCGTCTCCCGACGGCGCAGCGACGCGATCACCGGGTCGGACAGCATCAGCGCGTACTTCTCGTCGCTGAGCAGCAGCGTGTCCGGGGTGTAGCCCTGGTTGAGCGCCCGCACGTCGGCGGCCGCCAACTCGATGTCCCGGTAGATCGCGGCGGACGCGTTGCTCCACGTCGCGCCGGCCGCCTGCGTCTGCGTCACCGCCGCCGCCACGGCCGCCAGGGCCACCGCGTCGACCTTGCTGATTACCGAGTTGAGGAGCTTGCGCAGCGCCCGGTCGACCGCGTCGCCGGCGTAGATGCTCCGCTTGATCTCCTCGTCGGCCAAGAAGACCGCCTGACCCCACTTCTTCACAGCAGCGGTCGCGGCCGTGCCGAGGCCAGGCGTGTCGCGCGGGTACTCAGCACCCGGCGAAACGGCCTTCGGGATCCGGGTGTTGACGATCGGCTCCGAGACCTCGTACAGCACGGCGCCGCCGCTGGTCCGGAACCGCTGAGTGAGGATCTGGTCGCTGACAAACCGCAGGTCAGCGAGAGTCCGCAGGCGCCGCTGGATCTGAGTCGGGGACTGCAACAGCCGGTGAATGCTGAGCAGGTCGCCCGTCAGTGTCGGGGCCGGCGGTGGGTAAGAACCGGGCATTTTCCCTTCCCGTCATGTGATCTCGCCCGGTGTCCGGGCACGAAAAAACCCGCGCGGATTCGCGCGGGTCCTCCTTCCGCCCGGACACCGGGCGGTCGTATGGGTCGCGCGGGCGCGGGTAGCCCGATGGGGTTGGTGGTGCGGGGACTGGTGGACACTGGGCGGGTCAGCGTCCTCAGTGGACGATCAGATTTCCATCCACGTGACCGTCGCCGCGTCGGCGGCGGTCGTCAGGGCGACGCCGACGATCCGGCGCGCGTTGTTCGCGGCGGTGTCGATGTCGCCGGCCGTGTTGCCGCCGGCGGCCGAGACGGCCAGCGAGGCCACCTTGCCACCGGTGGCGCCGATAAGCTGCGCGCCGGCGGTGATCGCACCGCTGGCGGTGCTCTCGTACACCGTGCCGCGCCCGAAAATCGTCACGTCGGCGTTCGCGGCCGCATCGAAGGCGGCCACCCCGACGATCTTGTAGCTGGTGCCGGACACCGGAGCGACGGTGCCGCTGCCGGACACCTCCATGAGCTGGCCGCCGGTCGTCGTCGCCGACGCCGTCGAAGTGATCGCCTGCCCCGGAAGGTAGAGCGGAGAGTAGTCAGCCACAGGATCAGCCCTTTACCGGAGTCGTGAACAGCGCGTCGAACTCCTCGGAGTCCGACTCGGTTTCGTCGAGCGCCGGACCGGTAATCCCGGCCGCTGACGCGACGATCGGGACCGCCACGCCCGGGGCGAGGGAGTCGATGATCTCGGCGATGACGACCGGGGCGGCGTCGTAGCGCACCTCCCAGGTCTTGCGCTCCGCCGGCCGGATCTTCCCGGCCCGGACGGCACCGTCGAACAGGCCGCGCTTCACCGTTTCGGCCTGCTCTGCCTTGATCGCGGCCAGCTCCTCGGACAGCCGCTTGATTTCGGCCGAGTGCTGGAGGGTTGAGGCCGCTACCGGCTTGGCCGGCACCTCGCTCGTGTCCTCGTCAGCGTCGGTGTCCTCGTCGGGCTGGGTCGGCTGAGTCGACGGAGCGGTGAGCCGCTTGTCGAGCGCTGCCAGAACCACCGCGTCCGTGGCGTCCGGCGCCAGGCCGAGCCGCGACCGCAGGTCGGTCGGCAAGGTGGACATAGGTCGTCCCTTCCTTGTGGTTGTGGGTTGGTCCGGCTCGGCGGCCGGGGGTTTGGCGCCGGCGCGGGGCCGGCTGGTCGGCAAAGAAAAAAGCCCCGACCGTGAGGTCGAGGCCTTCTTCTTGTTCTCGTTTGGCATGTGGCCGAACACATCCCGGTACCACGCTGATGTGGTCCGGTCCAGCTCGTCTTTGTCCTGGATGTGTTCGGCGAGCAGGGACCGGAGTTTCGTCCACGGGTGCGGGTCGCCGCGCCACTTGGCGAGGCCCTTGCCCTTGGTCCAGTAGTCGTGGAGCTGTTTCGCGTTTCCGTCGCCGGGCTTGTCGTCCTTGCCCTTCGTGGCAACTGGTTGGCCGGCCCGGCCCCGGGATCGGGCAACCTGCCGGGAGGCGTACACCACGGCCGCGCTCGCGTGCGGGTGGTGGTCCGCTAGTGGCCGGGACAGGCCGTCGGGGTCCGGAATGTGCGACGGCGTCAGTACGGCCGTGTCAATGTATTCGATCTTGACCGGTTGGGGGTCGCCGAACGCGATCCCCTCCGACCCTGACACCTCGACCGGGATCCGCGAGTACGTGTCCGTCGCGTCGTTGCGGACGATCAGTTGTAGCCGGG
>JACCDR011687187.1_pt1 | contig 10638 bp, 6 predicted proteins | sample 7446431 | NCBI WGS metagenome assembly JACCDR01 (sample SAMN15323443, study PRJNA562643) | freshwater metagenome | isolation source: river surface water | place: USA:Blue River Watershed | collected 2017-08-17 | reverse complement strand
CGCCCAGGGCATGGAAGGTGCAGATGCGCACTTCCTTGGCGTGCTTGCCAATCAGCCCTTTGGCGCGCTCGCGCATTTCGGCGGCCGCCTTGTTGGTGAAGGTGATGGCGGCGATGCGTTTGGGTTCCAGGCCGGCCTGGATCAGTCGGCCGATCTTGTGGGTGATGACGCGAGTCTTGCCGGAACCGGCGCCGGCCAGTACCAGGCAGGGGCCGTGCAGGAAGTTGACGGCGTCCTGCTGCGCGAGATTGAGACCGTGGGAAAAGGAAGTCGTCATGCGTGATCTGGATTCTGCCCGGAGGATCATAACGAGAGCCCGTTTCACACTGCGGCGACAATACACACCGTGTTGCAAATCTTCGCGGTCACCTTTCCCTTCTTTGCCCTCGTGCTCTGCGGCTACCTCGCCGCCCGCCGCCGCATGCTGCCGCTGGAGGCCATTCCCGGGCTGAACGGCTTCGTGCTGTTTTTCGCCCTGCCCTGCATGCTCTACCGCTTCGGGGCCAGCACGCCGATTGCGCAGCTGCTCGACTACTCGGTGTTTCTCATCTGGCTGCTGTGCGGCCTGGTCATGGTGGGCTTCACGATCGCGGTCACCCTGAACACGCGCATCCGCTGGAACGACGCGTCCTTCGGCGCCCTGGTGGCCGCCTTCCCCAACACGGGTTTTATGGGCGTGCCCCTGCTCGTGGCCTTGCTGGGCCCGCTGGCGGCCGCGCCCATCATCGTCGGCATGCTGGTGGACATGGTGATCACCACCTCGCTGTGCATCGCGCTGTCGCGCCTGGACGGGGCCGACAAACACGGCACGGCCGTCGCGCTGAAAAATGCCCTGCGTGGCATGCTGACCAACCCCATGCCCTGGGCCATCCTGCTGGGCGGCGTGGCCTCCTACATCCAGCTCGAATTGCCCGGGCCGGTGCACAAGACGGTGGGCCTGCTGGCTGACGCCGCCTCGCCCGTGGCCCTGTTCACCATCGGAGCGGTGTTGGCGCGTTCGCAGATCCTCACCAGCGAGAGCAAACACGCACCCATTCCACTGCGTGACTACGTGCCCGTGGCGGTGTTCAAGCTCCTGCTGCATCCGTTGCTGGTGCTGCTGGTGGGCGTGGGCGCCATGCAGCTGGGCGTGCCGCTCACGCGTTTTGCGCTGACCGTCATGGTCCTGGCCGCGGCCCTGCCGAGCGCCAGCAATGTCTCGCTGCTGGCTGAACGCTTCGGTGCCGACAACGGGCGCATCGCCCGCATCATCCTGGTCTCCACGGCCGTGGCCTTCCTGAGCTTCTCGGGCGCCGTGGGCCTGATGACCTGACGCGCCATCCCGGACCTCGGGTAAATACCTATGACTATCCATACATGGATAGTTGTCGCCTATTCGATAGATTCGACAAATCAAATAGGCAGGCCGATTTCTTTTTTCTAAAGTCTGGGCTTCTTCCAGAGAAGGAGCGCACCATGCCGACACCAGCGATCGCCGTTCAGGGGCGTATTGCCCCCTGGCTCGAATGCCTGGCCACGCTGGCGCTCGCCAGCTGAGCTTCTCCGCAGGAAGTCACGTTTTCAACCCCAGGAGTAGACCATGAGCAATGAAGCCAAATGTCCCTTTCACGCTGCCGGCGGTGCCCGTGCGACGCACGGCGCCCAGTCCAACGCCGACTGGTGGCCGAACCAGCTGAACCTGTCCATCCTGCACCAGCACCAGCCGGTCTCCAACCCGATGGACCCGGATTTCGACTACGGCGAGGCCTTCAAGAAGCTGGACTACAAGGCGCTGAAAAAGGACCTGGCCGACCTCATGACCCAGAGCCAGGACTGGTGGCCGGCCGACTATGGCCACTACGGTGGCCTGTTCATCCGCCTCGCGTGGCATGCCGCGGGTACCTATCGCACGGCCGACGGCCGAGGCGGCGCCAACACTGGCAACCAGCGCTTCGCGCCGCTCAACAGCTGGCCTGACAACGGCAACCTGGACAAGGGCCGCCGTCTGCTCTGGCCGATCAAGAAGAAGTACGGCAACGCCATCTCCTGGGCCGACCTCTTCATCCTCTGCGGCAACGTTGCCATGGAGACCATGGGCTTCAAGACCTTCGGCTTCGGCGGCGGCCGCGCCGACATCTGGGCCCCTGAGGAAGACATCTACTGGGGCGCCGAAATGGAATGGCTGGCCACCAGCGACAAGCCCAACAGCCGCTACAGCGGCGAGCGCCAGCTGGAGAACCCGCTGGCCGCCGTGCAGATGGGCCTGATTTACGTGAACCCGCAGGGCCCGGACGGCAAGCCCGACCCGGTGGCCTCGGGCAAGGACGTGCGCGAGACCTTCGCCCGCATGGCCATGAACGACTACGAGACCGTGGCCCTGGTGGCCGGCGGCCATACCTTCGGCAAGATGCACGGTGCGGGTCCCGCGAACCTGGTCGGTCCCGAGCCGGAAGGCGCGCCCATGGAAGAGATGGGCTTCGGCTGGATCAACAAGCACGGTAGCGGCAAGGGTGGTGACACCACGACCAGCGGCTTCGAGGGCGCCTGGAAGCCCAACCCGACGAAGTGGGACATGGGCTACCTCAAGGTGCTGTTCAAGTACGACTACGAGCAGATGACCACGGCGGCCGGCGCCATCCAGTGGCGCGCCAAGAACGTCGCGCCCGAGGACATGATCCCCGACGCCCACGACCCTAGCAAGAAGCACCCGCCGCACATGACCACGGCCGACCTCTCGCTCAAGTTCGACCCGGCCTACGAGAAGATCGCTCGCCACTTCCTCAACAACCCGGCCGAGTTCGCCGATGCCTATGCGCGCGCCTGGTTCAAGCTGACCCATCGCGACATGGGCCCGAAGAGCCTGTACCTGGGCCCCGAGGTACCGAAGGAAGACCTGATCTGGCAAGACCCGATCCCGGCGCTCAACCATCCGGTGATCGACGCCAAGGATATCGCCGACCTCAAGGCCAAGGTGCTGGCCTCCGGCCTGTCGGTGAGCGAGCTGATCTCCACCGCCTGGGCTTCGGCCTCGACCTACCGCGGCTCCGACCGCCGCGGTGGCGCCAATGGCGCGCGCATCCGCCTGGCACCGCAGAAGGACTGGGAGGCCAACCAGCCGGCCCAGCTGGCCAAGGTGCTCAAGACGCTGGAAGGCATCCAGAAAGACTTCAACGGCGCGCAGAAGGGCGACAAGCGCGTTTCCCTGGCCGACCTGATCGTGCTCGCTGGCAATGCCGGTGTGGAGGCCGCAGCCAAGGCGGCAGGCCACGCCGTGGAGGTTCCCTTCACGCCGGGTCGCATGGATGCGAGCGCCGAGCAGACGGATGTGGAGTCCTTTGCCGTGCTCGAGCCGGTCGCCGACGGCTTCCGTAACTACCGCAAGAAGGCCTACAGCGTGTCTCCGGAGGAGATGCTGGTCGACAAGGCCCAGCTGCTCACCCTGTCCGCGCCCGAGATGACCGTGCTGGTCGGCGGCCTGCGCGTGCTCGGTACCAACGTCGGTGGCTCCAAGGCCGGTGTGTTCACGCAGCGCCCGGGCCAGCTGACGAATGACTTCTTCGTCAACCTGGTGGATATGGGCATCGCGTGGAAGCCCACGGGCGACAATGCCTACGAGGGCAAGGACCGCAAGACTGGTGCCGTCAAGTGGACCGCCACCCGCGTGGACCTGGCCTTCGGTTCCAACTCCCAGCTGCGGGCGCTTGCCGAAGCCTATGCGCAGGACGATAACCAGGCCAAGTTCGTCAAGGACTTCGTCGCGGCCTGGACCAAGGTGATGAACCTGGACCGTTTCGACCTGAAGAAGTAAGCGCCTGCATGATCCACCGCCTTTGCCGCAGCAGTGGCCCGGGCGCGTGAGCTGTGCTGACGCGGATCACGTGCGCGGGTGATGCAAGTCGCCCGCGCATGCTTGCATCCGGCCCGCCGTTGCGGCGGGTACATGCCACGGCGGCGGTGCCTGCCAGCGCGGGACGATGTCTCCCGCGCCGCGTTCGCCGGAGCCCCTGAGGAGATGACGAGGCAAGACATGAACCTGACCGCGCTCAAGTACGCCGTCTCGCTGGCCCGTGAAAAGCATTTCGGCCGGGCGGCCGAAGCCTGTGAAGTGTCCCAGCCCACGCTGTCGATCGCGATCAAGAAGCTCGAGGAGGAGTTGAATGTCCAGCTTTTCGAGCGCACGACCACCGCGGTGGCCGTGACACCACTGGGCGAGGAGATCCTTCATCAGGCGCAGGCCGCGCTGGAACGGGCGGCCGATATCTTGGAAATCTCGCGGCGTGGACACGATCCCCTGACGGGGCCGCTGAAGCTGGGGGCGCTCTCCACCATCAGCCCTTATCTGGCGCCGGCGCTCATGACGCGCATGATGAGCCGCGCGCCCCGCATGCCACTGATCCTGACCGAGGACGATGCCCCGCACCTGGTCGAGATGCTGCGTGCCGGAGAGATCGACGCCGCCATTCTTTCGAACCCGCACCATGACCCGACGCTCAGGATCGTGGACCTGTACGACGAGCCCTTCCTGGTAGCCCTGCCGGTCGGCCACCCGCTGGCCCGGCGCGAGCAGATCGGCTGCGCCGATCTGCAGCGCGAGAAGCTGCTGCTGCCCGAAGTTGGCGACTGCCTGCGCGATCACATGCTCAAGGCCTGTCCGGAGTTTGCGCGCATGGGCCTGGCCAATACCGGACTGCCGGGCAACCTCAGGGGCTCCTCGCTGGAGACCATCAAGCACATGGTGGCTGCCGGCATGGGGGTCACCCTCCTGCCGCGGCTCAGTGTGCCGCTGCAGCCTCCGGGTACCGACGGTGTGGCGCCTGCAGAAACCCTGTGCTATCGGCCCCTCGCGGGCACGCCGCCCGTGGTGCGGCGGGTCGTGCTGGCCTGGCGTCGCAGCTACACGCGGGAGGCGGCGATGGACCTCCTTCTGCAGACCATCCGCGACTGTGAGTTGCCTGGTGTCGAGCGGCTGGGTTGAACGCCTCTGAGTTAGATTGCGAGCGGGTCAGAGCTTTGCTCCACCGGCACCGAGGCACAACTGACCAAGCACAACAAACTGAACAGGCGGATGTTTTTCCGACAATGATTGATGTGGCCTCGGGAGAAGCATTGGTCGAAAGTGAAGTGCGCATGCACCGCGCATGACCTCTAGTTTGCGAACAGACGCTCCATTTTGACCAGCTCCACACGCTCACGGTCTGTGCCTAAAGCGGATTCGAAAAGAACGAATCTTTTCAGCTCCATCGACCACCACCCGGTCGCATTCATCCGGCGCCGATTCATAGGGGGGCCAAACCAGCTTTCATACTCAATTCGCAACACCTTGAACTCGCGGACAGAGGTTTGAATGGTGATGTCGGAGACAACCCGGGCTTTCACTGGCTCACCTCCGGTCGGGTTGTAGTTTCCCCGGGGGTCAAAGTAACCGTTATGTCCCGGGACGATGCGTGTTTCCCAGACAGCGCCAACCTTCATGTTCGAATTGACCCAACCATCGACGGGCGTGAAGACCTCAAAAAGCCCGAGCTCATACTTTTTCAATGCGGTCGTTTGTCCGTCCAGATTCTCGATCTTGGTGCCGTTGTTATAGCTGACGACCTTCTCGTCAACCTTGTCAACAACATAAGGGACAGTCTTGCTGATTGCCGTAAGCAGATCCGTATGCTGGTATGAGTAGGAGTCCCCCACATGGATGATCGGATCGCCAGTAAACGACCGCAGGACGCCGGTCCCCGTAGAATTTCTTGCCACCGGCTGTCGCGCTCGTTCACGGGCCGCGAGGGCGGCGGCGGCGCGAGCAGGAACTTCTGCAATCCACTGGGCCGGGACTGCAAAATTCAGGTTCTGTGCTCCTTCGAGGTAGCCCCGCGTCGTCACGCCTATCAGTCGGCCTTGATCGTCAAACAAGCCGCCGCCGCTTGAACCGGGTGAAATGGGAGCAGAAGTCTGAACATACTCGATCTCACCCTTGTCGTTTCGTCTCAATCCAGAAACCAGCCCCTCGCTGATGGTCTGCTCAAAGCCCTGAGGATTTCCGATGGCATAGGATTTTGCGCCGACTTTTGTCTGTGCCAGGGTGGCAATCTCAACCGAAGCTGCGTTGAAGTTATCAACTTTCAGCAAACAAAGATCGCGCTGTACATCCGCATGTAGTAGTTTGGCGCCATAAGAGACGTTTTCTTTGCGAACCGCAACCGCTTTTGCCTTGCCGAGAACATGGCAATTGGTGATCAACTGACCAGAGCCCACCACAACCGCGCTGCCGCTCCCGATCAGTCGGTTACTCTCGTCAAAGGTCGCTACACCCCAGACGCTGGGTGCGGCAGCTTGATAGACCTCTTGTGCTGTCATCGCAAGCGCCTGCAGGGGTAACAGCGCTAAAACAAACAGCTTGATATGACTGGGGTTCTTCATGGCTATTTCTTGTTCGGTAACAGGTCTTGCAGGTCATCCAGGGTCGTACCTTTTGAGCGCCCCTGGTCATTAGGACGCGGGCTGTCCGTGGCTCCCTCCAAGATGTCACCGGATGAATTGGCGCCTTTCAGCTTGTCTTTGATGACACTTTCCGTCATGGGCTTGCACCACGCGCCTCCGTCGAGTAGCGGCTCTCCCGAGACTCTCTTGGTCAGCGTTTTCTCAAGGACGCCACCTACAGATTCTGTTGTGTCGTAGATCAGGACGACACATTTGCCGGAGCCATAGCCGGGACGTGCTGTGTAGATCTTGTTCTTCTGGGGATAAAAGCTGACAGCGATGCGGCAATAGAAGTTGCCTTGACCGAAAAAGGCGTCGACCGTCTGCACCGTGTCGGTCTTCAGGCGGGTGTCAAAACTTTGAAGACGTGTCTGTGAGGCTGGCCCGCTTGCGGTGGGTGTTCCGCCATTGAGCAATTGGCGGCCGGCACAGGTCAGTCCGTTTTCATAGGTGAACAAGCTCATGGTCACACCGGCCGGCAGACTGGATTTCACTTCCAGCCTTGCGGTGTTGTCACCAGTTGGGGGCACAAACGCTGGTGCAGCGCAACCTGACAAAACTCCTGCCACCACGCACAGTAGAAGAATCTTTTCCATACACCTCCCGCTTGAAAAGCGTTGCAACTTTACACTGCGGTGCGCTGGGGAATCCAAGTTTTCATTCGCTTTTCGTGGCGAAAGACACACTTGCCGGTCGTCTGCCTGCCCGTGAGTCGGATGTCGGAAATGATGGTCTGGCGTTGCGCACCAGAGCATCCTTTTGAGAACAGCGCTCAAATACTCAATGGATCCACATCCACCGCCCAGCGGATCAGACCCTGGCCTTCAGGGCCCCGGCGCACCTCGTGCAGGACCTCGTGCCAGCCAGCGAGGAAGCGCTGCAGCGCAGCGCGCGAGGGGGACTCGACCAGCATCTGCGCGCGTTCCACATTGGCGACGCGCTGCACACTCATGGGCACGGCGGGGTAGAGCGTGACGTTCAGGGCTTCGGCGGATGGCGTGCCCAGCGTGCTGGCCGTGTTGAGAAAGGCCTGGGCCGTTTCCTGGGTGCGCGCCTCGGCGCGCACGAGGGCCTGGAAGCTGTAGGGTGGCAGGCCGGCCTGTTCGCGTTCCGTCAGCTGCTGCGCTGCGAAACCCGGGTAGTCGTGTTTCTTGAGGTTGTCGTAGAGCGGATGGGTGGGGTGATGGGTTTGTACCCACATCTCGCTCTGCCGGCTGATGCCCGCGTCACGGCCTGCGCGGCCTGCGGCCTGCATGAGCAGGCTGAACAGGCGCTCGGGCGCCCGGAAGTCACTGGAGAAGAGCGCGCTGTCGGGGTTGGCCGCCGCCACCAGGGTGATACGACGGAAGTCGTGGCCCTTGGCAATCATCTGGGTGCCCACGAGCACGTCCACCTCGCCGCCGTGCACCTGGGCCAGCTGCGCCTCGAGCTCGCCCTTGAGCTTGGTGGTGTCGGCGTCGATGCGCACGATGCGCACGGGTCCGCCGTCGGGGCGGCGTACATCGGCCAGCAGCTCGGCCAGCTGTTCCTCGAGTTTTTCGGTGCCCCGGCCCATGGGACGGATATCCGGACTGCCGCAGCCCGGGCAGGCGCGCGGCACACGCTCCGCATAGCCGCAGTGGTGGCAGCGCAGCGTGCGGTCGATCTTGTGGAAGACGCGGTAGGCGCTGCAGTGCGGGCACTCGCTTTTCCAGTCGCAGTCACTGCAGTGCAGGACCGGCGCATAACCGCGCCGGTTCAGGAAGACCATGCTCTGCTCGCCGCGCGCGATGCGTTCGGTGATGGCCTGCAGCAGCGGCGGTGAGAAGACGGCGTGCCTGGGCTGGTGGTTCATGTCCACGCGGCGCACGAGGGGCAGGCTGCCACCATCGCCCACGCGGCTGGGCATGTCCAGCCGCACATAACGCCCGCCTTCGGTCGCCGGTCGGCTGTGGTGCCAGCTCTCCAGGGAGGGCGTGGCCGAACCCAGGATGACCTTGGCGTTCTCCAGCCGGCCGCGATAGATCGCGAGGTCGCGCGCCGAGTAGCGCGCGCCCTCCTGCTGCTTGTAGCTCGGGTCGTGTTCCTCGTCGACGACGATCAGCCGGAGCCTGGGCAGGGAGGCAAACACTGCCATCCGTGTGCCCAGCACGATGCGCGCTGCGCCGCTGTGCGCAGCCAGCCAGCTCTTGAGGCGCTGCGGATTGGTCATGCCGCTGTGCAGCGAGACCACGACCTCGGCACCGAATCGTGCGGCAAAACGCTGCTCCAGCTGGGGCGTGAGGTTGATCTCGGGCACCATCACCAGGGCCTGGGCATCCGGCTCGCGTTCCAGCAGGGTCTGGACACAGCGCAGATAGACCTCGGTCTTGCCGCTGCCGGTGGCGCCGAAAAGCAGGAAGGGGCCGGCCTGGGCCTCGATCTGTGCCAGCGCGGCCCCCTGCTCCGCGGTCAGCACCGGTGTATCGCCTACCGGAGCGGCGCGACCCTCGTCCGGCTGGCGCTTGAGGCGGCGGGCCAGTTGCTCGCTGCTGAGTTCGCGCAATTGCGGCGGCAGGGCGGCCAGGGCCACCTCGCCGGCCGCACGCTGGTAATACGCCGCAGCAAAATCGACCAGCTGCCGCCAGGCCGGCGTGAGCGGGGCCAGGGCGTCGAGCACGCTGCTGACCGGGCGCAGGCGGCTGGGATCGATCCCGGCGGCGGCCTGCGGGTCGCCCTGCCAGACGATGCCCAGGGTCTCCCGCCGGCCCAGCGGTACACGCACCAGGGTGCCCGGGGGAAGTGCCTGCTCGCTCAGGTAACTCAGCGTGCCCGCGACCTGGCTATGTGCCGGCGTCTGGACCAGGATGGGGAGCAACTGGGTCATGGTCGGGGTGCACTTGAGCCGAAAACTTCAAAAGAAATCGCGAAATTTCCGCTAAGTGCTTGATATGAAATGACTTTGTCGGCGATCCAGAATTTCTGTGGATAACTTTGTTGAAAGCTTGTCGTCTCGCGCGGCTAAGCCTTGAAAATCAAGGGTTTCCACAAAATGCCCGCGAAAAGAGCAAAGGATTAAACCCATATAAATCAATCACTTGCGATCGCTATTGGTTTTGTAGCAACAGTTACCCTGGCAGGCATCGGATGGCGCACCGCAGCACGTGTTTTGTGCATAAGTGAGTCTGCACTGAGCTGTATTGGGGCCCTCGACGGAGGCCTGGGGACTCAGGGAAATCCATGATGCCCGGCATGGCCCGGTGGCTTAAAGGCGCATGCGGCGCGAGTGTGAGTGCACGGCCTGGACCAGGGCCGACACATGCTCGGGCGGGGTGTACTGGCTGATGCCGTGGCCCAGGTTGAAGATGTGGGTGGGGCCGCTGCTGGAGGTGTCCGTGTGCGGGCGCCCAAAACTCTCCAGCACCTTCTTGACCTCGGCCTCGATGGCCGCAGGCGGTGCAAACAGCACATTGGGGTCGATATTGCCCTGCAAGGCCTTGGTCGCCCCCACGATGGCGCGGGCCTGGCCCAGGTTCATGGTCCAGTCCAGGCCCAATACCTCGCAGTCGAGCTGGCCCATCTGCTCCAGCCACAGGCCGCCCCCCTTGGTGAAGACGATGCGCGGCACGATCTGGCCGTCCACGCCCGTGCGCTTCAGGCCAGCCAGCACCCGTGCTGTGTAGGCCAGGCTGAATTCCTGGAAAGCCCCGTCGGCCAGCACCCCACCCCAGGAATCGAACACCATCACGGCCTGGGCGCCAGCATCGATCTGGGCGTTGAGGTAGGCCGCCACCGCATCCGCGTTGACGGCCAGGATGCGGTGCATGAGGTCCGGGCGGCTGTAGAGCATGCTCTTGACCAGGCGGTAGTCATCCGAGCCCGCGCCCTCGACCATGTAGCAGGCCAGGGTCCAGGGGCTGCCAGAGAAGCCGATCAGGGGAACCCGGCCGTTCAAGGCCTTGCGGATGGAGGTCACCGCGTCAAAGACGTAACGTAGCTTGTCCAGGTCCGGGACGGCCAGCTGGCCCACGGCGGCTTCATCACGCACCGGCGTGGCAAAGCGCGGGCCCTCGCCCTGGGCGAAGGAAAGCCCTAAGCCCATGGCGTCGGGCACGGTGAGGATGTCGGAGAAGAGGATGGCGGCGTCCAGCGGGTAACGCGCCAGGGGCTGCAGGGTGACCTCGGTGGCGTAGTCCACATTCGTGGCCAGGCCCATGAAGCTGCCGGCCT
>JACCDR010165964.1_pt1 | contig 10638 bp, 14 predicted proteins | sample 7446431 | NCBI WGS metagenome assembly JACCDR01 (sample SAMN15323443, study PRJNA562643) | freshwater metagenome | isolation source: river surface water | place: USA:Blue River Watershed | collected 2017-08-17 | reverse complement strand
TTTGTCGCCCATCAGGACACGCCAGCGAAAACGACCTTGATCGCCCAGCCGAACATGCCCAGCCAGCCCCACGAAACGCGGGGGTGAGGCGCGGGCACGCCGAAAGCAGCGCAACCGAGGAACACGATCACGAAGATCATGAGCAGGAAAGCGAGGGACAGGACCATGGTTGCCTTAACGAGGGGTGACCTTGACGAAGATGGAGCGGTCGTCAACACGCTGGGGCGAGTGCGTCGTCGTGATGCGGCACGTCACGCGGTACGTGCTGCCCGCGGTGCCGCCGGCCAGCCACACGACAGCCAGGGCACCGCTGAAGCCGGCGTCGTGCTGGGTCATGGCGTTGTCGGGACCCTCGATCACGAACTGCACGGTCGCAATCGAGTCGCTGATACCCGCAAGGTACGGGGCCCAGTTCCAGGTGTAGTCCAGGTCGGCCTGCGGGTCCTTGGTGATGGTGGACTTGCCGCCGACGGTGACATAGGTGTCGATAGTTGCCATATCTGATGACGCTATGGAGCGGCGTTGTCGTACATGCGCGATTGGTCCGCCGGGATGTAATCGCGCAATTGCGCGATTATCCCGTAGCGGCGGTCTTCGTGGTGGACACCGTCCACTTCGCGGTCTTCTGCCCGCACGAGATACGTGCGTGCGTTGGTTTCGATCGACAGGTCGTGTCGGACGTACGCAAGCTGGACGACGTTGTCCAGCACCTGAAGGCCCGAGAAGCCGGAGATGCGCACCGCCGTGGCCGTCTGCACGACGCCATCAAGGACCTGCGCCCCCGTGATGCCCTTGATACCGATAGCCGTCGCCGTCTGCGTGGCGCCAGCCAGGGTCTGCGCCGCAGTGAGCGAGAGCTGGCCGTGATCCGTCGTGGCGCTCTGCGAGACGCCAGCGAGGGTCTGGGCAGCCTGGAGCTTCTCCAGCACCGCAGCGGTGGCCGTCGACACGACGCCCAGGAGCTGCTGCGTCGCCGCGGCCTTGACCGTCTCGGTCGCCGTGGCCGTCTGGGTGACACCGGCGAGCTGCTGGCTGGCGAAGATGCCCGAGAGCGGCGGAGTCGTACCCGTGGCCGTCTGCGCGACGTTGTCCAGCGTCTGCGCTGCGGTCGTTTTGACGAGAGCCTGCGCCGCTGCGGTCTGAGTGACACCAGCGAGGGTCTGGGTAGCGGTGGCGCTCGCTTGTGCGTGGATCGCCGTAGCGGCTTGCGTGACGCCGGCCAGGGTCTGCGTGGCGGTCGCTGCCGCACGAAGGGCTGCCGTAGACGCTTGCGCGACGCTGTCCAGCGTCTGCGCAGCGGCGATGCTCAGGACCGAGCTGACGGAAGCCGCGGCCGACTGCGAAACGCCTGCAAGCGCCTGAGCAGCCGAGAGCGCAGGCACGCCGCTGAGGGTCGCCGTCTGCGTGACGGTGGCGAGCGTCTGGGTAGCAGTGGCTGCCTCGCGCGCAGCGAGGGTGGCCGTCTGCGTGACGGTGGCAAGAACCTGAGCAGCCGTGGCGGCTTCACCCGCCGTCAGCGTGGCGGTCTGGGCAACACCGGCCAGGGTCTGAGCAGCCGTGGCGGTGTTCGACCCCGTAGAAGCAGCCGCAGCCTGGGTGACGCCAGCGAGGGTCTGAGCAGCCGTGAGCTGCTCAAGCGCTGCTGCCGTCGCCGTCTGCGTGACGGTGGCGAGGGTCTGAGTGGCCGCAGCAGACAGCGCCGCCGTTGCAGTTGCGGTCTGCGCGACACCAGCCAGGGTCTGCGCGCCCGTGAGCTGCCCCACCGCAGAGGCAGTAGCCGTCTGCGTGACGCCGGCCAGGGTCTGAGAACCCGTGAGCTGCTCGCTCGCCGCAGCGGTAGCGGTCTGGGTGACACCAGCCAAGGTCTGCGTCGCAGCGAGCTGCTCGCGCGCCGCGGCGGTAGCCGTCTGCGTGACGCCGGCCAGGGTCTGGGTGGCTGTGATCGACGCACTGGAGGCGCCGTTCTGCTTGATGCCGACAGCCGACAGGATCATGGTGGCAGAGCCACCAGTAGCCGTTGCACTGAAGAGCTGCGACGACCCGGTCGCGGCCTGAGAGAAGACGGCCTGCCCCCAGTACGTAGTGAAGTCCGCGAACTGATGTTCGCGGGTCCACCCAGAGGCCGTGTAGTCCAGGACGTCCGACCCCTCGCTGGCGATGACGGCCAGCGTGATGCCCCCACTCGTGGCGGCCCCGGCCGTCACCTCATATGGGCTAGCACCATCCCGAGCGGTGGCAGTGACCGCAGCGTCGTAGCTGTTGGCGGGGGCGTTGTCGATCTCGTAGATGGACAGCGTCGCGTAGTCTGGGTACGTCGTGACCCCACTCACCGAGAACGAGTGCCCGCTGCCGAACCCCGAGATGTTCTCCACCACCCACACGCTGTGGTTGGTGATCCCTGCGCCCCCGTTGTAGTTGACCTTACGGGTGCCGGTCGTGCTGTTGGACTTGCTGTCCGAGAGAGCGAAGGAGGCGCTGTTGTCCGGGCTCGAAACCAGGATGGCGACGACAGTACTGCCCGCCAGGGTGGCGGAGTCGAAGGTGGCACTAGTGCCAATCGCTAACTTGGATTGGCGAATGCCCATGCTCGCCCCTTAGCTCTGCGCAGCCGTAGTGATGAGTGCGTGGAAGCTGCGCAGCAGACCCACGACTTACGCGTTGCCGTCCGTGATGGTCCAGCCGGTGATCTGCACGCTCTGGCCGCTGGCGATCGACGTGTTGTCGATCGTCATGTCACCGCCGCCGCCCGTGGCCGTCACCGTGCCCTGCGCGTGGCAGGTCGTACCGGCGTTGTCCTTGATGCGGTAGTGGCCGGCCGTGCCGGTGCCCGACGCCGTGCCGGCGATGGGCGTGCCGCTGAACGTCAGCACACCGCCGGTCTGGGACGACCAGTCCGAAGCCAGCGTGTAGCTCACCAGCAGGGTGCCGGAGTCGGCCGTGGCGGGGTTGGCCGGCGGCGCACCCGTGCGGATTTCGACCTTCGCGGCGGTGCCGATGGTCGTCTCGATGGCGGCAACACGGGCGTTGCGCACAGCGGTGGAGAGCTGAATGGTCATGGGAAAGGTCCTCGGTTAAATGCCGCCGTAGATCACCGTGCCGACTTGGCGGCGGGCACGCTCTTGCTCAGCCAGGGCCTTGAAGCAGTAGTTACGGAAAACCGTCTCGTACTTCTCGGCCTGCTTGGGGTCGTAGGTGTCCGCGTCGTGCTTGTTGTATGCGCGGTGCTTCATCCACGAAAGAAGATGGATGTGGTGCTGCTCGTCGATCTCGAACGCGGAGACCTCGCTCGTGAGCGGCGTCAGCGGCAGGCGAAAGACGCCCAGGTTGATCGTGACGGTCTCGTTGGGCATGGGCCAAGCGCGCAGGACGCCCTTGCTCATGCCAGCGACCAGCGCGCGAACGGGGCCGCCGGTGCCCGAGTCGAACGCGATGCCATCCAGGGCCAGCTTCTCGGGGTTGCTGACGGTGATCGTCCGGCCGTTGTCGCCGCGGGTCGCCCAGCGCAGCTTGAGGATCAGCGGCGACACGGCGTACCAGTCGGTGCCCGGGACGACGCTGAGCTGGCAGATTTGGGGCAGGCGCGCTTCTTCGATGCCCTCGGTCAAGCGGCAGAACATCCGCTCGGCGTCGGTCATGTACTCGAACACTTCGTCGTCGGACCACAGGTACGGGTCTTCGAGGTCATCGACCTCGTAGCGGAAGTGCTGCAGAAGATCGCCCGCGTTCATGGCTTACTCGTTGGGGTTCGCCATCTTGCCGATGACCAGATCGCGTTCCTTGGCCGACACGCTCCAGCCCAGGAAGTCCGACAGCGGCTTCAGGTTCGGCTTGCCGCCGGCGTTGAAGTCATCGCGGTTGTTCTTCAGGGTCAGGGCCTCGATGGCCTCGCGGATCGCCTTCTCGCGCTCGGCCGGCTCGGTCGGAGCCTTGCTCACGGGAGCGCTCAGGTCTTCCGGGATGTCCTCGGTGGGCACAGCGCCCAGGTTCTGCACCTCTTGCCACATGGGCGGGGGCACGAACGTCGGCTGGTCCTTCTTGAACTCCACGCAGTGGCCGGTGGTCGACGCGATGGTGCGGTCGCGGTTCAGAACGAAATACATACTTCGATGCTCCTGGAAAAACGGGGGCGCGCGGCCCCCGTAGTTTTGTCGGCCAACCGAAATTAGTTGGTGACGACTTCGTCGACCTTGCCGTCGATCACGTAGCTGATCACGACGCGGAACTTGCCGGCCGTCGCGTTCGCCACAGTCGAGGCGATCGTGGCGCGCACGTTCGAACCGTCGTTGCACAGCAGAGCGATCGTGTTGGACACGGTCACCGGCGTGAGGGCAGCGGTCTTCAGGTCGGTGGCAGCCAGGATGCCGGTGGGCGACGCTGCGGTGCCGAGGGCCACGGTGTAGGCCGTGGGGCCCACGCCGGCGGTCTCGACCAGCAGGTTGGCGCCGACGATGCGGGCACCGACCGGCATCTTGACGATTTCGAAGGTGCCTTGGTCACCGAAAACGGAGCCGAAGGTCTTCGTCACGCCGTTCACGTCGACCATCGTGTCGTTGAACGACACGATGAACTCGGCGTGCAGGGGGCGCTGAGCGCCGCGGGTAGCAGTCTTGAGGGCCATGGTGTGATGCTCCTTGTGGTCCGTTGTTGCTTAGGTAGCGACGTAGACCGAGATCACGCCGAAGTCCTCGACGGAACCGGCTTCGTAGATCGACGCGAACTTGGGCTTCAGGAAGCCCAGAATCTTGCCGACCTCGATGCCTTGCTGGTTGCCGTAGTCGAACTCCTTCTCGTTCCACTCGGGTGCGCCGATGTCGGCCATCGCCAGGGCTTGAGCGCCGCAGAACAGAATCTGGCAGCCTTCCACCGTGCCGGACGCGCCGTACTTGCTGCCCGAGGCGGCGCCGCGGGTGTTGGGCACGTGGCGGAACTCGTGCAGGTAGATGCCGTCGATCTTCACCGTCGAGCCGGTGAACAGCGGGTTGGCCTTGTCACGCTCTTGCGCATGGCGCAGGTTGAGCATGTAGTTCTGGTCCATCTTCAGCTTCGCCATCGCCGTGGGCGTCAGGAAAGCGTGGAAGGTTTCCTCGCCGCCGGACTCGCGCACGCCACGGATGTAGCGTTCCTTGGCGTAGGCCTTGAGCTGCACGAACATCTCCCACATCGGGAGGTCGGTGGCAGCCACAGCCGTGGTGGCGGCGTTGGCGACCAGGGTCTTGGTGGCCGAGGTGCCGTCCCAGCGCAGGCGGCGGTTGTTGGTCGGAGCCGACACGTCGGCAGCGAACTCCAGGAAGGGCAGGTCCGAGCCCACGCGGGTCGAGCCGTCCGGCTTCTTGGTGTAGCTGATGCCGGCCAGCGTCAGGAACGCCAGCTGGTCGATGCGGTCCGCCAGCCAGTAGGCCAGCACGTTGCGGCTGTTGCCACGGAACTCGACGATCGACTTCTGGTCGGCCATCTTGCCTTCGTGACGGTTGGCGTGACGCAGCTGGTCGAGGCGGATGACCTGATCGAAGGTCTGCATCGCCTCTTCGTTGCCTTCCAGCGTGCGGTCGCCGGCAACGCCGTCGCCCACGAGGTCGGCCAGCAGCGTGATGACTGCGCGGGCGCCCTTCTCGGACTTCTTCAGCTCGGTGACGTGCTGGATCAGCGAGTTCGGGTCGGAACCCAGGAACTTGTTGACGAACGCCATGTTGCGGGCCTGCTTCCACAGGTCCATCGACCAGACGGTCTTCTGCTCGGTCGTGAGCAGCGCGAAATTGGTAAGGGCCATGGTGGCTCTCCTCTAACGACATGCAGCGCGAAGCTGCGGCTTCGTGTGCCGGGCTACCGGCGTCGTCAGCATGTCGCCCTGACTTGCGAGGAGTGGAAGGTGCTGTCGGGACCTTGCCTTAACCGAGATGTTGCGGAGTGTAGACGAAAAAACGGCCGGTGTGGTGGTCACACCGGCCGAATCGCATACCTCAACAGGAGACGCCCTTTCGAGCCTCCCCAGTATACAGGCGGTTACGCGTCGTTGCGCTCCAGCCAGATCGCCATGTCCTCGGCTTCGATCTGCTTGCGCACCAGGACCTCGCGCTGCTCACGCAGCTGGGCGGTCAGGTTCGCCACGACCTCTTCGATGCTGGCGATGTCCATGACGACGCGCTCATGGCGGCGGCGCACAGCTTCGCGCACGGTGACGGGGGTTTCGACGATCTCGGTCATACGCACCTCACGACAGGGACGATGTTCTCGTACACCGTGATGCCGAACAGCACCCAGCTGCGACGCAGGTACGGCTGGCCGTGGAAAAAGACCTCTTCGACGACGATCTTCATGCTTCCACCTCGTCGCCGCGCAGGCGGGCCAGCTCCTTCTCGTCCAGCTTGGCGAACTCGCTCTGGGACATCTTGATCACGTCCTTGGCGGTGCGGCCAGCGCCGGCCTCGTTGCTGTTCATGCCGTGCTTGGCCGTGGCGGTGCCGGGCGACTTGTCCACGGCCTCCAGGGCCTTGTCCACCGCGCCTTTCTTGCGGTCGGCCTTGACCTTGTCCACGTCGGCCTCGTCCACGCGGGGCTTCACCGTGGTGGCGCGCTCCTGGGTGGCGGTCTTCTCCTGGCCGCGGAAGACCATGCGCACGGACTTCTGCAGCGCCTCGGTGGGGGTCAGGCCCTTGGCGCGGTACGCGCCCATCAGGTCCACGACCTCCTCGTAGACCTCCTTGTCGAAGTCGTCGTGGTCCTCGTTGAGCGCCGGATAGGCCGCCTCCACGCGCTCCAGGGCGATCTGGTAGCGAGTGGTCTCGATGGCGCGCGCCTCGGCCGCAGCGATCTTGTGCTGGGCGTTCAGGTCGCTCACTTGGCGGTCCAGGGTGCGGATTTCACGCATGATCTGGGCGGCCTTGGCCGTCTCGCCGTCGGCCATGGCCTTGGCGTAGTCGGTGTCGAGCTTGCCGATCTTCTCCTCCAGGTCGCTGATCTCCTTGGAGGTGTTCGCGACCTCCCTGGCACCCTGGAAGCTCTTGATCTGGCGCTCCAGCTCCTCGCGGCGCTCGCGCTCCTTCTCCAGCATGGCCTTGTGGCGGCTCAGCGGGATGCGGGTGTCCTTGCGCTTGCCGTCCTTGTCCTTGCCGGCGTCGGTGTCGCTGCCCTCGCCGTCGGGATCGTCCTCGCCGCCCTCGCCGCCTTCGGCCTTGGACTTGTCGGCCTTACCCTTGGCAGCGGCCTCTTCCTCGTCCTTCTTGCGCGTGGCAGCCTCTTTCTCCAGGCGCAGGGCCTTGGCGTCGGGGCTTTCGGGGGCGTCGTCGCCCGTGGGCACCCAGTCGTCGCCGCGGTCGACGGCGCCGCCGCCCTCACCATCGTCGCCGGCCGGGGCGCGGTACATACGCGCCAGCAGGCGCTGCTTCCAGAGGACCATTTCAGTTGCCTTTCTTGCCCGCAGTGGGCTGGGGTTGGGGTTTCATCGCCGCTTGGGCGGCTTGTTGCATGCGCGCGATGCGCGCATCCTCGGCCTTCGTCTGCTCGGCCTGAGCCTTGATCTGGAGCTCGCCGTCCTGCTTTTCCTTCTGCAGGCGCAGCTTCATGAGCTCCACTTGGTCCTTGCGCTCCTCGCCGTGCTCCGCCATCGCCATCTCGTGGTGGACCTTGGCGTTCTCGGTGGGCGTGTCCGCGCCGCCGGGCGACTGGGGCGACAGGGTCTCCTGCGCCTTGGCCTGATTGAGCTGGGCCTTCGAGTTCTTCTCGGCGACCTCGGCCTCCAGACCCTGCACCTCGGCTTCCTGGGCACGCTCTTGGCGCTGGGCGGCGCGCTGAGCCTCCGGGGACTCCTGATCGCCGGTGATCTGCTTGATGATGTCCTGCTTGTCCTGCAGGCGGCTGTTCTTGATGAGCACGGCGTCGGGGATCGCCACGCCCAGCTCCTTGAGGGCCACGGCCTGCTCGAACTGGCTGTCCTCGGAGGTGTCACGCACCGGCACGGTGACGATGACCACGTCGTACTCGCCCATGGTCAGGTCGTTCTTGATCCGGCCCTCGGGCGTGACCTCGTTGACCACCATGAACTCGGGCGTGTTGGTCGTCTTGTCGCCGGTGATGGCGATCAGGCGCTCCTCGGTGTAGAACTCCTGCACGAGGTCCAGCACGTTGCGGGCCAGAAAGTAGTCCGTGCGCGCCAGGGCCTCCATCGGGGCCACCAGATTGGTCGAACCGGCCTGTTTCTTGGCCTGGATGGCCTTGGCCGCCACGTCCTCGCGGTCGAACCCCTGCATCGAGTCCGAAACGCCGGAAATGGTCTTGATGTCCTCTTCGGACTTGAAGCTGATGCGGTCCAGGCCCGTGGGGACCGGGTTCGGCTGGATTTTCTCGGCACCGTCCAGGTCCGCCACCTCCAGCACGATGCCGGTCTGGGCGCCCTTCTCCTCCAGCTCCTCCAGCGTCATGTTGGTCAGGGTGCCGGTCTTGATCTTCCAGCCGGAGTTCGCCGTGGTGTTCACCACGTGCAGCTCCTGGGAGCGCACCTTGTTCAGGTTCTCCTGCGGGCTGATCAGGTCCTCGACCATGCCCAGCGTGCGCCCGTAGCGGAAGCCCGGGAAGTACGGCACCACGGTGAAGTGCTTGTACGGGCTCCAGTCGTCGTGCAGGACCACGTTGTCGGCGATGACGGTCCAGCGGATGCGGCGCACCAGCTGCGTCGTGACCTTGAAGCCGTACTTCTCGACGAACCAGTTGATCCGCTCCTTCGTGAAGTCGCTCGGAATGGCCCGCATCTCGCCCGTCTCCGTCTCCACGAAGAACTTCTGGCGGTCCAGCATGCGGTACTGGCGGTCGATCACCCGGATCGTGCGCTCGACGTTGCTCTCGTTGTGGTTCGTGTAGATCGCGCCGCGGCGCACGCCGAAGCGGTCGCGGAACGTGTCGATCGAGTCGTAGCCGTAGGGGAAGTAGCTGTCGCGGTTGCGCAGCAGGGCGGCCTTGTCCTCGCCGAACAGGATGGCGATGTCGTCGGCGGTGAACCACTTCGTGACGATCACGTCACCCCAGGTGTCCGGGTCGATGTCGTCGGCGTCCGGGTCGACGATGACGTTCTTCGGGTTGATGTTACTGATCGTAACTTCGCCCTGCTTGTTGTCCGTATAGGCCAAGCGCACGTCGTAGAAGCCGCGGCTGGTGATGACGCCGTCCTGGAAGAGCTTCGTGCGCTTCCAGTTCATCTGGTTGTTGTCCAGAATCTGCTTGTACACGCGCGACAGGGCCTCGGCGGTCTCCGTCAGGCCCTCGGTGCGGGGGCGGAACGTGGCCTCGGCCTGATTGCGAATCTGCTCGCCCACGACGTTGTTGATCGTCGGCTTGATCTTGTTGATCGTCAGGTACGGGCGGCCCACCTTCTTGAGCTTGGCCCGGTCGGCCGGGTCCCACTGGTCGCCCCGGTAAAACGCCTCGCACTTTTCAGCTTTTTTCACGAACTCGTCGTGGCCGGTGTCGCGGGCCTGCTGGAACCGGCACCACGTCTTCCACGCGAGGTCCACGTCATGGTCGTCGGGCTTGACCGGGCCGTTGTTGCGCACGGCGGCGTTGGGTGTCGCCATATCAGTTCTCTCCCTCGATAGCCGGGCCGGTCCAGACCGTCAGGCCGCCGGTCAGCATGATGCTCGCGGACGCGAATAGCCACACCAGCACGTCCATGGGCGGCCACTTCGCCATGATGGCCTCGCGCTCGGGGGCGAGCCACACGGGCATGAACCAGAAGTAGCCGTGGTGCGTAGCCCCCGACTTCAGGGCTGCGTCGGCCCCGATGGGCAGCAGCAGACGGCCAAGGGCGGCGAGCAAGCTCACTTCAGGTTCTCCAGCTTGTACACGGTGCGTGCGGCGACGGCGGTGATGTTGTCGATCAGGTTCTCCAGGGCCCGGTGGCCGTATGCGCACTTGCTGCGGTTCTCTTCGAGCCAGCCGATCAGCTCCAGGATGCAGTCCAGGATGTTCTTCTCGCTGCACTCGGCCTTGGGCCACGTGGTGATGCGCCCCTCCAGGCCCATGTAGACCTCGGCGTACTCGTCCGTGGCCTCCACGATGTCGTTGTAGAAGTCGTCCAGGGCCTTGTGCTTGCTGTAGCTCTGCGTGGACAGGTGCGCGAGGTGCGCCGCCGTCCGGGCTTCGAAGCACTTGGCAATCAGCGTGGCGGCGTGATTCATGCGGTGAGGTATCCACTGTTAGCGGAAGTAAAACCGCTTGCCAGCCGGTCCTTCCAACTCGCAATTCTCGCGGATTTTTCACGTGGTGGGGCGCGTCCTACAGCCAGCTGCGCCATCCACGCCAGCGAGTCCACCTGGTCGTCGTGTACGCCGGCCGGGAACCGCAGCATCTCCAGCCGCGCGCTGTCGTACCACTCCGCCTTGTCCACGAAGCTGATGAGGCCCTGCTGCATGCGCGCCTGGAGCGTGCGGGCCCGGGTGAGCTTGTCCGTCAGGGGCTTCAGGGCCTGGATGGCGATGTAGCCCTTGAGCGTGCCGTTCTTCACCCGCTCGACCATCCGGCGCTTGAACACCGCCTCCATCGAGCGCCAAATCTGCCCATCCTCGACGCCCAGGACGATCGACGTGTTGTGCCAGCGGTTGCACAGGTTCAGCATCGCAACCACGATGAAGAGCGTTTCCCCGCTCTTGAACC
>JACCDR012619256.1_pt1 | contig 10639 bp, 10 predicted proteins | sample 7446431 | NCBI WGS metagenome assembly JACCDR01 (sample SAMN15323443, study PRJNA562643) | freshwater metagenome | isolation source: river surface water | place: USA:Blue River Watershed | collected 2017-08-17 | reverse complement strand
ATCTAAGATTAAAAACAGTCCTTGGAGTTTACGACTGGGAACAAAATTTCGAACGTGAAATTGTAATTAACCTTGAGATAGAAAATAACACAGTCAATGACTTTGCCGCTGATAATCTTGAAGACACTATCGATTATGCTGAAATCTCTCAAAAAATAAAATCTTTTATTATAAATAAAAAATTCAAGCTCATTGAAAGAATGGCTAATGAGGTTATAAATCAAATTATGGAAGACAAAAGAATTGACAGATGCAAAATAGAAATCGATAAAGTCGGAGCCATTGATTTTATTGATTCTGCATCAGTAACAATTGAAAAAAGAAGATAAAATGGACATCAACACCGAACAAATATTAAAAATTTTTAACTCGCATCTAAGAATTAAGAATTTCGTCACCTTCTTTTGCTACATATTAATAGCTGGTGGCTTACTTACTTATGTGTTTTTTTCTTTTAATTATAGTAATAACATAAAAATAGTCTCTGACTATAAAAGTAAGGCAGAAAACTATAAAATTGAAAAGGTTATAACTAATCCTCGTATAAATTTTCAATATGATAATGGACAGATTTATCACGTTGAAGCAAAAAAAGCCTCACATCAAACCGATGAAGAAGCCATTCTATACGATGTATTCGCAAATGGAGAGCTTGGAACAATAACTGCAGGAGCACTAAAGGTAAATGAAAGCGGAGATCATTTAATATTCAGCGATAATCCTGTTTTAATTCTTAACAAAACTGACAAATAAGAGGTTTTAATGAATAAGTTTGGCGAATTTTTTTCTTTTACAACTTGGGGAGAAAGTCATGGTGAAGCCATTGGTTGCGTAGTTGATGGCTGCCCTTCTCTCATTAAATTAGATGAACCGGATATTCAACAACATCTAGATAAAAGACGCCCTGGACAGTCTAAATTTACTACCCAACGTCAGGAAAAAGACCAAGTAAAAATTCTTTCTGGTGTTTTTGAGGGACAAACCACTGGAACCCCAATTAGCTTAGTAATTTATAATCAAGATCAAAAAAGCGGTGATTACGGTGATATAAAAGATAAATTCCGCCCTTCTCACGCTGACTATACCTATTTCAAAAAATATGGTATTCGTGATTACCGTGGTGGTGGCCGATCTTCGGCTCGTGAAACTGCAATGCGTGTTGCCGCTGGTGCAATTGCAAGAAAAATTATCGCCCGTGAAAATATCGAAATTGTCGGATATTTAACTCAAATTGGAGAAAAGAAAATTGATCGTAGCAAAATTAATTTTTCTGAAATTGATAATAATGATTTCTTCTGCCCCGATAAAGATGCGGCAAAAAACTTTGAAGATTATCTAACTGATATCAGAAAATCTGGTGATTCGGTTGGTGCAATCATAGAAATTGTAGCAAAGAATGTTCCCATTGGCTTAGGAGAACCAATTTACAATAAACTTGATGCAAAAATCGCTTCAGCCATGATGTCAATTAACGCCGTTAAAGCTGTTGAGATAGGCGATGGTATGTCTGCAGCACAAAAGAAGGGTTCAGAACTTGCCGATGAAATGTGGATGAATAATGGTGATTTAGAGTTTTCCTCAAACCATTCTGGAGGTGTTTTAGGAGGAATTTCATCTGGACAAGATTTAGTAGTGCGCTTCGCCGTTAAACCAACCAGCTCAATTTTAATTCCAAGAAAAACTATCGATATTAATGGTAATAATTGCGAAATAATTACTAAGGGAAGACATGATCCATGTGTTGGAATTCGTGCTGTACCAGTTGGTGAAGCTATGCTTGCATGTGTGTTAGCTGATTTCTTGTTATTGAACAAAGCTCGTTCTTTTTAAAAAAGTCAGTTGCAATTTTTATTTTAAGATTCACAAAAGATAGGATCTCATAAATTCGTAACTCGTAAATTTATGAGTTTTTTGCCAGTGATTTTCTTTTGAAAATCTTAAATAAAATAAAAATTCTATGAAAAATTTATTCAAATTTACTGCGGTATTTTGTTTTGCTGCTAGTGCAGCTGTTGCTCAACCTATGATGGGCGGTGGAAAAGGACCTCAAGGTGGTGGTATGCAACAAGGTGGGGCAATGCAAGGTGGACCACGTGGAGGTATGCAACAAAGTGGGGCAATGCAAGGTGGACCACGCGGTGATATGCAACAAGGTGGCGCAATGCAAGGTGGACCACGTGGTGGTATGAAACAAGATGGCGCAATGCAAGGTGGACCACGCAGTGATATGCAACAAGGTGGCGCAATGCAAGGCGGACCACGCGGCGGTATGCAACAAGGTGGCGAAATGCAAGGCGGACCACGCGGTGATATGCAACAAGGTGGGGCAATGCAAGGTGGACCACGCGGTGATATGCAACAAAACGTTGAAAAACGCATGGAAAGACGCGCTCAAAGAAGAAAAATGAGAGAAGCAAACAGAAATAATGATTCAGCAGGTAATGAATCTAACTCTGCTTCTGGAGAAACTAATCAACGCCCTATGAATAGACAAAAACCAATGAGATCTATGAATAAAAATGTTAATGAGCAATCTAGCACAACTCAAGATTCTTCAGCTAACTAAACAAAAGTTTTAACAACTAGTTTGGGCCGGCCTTTGGGAAACCTAGGTCGGCTTTACTATTTAGCTCAACATTAATTTTATGAAAATTAAATCACTTATTTTTACACTGTTTTTTGTTTCTTGCTCTTTAAATCACTCAAATGCAGCAGAAAAATTCAACATTAAAAGCTCTGAAGTTAAAGAAAATCAAACTATTACAAACCGCCATGTATTTAATGGTTTTGGATGCAATGGTGATAATATTTCGCCACAAATTTCTTGGCAAAATGCCCCTAAAGACACAAAAAGCTTTGCTTTAACAGTTTATGATCCAGATGCTCCAACTGGTAGTGGTTGGTGGCACTATGTTGCGATTAACATTCCGAATAATTATAAGGAATTTGCTTCTGGTTTCTCAAACGAAGATAAATTTACAATAAAAGATGGAATTAACCAAGTCAGAAATGATTTTGGTAAATATCAATTTGGTGGACCTTGCCCTCCAAAAGGTGATAAACCTCATCGCTATATTTTTACTATTTACGCTTTAAAAACTGATAAGTTAGAAATTGATTCATCAGCAACTGCAGCACTTGCAGGCTTTATGATTAATGCCAATAGCATTGCTAAATCAAGCTTTACTGCTAGATATGGAAGATAGTTAGTTTTTGGCAATTCCCCAAATTTGGTTAATCTGCTAAGTTTAAAAAGCACAGCTAAGAACTATGCGGTATCAATTTCCCAGCGCGCTTTTGGTTTGAAATTTAACTGATCGAAAATTCCACGCTGCAGTTTTTCAACTCCAACCCAAGAAATCATTGCAGCATTATCAGTGCATAATTTTATTGGGGGAGCAATTACAGTTAAATCACGTTGGTTGGCCCAATTTTGTAAGGCTGAGAAGATATAACGATTTGCTGCAACACCACCAGCTATTACTAGGTTTTTTACTGTTTTGCCTTGTAAATCAACATGCGACAGTCGGTTAACTATGATGTTGCAAACTACGCGCTGAAAAGATGCACAAATATCAGCTTTATCTTTGGCAGAAATTTTTTGTGGTGAAGTGAAGTGGGAAAATTCTTCGCCAGTTAATTTTTCAATCTCGCGTCTAACTGCTGTTTTAAGCCCTGAAAAAGAAAAATCACATAGATGGTTTTTATCTTTTAAATCAATTAAAGGGCGCGGAAAATTAAATCTTTTTTCATCTCCTTCTTTTGCTAGTTTCTCAACTGCGGGGCCACCAGGGTAAGGAAGTCCGAGCATTTGTGCTATTTTATCAAAACATTCTCCAAGCGCATCATCTATTGTTTCGCCAAGCTTTTGATAAGAACCTAAATCATTTGCCATTAATATTTGGCAATGTCCGCCCGAAATCAACAAAAGTAAATAAGGAAATTCAACATTATTTGTAAGCCTTGCTGTTAAAGCATGAGCCTCTAAATGATTAACCGCAATAAAGGGTTTTTTAAAAACTGAAGCCAAAGTTTTTGCCGCCATCATACCAACAATAACACCGCCAATCAAGCCCGGACCTGAGGTTGCGGCAAAAGCATCAATATCTTTAAATTCAAGATTGGCCTCTTTCAAAGCACGAAGAATTAACTCATCCAAAACTTCAATATGAGAACGCGCCGCAAGCTCGGGAACTACACCACCAAATTTTTGGTGCAGATCAATTTGTGAATTAATAATATGCGACAAAATATTTTTTTGATCATCAACAATCGCAACTGCTGTTTCGTCGCAAGATGTTTCAATACCCAGAATTTTCATTAATGATGATAAATGTCTAAATTACCAAAACGGGTAAATTCTGCATCAAAGAACAAATTCACTGCACCAACAGGGCCGTTACGCTGCTTAGCAATAATAACCTCTGATTTGTGTGCTACTTCTTGCATTTGATTTTTCCATTGCTGGAATTTTTCCACTTCATTTTCTTGCGGACGTTTGCGCTCTAAATAATAGCTATCGCGATAAACAAATGCAACCACGTCAGCATCTTGCTCAATTGAACCTGATTCACGCAAATCTGAAAGTTGCGGCCTTTTATCTTCACGTTGCTCAACCGCACGTGAAAGCTGTGATAAAGCCATTACTGGAATATTAAATTCTTTGGCAATTGCTTTTAAACCTTGCGTAATTTCAGAAATTTCTTGCACTCTACTATCGGAAGAACGACTGGATACACCACGAATTAACTGCAAATAGTCAATCACTAGAAAAGATAAATTATTTTTACGCACCATTCTTCTAACCCTTGTTCTAATTGCCGAGATCGACAATGCAGGAGTATCATCAATAAATAGCGGCATTTTTGATATTTCCGCTGAACGAGCAGCTATAACTTCCCATTCGCTTTCATTCAATTGACCAGTACGAAATTTAGTTGCGTTAATGCTACATTCCATTGAAAGAATTCTTGCCGCAAGCTGATCTGAAGACATCTCAAGAGAGAAAAAACCAACTGCTTTTTTATCTTTTTCCTCTTCAACATTCTGGTTAAGATATTTGCAGGCGTTAACTGCGATATTAATTCCAAGCGCTGTTTTACCCATTGAAGGACGACCCGCCAAAATAATCAGATCTGATTGCTGCATACCACTGGTTATTTTGTCTAAATCAGATAATCCTGTTGAAATACCACTAATATGGCTATCACGTTGCTTAGCAATTAATGTTTTATCTAGGGTTTCCTTTAAGGAAACTGAAATACGACGAAAGTCATTTTTACCATTACCATGCTCTGACAGCTTAAATAGCTCGCTTTCAGCAACTTCAATTTGCTCAGTAGCCGAAGTTCTTTCATCAACTTTATAGACACGATTAACTATATCTTCACCAATCATCGAAAGATTACGTTTCAAAGCCAAATCCTGTATCAAGCGACCATAATCGGCAATATCTATAATTGCTGAAGCTGAAGCTAAAAGAGTTGGAAGGTAAATTAGACCTCCTATTGCTTTAATAGACTCATCAGATTCAAAAAATTGCTTCAAAGTTATTTGGTTGGCAACAATGTTAACTTTTTCAACATTATGAATTATTTGAGCATAAATTTTTTGATGCGCTGGCTCATAAAAGTGCTCTTCACGCAAAAATTCTGAAACACGATTTAAATATTCGTTGTTTAGAATGATGGTTCCTAGAACTGCCTGTTCTGCTTCAATGTTAAATAATTCTTTACGAATTTCTTTGTCAGCCACTATTGTTTGATTTTTATTAAAATTTGGGTGAACAAAAATATTTATCTACTTTGGGGTTTCAACAGATTTTTTAGAATTTAGGCAGAAATTGTTTCATATTTGTTTTCTTTGCACGATCAATTTGTGGTCAGAAATCACTATTTTTATTTCCCTAACCATTTTTTCCCTAATTTACGACTTAAAGTACGACGATGCATACCAAGTAATCGCGCTGCTTTTGATATATTAAAACCAACTTCGGTCAAAGTTCTGTTAATATATTCCCATTCTAGATTCTTCAGCGAAGTTTTTTTGACCGACTTTTGTGTGCTAATTTCGCCATTAAAAGCCTTAATAATATCATCAACATTAGCCGGTTTAGCTAGATAGTAAAAAGCCCCTGATTTTATTGCTTCAATTGTAGTTGTGATGCTGGCGTAGCCGGTAAGCATAACAATCTTAATTTCTTGGTCAAAGTTGTGTAATAATTTGATACAATCAAGACCGGAAGAATTTTCAAGTTTCAAATCAACGACCGCATATCGCGGGTGAAATTTTTTTACTGCTTCATTAATTTGATTTAGATTTTTCAACAACATAGTTTCATAACCACGTCTGGTAAAAGAAATCTGCAAACTTGAGCCTAAATCTTCATCATCCTCAATAATCAAAACAGTCTGATAATTTTTCATATTATTTTTTTGCTGCGCTTTCAACTCTTTCTTTGCCTGACTCCGAAAGAATTTCTGAAATTGTTTTTTTACAACGCTCAACTTGCGATTCAATCATCGCAATATCTTTAGTTAAATCTTTATCTGTGGTTCCAAGTTTTTTCCAATCATTAAGTATTACTGAAATTGTCGCCAAAGGTGTTCCTAAATTATGAGCTGCTGAAACCGCTAAAATAGCGCTTCTTAAAATATCTTGTTGTTCAAGCAATTTTTCATCACGTTGACGTAAATTTCTGCTAATTCTGGTGATAAAAATTACCAACAAGATTGCAGCAATAACATAACTAACCAACATTCCATGTAAGTGCAAATTCAAGAATTCACCACTATCAGAATGATGGCTAATGCCGTGAATTTCTTGATAAAAGAAACTAAGAAATACGTAACACAAAACCGAAATAAAACATATCAACCACGTATATTTTTCACGCAACAAAATTGCTGCGATGATTACTTGTAGTAAGAATAATGAAATAAATGGATTGGTCGCCCCACCGCTGAAATAAAGCTGCGCCGTCAAAGCTAAAACATCAAATAACAATTCTAAAAAAAGGCTTAGATCACTTATTGGACGATCTTTTTTATAGCGATAAATAGCAATTGAGTTAGACAAAATCAGAATCAAAAGAACCGCCATCATATTAAAAATTGGCAACTCAATTTCAAAAAAACTATCAACAAAGTATATTGTAAAGGCTTGCGCAATAATAGCGATTGTGCGCAGCAATATTAGCTGCAAAAGGTTCTTTTTGTTACTGTCTTGTAATATTTTTTCCTGCATTTTTTGATTATTATTAATAGTGCTAAAATTAGCAATTAGGACAAAATGTCTCACCAAGGCAAAATTTCTTCTTTTACACAAAACGTCTTTTAGGTTTTGGCTATTACTAACAAATCAACACTTAAAAGATAATGAAAAAATTTCTTATAACTACAACAACTATTCTAGCTTTTAGCGCTACAAAAGCATTGGCCTGTGCTCAAGGATGCGGAATGTTCAATGTTGGAACTAGTTCACTAATTCCCAACCAACAAGGCGGAATTGCCTTCGTACAATATGATTACAACACCCAAAGTCGCAATTGGGGTGGTGAACATAAATCAGATGCTCATAATCATGATTTAAAAATTCAAACTCAAACTATTACTGCCGGCGCACAATATATGTTTGATCGTAAATGGGGTTTAAATGTTAGAGTTCCTTATGTTACAAGAGCTGTGAATAGCAAAAGTCATGAAAGCGATGGTATGGGCGGCGAGATGACAGTTTATGATTTTAAGCGTAATGCTGAACTTGGCGACATCCGTGTTAGTGGTATTTATTCTGGATTCTTTGATGATATGTCAACTGGCATAACCTTTGGTTTAAAATTACCAACTGGCAGAACTAACAATAAGTCATTTGATCTAAATACTCAGATTGGCAATGGCAGCACTGATGTTACTTTTGGCGCTTACCACTTAGGTAAATTTGACGCTGTAAAAAATCTGACTTATTTTGCACAAGCTTCTTTAGATCAACCATTTTTAACCAAAGATAAATATCGCCCTGGCTATGAAATTTCAGCCTCTGTCGGCACTTCTTATAATTTTGGCTCAGTTTTAGGGTTAAAAAAACTTGCACCAATCGCACAATTTACGGCAAGTCAAAAAGGTAAAGATGCCGGAGAAAAAGCTGCAGATCACAACTTAAACAGCGGCTACAGCCAAGTTTTCTTCAATCCAGCTATCGAAGTTGGCGTTGGTGAATATAGATTATATGCTGATGTAGGATTTCCAATATATCGCCAAGTTAACGGCAACCAACTAGTTTCTCAAAATACCTTCAAAGTGATTGTAGGGAAGAGTTTTTAGGAAATATTTGGCTGATTATTTTATTACTTGTCATTCCCGCGAAGGCGGGAATCTAGGAGGTCAAAAAAAACTCGGTATGTTTTTAAACATTCTGGATCCCCGCCTTCGCGGGGATGACACCCAAATTAAACCAAAAACTAGACAAAATCAAAAAATCCACTAACCCACCCCACACACTTACCACTTAAATCACTCCACCGTAACCGACTTCGCTAAATTCCTCGGCTGGTCAACATCATTGCCTTTGTAAAGCGAAACATAATAAGCCAAAAGCTGGGTTGAAATTACCGGCAATATTGCTTCTTGAATTACACCATCAAGCTTTGGTATTTCAATTTTCTTGCGTGCCATTTTACCGAATTGCACAATTCCTTCGCGGTCGCTAACAAAAATGATTTTACCACCACGAGCGTTGACTTCTTGAGCATTCGACAAAGTTTTTTCAAATAAATCATTTTGTGAATTTCTTGGTGCAATAACCACAACTGGCATTTTTTTATCAATCAAAGCAATAGTGCCGTGTTTTAATTCTCCTGCGGCAATCCCTTGAGCGTTAATGTAAGAAAGTTCACGAAATTTAAGCGCCGCTTCAAATGCCGTAACCTGAGAAATTCCACGACCAATGTAAAGCAAGTTACGCGCTCTGGTTAATGACTTGGCAATTTTTTTGATATTTTTGATTTTAGATTGATCAAACAAATGAGTCATTTTCAAACCGCTTTCTGCAAGCTGTTGTAGTAAAATATTTTTTTGCTTAGCATCAACTTTACCTTTTATCACACCTAAATGCACCGCAAATAAACTTAAAATTGCCACCTGCCCTGTATAAGCTTTTGTTGAAGCCACACCAATTTCAGGACCTGCAACAGTTCTAATTACAGCATCAGAAAGTTGCGCCATTGAGCTATGTGCAACATTCACAATCGATAAAATCTTTTGGCCATTTTGTTTAGCATATTTAAGTGCGGCCAAAGTATCAGCGGTTTCTCCTGATTGCGAAACGAAGATCATCAGATTATCGTGGCGGAATGGATGTGAGCGATAACGAAATTCCGAAGCAATATCAACTTCAACCTCAACTCCAGCAATTTCTTCGATTAAATATTTAGCGCATAATCCTGAATAATAAGAAGTTCCACAAGCAACGATGGTGATTTTGTTAATTTCTTTCAAATCAAAACCAAAATTTGGCAAATGAATTGAAGAGTTACTTAAATCAACATAGGCTTGAATTGTTTCTTCTAAAACTCGTGGCTGTTCGTAAATTTCTTTCAACATGAAGTGATCGTAACCGTCCTTAGAAACACGGTTCTTCTCAGCTTCCATGGTTTTTACTTTTTTATTAACCTTCTTACCTTCCACATCGAAAACTTCGACAGAATTTGGCAATACCAAAGCGAATTCATCATCATCTAGCGCTATGATTTTATTGGTGTGATCGCTTAGGGCATAATAATCTGAAGCAACATAGTTTTCACCTTTTCCCATTCCCAAAACCAATGGTGATCCACGTTTAGCAACCGCAATTAAATCTTGATGACCTTTAAAAATAACTGCTAAAGCAAAGGTTCCATGAATTTCTTTTGCCGCTGCAAGAATAGATTTTTTAATATCATGAGTTTGAGCAAAATGATACTCAATCAAATGTGGAACAACTTCTGTGTCAGTTTCACTTAAAAACTGAGCACCATTTTTTTGTAGTTTTGCTTTTAACTCTTGGTGATTTTCAATAATACCATTATGAACCACACAAACTTGTGACGAAGCATGAGGATGGGCATTTTCTTTACTTGGCGCACCATGAGTTGCCCATCTGGTGTGACCAATAGCAATTTCACCGCTAAATTTGTGTTGAGCCAAGGCTTGTTCCAGTTGAACAATTTTGCCCTCTTCTTTCACAGTTCTAAATTGATTATTTTCAAGCAAGGCGATTCCTGCTGAGTCATAACCGCGATATTCAAGTTTTTTTAAACCATCAATAATGATTGTAACAGAATTTTTACTGCCAACAACGCCAACTATTCCACACATGCTATCTCAAGTAAGTTAAAATTTTAGAAAATTGTTAGGATCAATAAACAGGCTATTTCAAGGAAGTAAATTGTAATGTTTTGTAAAATTCGCATCATCCACCATAATTAAGCAAAAATCCTGAATAAAACTATGGTAATTATCCTATTACAACTAATTTGACATATGTAATCGAACCCAAAAACTTTTAAGTTGCTTCAACAAATCATAAAAATAAAAATACGGTAAAATTTTTCTTACATTTTTCATTTTACAAATATTTTCCCTTCTGGTCCTTGCTAATTGAGTAT
>JACCDR011288747.1_pt1 | contig 10640 bp, 10 predicted proteins | sample 7446431 | NCBI WGS metagenome assembly JACCDR01 (sample SAMN15323443, study PRJNA562643) | freshwater metagenome | isolation source: river surface water | place: USA:Blue River Watershed | collected 2017-08-17 | reverse complement strand
GCCGTTGACGGCAGCAGCCGCGTGGTGCTGCTGGAAACGAAGGGCCTGCACCTGGACAACGACGACACGGGCTACAAAACCCGGCTGCTGAAGAAACTGAGCGCAGCCTTCCGTGACGAGCGTTTCCAGAAAGTGGGCACGCTGGGCCTGCAGGGCGGCAGCCTTGAGGTGGTGCAGTGCGACCTGGTGTTTGACAAGGCGGCCTGGGCCGGCCAGTTGAACCAGCGACATTTCAACCCGGCGCCCAGCTGAACAAAAAAAGACGCGGGCGCCAGCCCTCACCTCCAGTCGCCGTCGAGCCAGCGATTACGCCAGCTGCCGCTCCAGGTCGTGCAGCACCTCGTAACAAGGCAGCACCTGCGCCACCGCGCCGTTGGGCTGGCGGCCTTCGCGGATGGCGGCGAAAAACTCGCGGTCTTGCAGTTCGATGCCGTTCATCGACTCGGCCACGCCCGAGACATCGATCTTTTCGTCCTTGCCGTTGTACAGGTCGTCATAACGTGCAAGGTAGGTGCCGGTGTCGCCAATGTAGCGGAAGGTGGTGCCCAGCGGGCCGTCGTTGTTGAAGCTCAGGCTCAGCGTGCAGATGGCGCCGCTGGCGGCCTTCAGCTGGATGCTCATGTCCATCGCGATGCCCAGCGTCGGGTGTAGGGGCCCCTGCAGCGCGTGCGCCTTCACGATGGGGCTGCGCGCCTGGTAGGCAAACAGGTCCACCGTGTGCGCGGCGTGGTGCCACAGCAGGTGGTCGGTCCAGCTGCGCGGCTGGCCCAGCGCGTTCATGTTGGTGCGGCGAAAGAAGTAGGTCTGCACATCCATCTGCTGGATGTTGAACTGGCCCGCAGTGATGCGCTGCCGCACCCACTGGTGGCTGGGGTTGAAGCGCCGCGTATGGCCGCACATGGCCACCAGCCCCGTGTTTTCCTGCATCTGCACCACACGGTAGGCGTCGCGCAGGCTGTCGGCCAGCGGTATTTCCACCTGCACATGTTTGCCCGCCTTCATGCAGGCCACGGCCTGCGCGGCGTGCATCTGCGTGGGCGTGCACAGGATGACGGCGTCCACTTCCTTGAGGGCCAGGCTGTTGTCCAAGTGAGTGGTGACGTGCTGGATGCCGTACTTGCTGGCCACTTCCTGCGTCTTGGCCAGGTCACGACCGATGAGCGACACACATTCCACGCCGTCGATCAGCTTCATGGCGTCCAGGTGCTTGGTGCCAAAGGCGCCGGCACCGGCGAGGGCTACTTTGATCGTCATGTGTTCTCCAGAATCAGGTGGCCCACGGCCGTGTTGGACGCGGGCACGTGATAAAAACGGTGCCGCACTTTCGGTGCGTTATCACTCATGGCGCCGCGCGCGATCAGCCACATCACCAGCTCAATGCCCTCGCTGCCGGCTTCGCGCACGTAGTCGATGTGCGGCACCTGGGCCAGCGCTTCGGGCTCGGCAATCAGGCGGTCCAGAAAACGGTTGTCCCACTCCCGGTTGATGAGCCCGGCGCGCGGGCCCTGCAACTGGTGGCTCATGCCACCGGTGCCCCAGATCTGCACGTTCAGGTCTTCGTCGTAGCTTTCCACCGCCTTGCGAATGGCGCGGCCCAGGTTGAAACAGCGGCGGCCGCTGGGCACGGGGTACTGCACCACATTCACGGCAAAGGGAATCACCGGGCAGGGCCAGGCGCCTTTTTGCGGGTCTTGCGCACCGCACATCAGGCTCAGCGGCACGGTCAGGCCGTGGTCCACGTCCATGTGGTTGACGATGGTGAGGTCGAAGTCGTCTTGAATGACACTTTGCGCGATGTGGCTGGCCAGCGCCGGGTGGCCCTGCACCACCGGCACCGGACGCGGGCCCCAGCCTTCGTCAGCCGGTTGGTAACGGTCGGCCGTGCCGATGGCAAAGGTGGGAATCATCTCCAGGCTGAACGCGGTGGCGTGGTCGTTGAAGACGAGAAAGATGACGTCGGGTGGGTTGTCCTTCAGCCACTGCCTGGAATAGTCGTAGCCCGAGAACACCTGGTGCCAATAGGGCTCGGCGGTTTTGCCCGTGTCGAGTGCGGCGCCGATGGCGGGCACATGACTGGTGTACACACTGGCGGCTATGCGTGCCATGGTCAAAACCCCGGTTTGGGCGCACTGCCCTGCGGCTGGCGGTGGGCCTGCGCCGTGCCGCCTTCGCCCACGTAGCGGTTGCCTTCGGCGCTGCGGCCGCCCGCGATCATCATGTTGCGGTATTCCTCTTCGGTCATGCCGGTCATGCTGCCGGCCATTTGCTGGAAGCTTTTGCCGTGCGTGGCGCCCAGCTTGGCCAGGAAGTAGATGTTGCCGCCTTCGGCGATGCAGCGGTTCAGGTCGCGCGCCAGCACAGCCTGCTTTTGCGCTTCGGTCATCGGCCATTCGTCGAGGTAAGCGCGCTGGTCGGCCAGGAAGCGACGGCGGTTCTCGGCTTTCATCAGGCTCATGCAGAACTGGTTCAGGTGGTAACCCTTGCGGCTTTGTTCGGCGTCGAAGATGGTGGTGCCGGGTACGTTGGTATAGGGTTTGTCGAGTGACATGGGCAGGTCTCTGGTGGTGCCAGCAATGAAGCTGGCGCGTCAAGGTGCGGTGCAGGTGAAGCTCGCGGCATCGTCCATGGAGCCGCTGCCTTTGTAGCGCGACACCATGGGCCAGGGGCACAGCGCACGGCTGCGGCCCGGTGCCCAACCTGCGGGCAGTTCGGCATTGGCACCACCGGCGGCGCCAGCGCCCCGCGCGCGGGCCATCAAGGTAGCCGGTGCTTCGCCGTACTCAACCCAGCGCACCAGCGGCGCCAGTGCATCAAACTGGTCGGTGGCCGGCCCGCCGCTGCAATGTGCCATGCCCGGCACCGGAAAGTAGCGCGCAAAGTCAGCAGCGGCACGGCCACCCCAGGCGCTGTGCAAGCGCTGCATGTAGGCCGCCGTATCGTCGGCTGAGAAGATGGCGTCGCTGACGCCGTGGTACAGCAGCATCTTGGCGCCCCGTGCGCGCAGCGGGCTCAGGCTGTTGGGGTTGTGCTTGCCCGGCGGGGTGATCACGCTGTCGGCCGACTCGGTGAAAGTGGCATTGGTAGCGAAGATGGCCTGGTAGCCGTCTTCGATGTCCACGGCGAACGGGTTCAGTGAGCGCGGTGGGGTCATGAAGATATAGCCCGCTGCGGGGTCCAGCACCTGCGCATTGACAAACTTCCACTGCGCCCAGTTGGCCGCGGCAATGCCGGTGTCCCATGGAAAGCTGCTGTAAACGGCCTGCCCACTGGGGGTCTTGCCACCGGCGTGCACGGCTGCCAGCAAGCGCTTCTGTGCAGCGTTCAGGCACTGCCCGTTGCGCTCGCTGCCGCAGGTGGGCACGTCACGTTCCAGGTTGAAGGCGGCCTGGCAGGCCACGGTGTGCGCCACCACGCCGTCGCGCGCGCCATCCAGCACGTCGCAGCGCTCGATGATGGCGGTGGCCACGGTCTGGCGTTCAGCAGCGGTCAACGCGGTGCCCAGATCGGCGATGCGCGCTGCCGGGTTGAAGGGGTGGGCGATGGTGGCACCCGGTGTAGCCAGGGCCTGCCACTGCGGCGCGGCCCACAACTGCGCCAATGCGGCGTTGGGCAGACGGTACCCGGGTGCGCCCACCAGGTAGCCGTCGTAATGGTGGCCATGGCGGGCCGCCGCCACCAATGCGTGGCGGCCACCGTTGCTGCAGCCACCGATGTAAGAACGGTCGGGGCCCTTGCCGTAGGCAGCGGTAATCAGCGCCTTGGCCATGGGTGTCAAGGTGCCGACCGCCTGGTAGCCATAGTTGGCGCGCGCCTGCGGGTCGGCGCCAAAACGGGGGTTCTGGCGGCCGGTGTGGCCGGCGTCGCTGCTGATGACTGCAAAGCCTTGCGCCAGTGCGCCGGTCACAGGCCCGCCACCCAACGCGCCCACGGCGGGGTGTACCGTGCCATCTATGCCGCCATTGGCCTGGTAGTAGTAGCGTCCGTTCCAGTCTTGCGGCAGCCGCATCTCAAAACCGATGGCGTAGTCTTGCCCGTCGCTGCCTTTGCGCGGCTCCATCTGGCCCAACACCCGGCAATGGGCACCCACCGTGTGGCCGTTGGGCACTGCGGGGCCGGCTGCGACGCTGACAGCACTTTGGATGCGGGTGCCGGCAAAACTGAACTGGGCTTGCAGCGTGTCGCAACTGCGCAGCGCAGTGCCCACCGCAGGCGCCAGACGCACGGGTGGCGCAGCACTGTCGAGCAAGGCGCTGCTGCATGCGGCCAGTACAGCGGCCGCCACTGCAAGCAGGGCGGCGGTGGTCACGGGCTGGCGGTTCACCATGGTCAGTGTCTCCTCGGTTTTTTTTCAGTCGCGCGGCGCCGTCTCTGGGCCGTGAAGCAGGTGAATAGCGGATGGATTTCAGGCCTCTTCGGGCCAGTACAAGCGCATCGGGTTGCTCACCAGCAGCTGCTGCTGCAGCTCGGCGGTGGGCGCAATGTGGGGTATGAAGTCGACCAGCAAGCCGTCGTCGGGCATGTGGTCCTTCAGGTTGGGGTGCGGCCAGTCGGTGCCCCACAGCACCCGCGTGGGAAAGGTCTCGACGATGCGCCGCGCAAAGGGCACAACGTCGCGGTACGCGGCCTGCTCACCGTGCAGCGCGCGCGGGCCGCTGACCGACAGGCGCTCGGGGCAGCTGACCTTGCTCCACACGCGTTCATGGTCGTGCATGAAGCGCACAAACAGCTCAAATTCCGGCCCGTGCACGGGTTTGCTCACATCGGGCCGGCCCATGTGGTCGACCACGATGGTGGCGCCCACATCGTTGTGCACGGCGGTGAAGAAGTGCCACAGCTCGGGCAGGTCCACGGCTTCAAAGTAAATGACGATGTGCCAGCCCAGCGCCGTCACGCGTGCGGCGATTTCCAGCAGTTCGTCTTTGGGCGTGAAGTCAACCAGCCGCTTCACGAAGTTGAAGCGCACACCGCGCACGCCGGCCGCATGCAGCGCCTGCAGTTCGGCGTCACTCACGCTGCGCTTCACAGTGGCCACGCCGCGCGCCTTGCCTTCGCTGCGCTGGCAAGCGTCAACCAGCGCGCGGTTGTCGGCGCCGTGGCAGGTGGCCTGCACGATGACGTTGCGCGCAAAGCCCAGGTGGTCGCGCAGCGCAAACAGCTGCGCTGCCGTTGCGTCACAAGGTGTGTACTTGCGCTCGGGCGCAAAGGGGAAGGTGTCGCCGGGGCCAAACACATGGCAGTGTGCGTCCACCGCGCCCGCCGGCAGCACCAAACGGGGCTTGCTGGGGCCGGCGTACCAGTCCAGCCAGCCGGGGGTTTTCTCGAAGGCCATGGTTTACTTCTTGTAGGTTGGAAAAGTGCGGTCGGCTTTCCCCGCATTCGCAAGAATGCGGTCGGCTTCTGTCCGCCAGTCGGCACTGCGGGCAAAGGCGGCTTCGCCCCGCTGGCCAAACACACCGGCATCGGCCAGGTCGGCCACCCAGGCCTGCCGTTCAGCGGTGCCGGCGGCGCTGTGCGGCACCAGGCCCGCTTCCTGCACCGTGACGGCCACTTCGCGCACCTCTTCGCTGCGGCGGCGGCCGTGTTCAATCACACGCTGAAAAAAGTAGGCGCCCTGCTTTTCCCAGTCGATGGCAGGAAAGGTTTCCTGCAGCGAAGCGATCACCGCGTCTTCCACGCCGTAGTGGCGCGCGGTGGTGTAGCTTTCGATGACCATCGCCTCCAGGCCCTTGATCATGATGCTGCGGCACATCTTGGTGGCGCTGGCCACGCCCAACTGGTCGCTGACGACACGGGCGGCAAACCCCAGCGCATCAAGCAGCGGTGCCAACGCCGCCGCGTCGGGCCCGCCCAGCAGCAGCGGCACCCGGATGCGGTAGGGCGGGATGGAGGTCATCACCGCGCCTTCGACATAACGGCCCCCTGCGGCATTGACGATGCGCGCGGCTTCGATCTTGGCGCCGGGTGAAGCGCTGTTGAAGTCCAGAAAGTAGGCACCAGCCTCCAGACCCGGCGCGCAGGCCTGCGCCACTGGCACGGCCTGGCTCGCCGTCACGGCGCTGAGCACCAGTTCGGCGCCGTGCACGGCATCGGCGTGCGCAGCCGCCAGCGTGATGCCGTGCAGGCCGGCATGGCTGCGCAGCGCCGCAGCACCCTCACCGGCCAGCTTCAGGTCAAAGGCCGTGACCGCATGGCCCGCAGGCCGCAGGTCTTCGGCCAGGATGCGGCCCACTTCGCCGTAGCCGATAAGTGTGATGTTCATGGGGCCTTACTCCCTCTCCCTGCAAGGGAGAGGGAGGAATACCAGGTCAGTCCACATAACGCAGCCCCGCCTTGGCCAGCGGTTCACGCATGTTGTACATGTCCAGCCCCAGCACACCGGCGGCCAGCTTGGCGCGTTTGTCGGCTTCCAGCGCCTCGCGCTTGGCGGCGGCTTCCAGCACGGCAGGCGCGGCGGCGGCGGGCACCACCACCACGCCGTCGTCGTCGGCCACGATCACGTCGCCCGGCGTCACATAGGCGCCGGCACACACGACAGGAATGTTCACCGAGCCCAGCGTGGCCTTGATGGTGCCTTTACTGCTGATGGCACGGCTCCACACCGGGAAGCCCATCTCGGTGAGGTCTTTCACATCGCGGCAGCCGCCGTCGATGACCAGGCCGCGTGCACCGCGCGCCATGAAGCTGGTGGCCAACAGGTCGCCGAAAAAGCCGTCGGTGTTTTCAGACGTAAGTGCCGCCACCACGATGTCGCCGGGCTGTATCTGCTCGGCCACCACGTGCAACATCCAGTTATCGCCCGGGTGCATCAGCACCGTCACAGCCGTGCCCGAGATGCGCGCGCCGCTGTAGATGGGGCGCAAGTAAGTCTTCATCAGCCCCACACGGCCCTGGGCCTCGTGCACGGTGGACGCGCCGAAGGGGCCCAAGCCGTCGGCGGCCACGCTGCTGGCACGGGTGATGTTGCGTTTGACGATGCCCAGTTCAAACATGGCCTACAGCCCCTTCTTCTTCAGTGCGGCGTCCAGCCGCGGGTACACCCGGCGCGCGTTGGCTTCATAAATCTGGTGGCGGTCGCTGCCCACCACGATGGTGCTGGCCTCGATGTAGCGCTTGGTGTCGTCGTAGTAATGGCCGGTTTCGGGGTCGATGCCGCGCACAGCGCCAATCATCTCGCTGGCAAACAAGATGTTCTCTACCGGTATCACCTTGGTCAGCAGGTCGATGCCGGGCTGGTGGTAGACGCAGGTGTCGAAGTAGATGTTTTTCAGCACATGGTCTTTCAGCAGCGGCTTTTTCATCTCTTGCGCCAGGCCCCGGTAACGGCCCCAGTGGTAGGGCACGGCGCCGCCGCCGTGCGGGATGACGAAACGCAGCGTGGGGAAGTCTTTGAACAGGTCGCCCTGCAAACACTGCATGAAGGCCGTGGTGTCGGCGTTGATGTAATGCGCGCCGGTGGCGTGGAAGCAGGCGTTGCAGCTGCTGCTGACGTGAATCATGGCCGGCACGTCGTACTCCACCATCTTCTCAAAGATGGGGTACCAATGGCGGTCGGTCAGCGGCGGGCTGGTCCAGTGGCCGCCGCTGGGGTCGGGGTTCAGGTTGATGCCCACGTTGCCGTACTGTTCAACACACTTCACCAGTTCGGGTATGCAGGTGGCCGGGTCCACACCCGGGCTTTGCGGCAGCATCGCGGCGGGGATGAAGTGGTCGGGGAACAACTGGCTGACGCGGTAGCAGAGTTCGTTGCAGAGGGCCGCCCAGGTGGCCGACACGTTGAAGTCGCCAATGTGGTGCGCCATGAAGCTGGCGCGGGGGCTGAAGATGGTGAGGTCGCTGCCCCGTTCTTTCATCAGGCGCAGCTGGTTGGTTTCGATGCTTTCGCGCAGCTCGTCGTCGCTGATCTTCAGGTCCGACACCTTGGGCCTGCTGGCCGGGTCCTGGATGCCGGCAATCTGCGCGTTGCGCCAGGCTTCAAGCGCCTTGGGTGCGGTGGTGTAGTGGCCGTGGCAGTCGATGATCATCGGGGGGCGTCCTGGGGTTCGGTGTGTGTGTGATGGGTACAGGGCCAACCGCGCGGGTGCAGGCTTTCAAGCCGGCTCCATGCCGTGGCGGCGCTTGGTGTCGGCCGCTGCCGGGGCGTTGAAAAAAGCCAGCAAGGCCATGGCGGCCCGGTGCTGGTCGCTGCCGGGCCGCAGGCCGTTGCCCAACGCGGCAGAGAAGGTGGTGATGTAGGCCACTTCAGGCGGCAGCACACCCAGCACGTTGATGCCGGGCAGGTGCATCAGTTCGCTCAGCTGCTGAAAGCCCAGCGCCACCTCACCCCGCGCCACCAGCGCGCCCACGGGCACGCCGGGCGGCGCCTGCACCAGGCGGCCGGCCACGGCATCGGCTATGCCCCAGCGTTGCAGCAACTGCGTCAGGTACACACCGCTGGGCCCGGTGGAAAAGCTGATGCTGGGCGCCGCCAGCACGGCCGCCTTCAGCGCCGCTGCGCTGCTGATGTCGGGCTGCGGCGCACCGGCCTGCACAGCCACGGCCACGGGCGACTTCACCACGTCCACGCGGCTGCCATCCAGCACATGGCCGGCCGCCATCAGCTTGTTGATGGCGTCGGCCGCCAGCAGCACCAGGTCAAAGGCTTCGCCGGCCTGCACCCGCTGCGCCGCTTGCACACCGCCCACCGATTCAATGGCCACGCGGTGGCCGCTGGCCTGTTCAAAAGCGGCCGCCAACTCGGCCAGCACCTGGCGGGTGGCCATGGAAGAAATGCCGGTGATCTGCGGGGCGTGGGGGGTGGGCACAGGGGTATGCGGCTGAATGGGGAAGATCAGGGAAAGGGCAACAGACGACAACAAAAACAAATGGCAAAACGGCCCCCTGAAGCTGGCCTTCGCCTATTCTTCTGCAGCCCCTGCCATGCATCAACCGGGTTCACCCTCTAGCTGCAATGCCCCTTCGGCATAACATGCACGGCATGGACTTCAAGCAGATCCAGTACTTCGTGCAGGTGGCCGAGCTGGGCAGCTTCACCCGCGCCTCCACGGTGTTGAAAGTGGCGCAGCCGGCGCTCAGCCGCCAGGTGCGGGCGCTGGAAGTGGAACTGCGGCAAAACCTGTTTGACCGCAATGGCCGCGGCGTCACGCTCACCGCCGCGGGCACGCGGCTGCTGGCGCATGGGCGCGGCATCCTGCAGCAGGTGCAAAGGGCACGACAAGACCTGGAAGACCAGCGCGGTGCCGCCAGCGGGCTCATCAGCATTGGGCTGCCGCCCAGCGTCAGCCGCAGCCAGACGGCGCCGCTGGTCGACGCCTTCCGGCAGCAGTTCCCGCGCGCCACGCTCAGCGTGGTCGAGGGCCTGTCCACCTACACGCTGGACTGGCTGGTACAGGGCCGCATCGACTGCGCCGTGCTCTACAACGCCAGCCCGGCGGCCACCATCGACCTGGTGCCGGTGTTGCAAGAGCCGCTGTACCTGGTGTCGGCACGCGCGCCACGCTCGGGGGGCCGGCTGGTGGGGCCGGCGCTCTCGCTGGCGCAACTGGCGGCGCACCAGCTGGTCATTCCCCCGCGGCCACATGCCATTCGCATGCGGGTGGAAACCGTGATGGCCGAAAGCGGCCTGAAACTGCAGGCGGCGCTGGAGGTGGAAAGCCTGCCCGCCATCCTGGACCTGGTGCAGCGCCACGGCCTGCATGCGGTGTTGAGCCTGAACGCGGTGTATGCCACCGGCCAGACACAGGCTTACACGGTGCAGCCCATCCAGCTGGAAAACGGCCCGCAACTGGCGGCCAGCCTGTGGCTGGCCACCTCAGCCCAACGCCCGCGCGGCCCGCTGCTGGACCAGGCCAGCAAGCTGCTGGTGGACCTGCTGCGCAACAACCTGAGCCAGGCGCCGCCACAGCGGTCGCAAGCGGTGGCAAGGGCCGCTGCCGCCCCGGCAGCCCCACGCACCAAGGCCCGTTGAAAGCCATGAACGACAACACCCTGCAGCGCGCCCGCACCCTGTTTGAACAAGGCTTGCAAGCGCTGGAACAAGGCCAGCCCCAGCAGGCCGAACAGCAACTGCAGGCTTGCCTGCAACTGGCGCCGGGCCGGGTATCGCCGCTGGTGGCCCTGGGCGTGGCGCAACTGCGGCTGGGCCAGGCCGCCGCCGCGCTGCACACGCTGGACGCCGCGCTGGCGCAAGACGGCTGCCGCAGTGACGCCTGGGGCCACCGCGCCGACGCGCTGCTGCAACTGCAGCGGCCGGCCGATGCGCTGCAGTCGCTGCTGCAGGCCGACCCCCAGGAGCCCGCCACCACCTGGCACCGCGCCCGCGCGCTGAACACCCTGGGCCGCCACGGCGAAGCTTTGGCGCAACTGGACCTGCTGCTGGCCCGCCATGCCGACCACGCCGGCACCTGGCTGGACCGCGGCCGCACGCTGCAATGCCTGGGCCGGCACGGCGAAGCGGGCACCGCCTACCAGCGCGCGGTGCAGGTGGACACCACGCTGGGCCCCGCCTGGACACTGCTGGGCCAGTGGTACCAAGACCAGGGCCAGACCGCTGCCGCCCGCCACGCCTTCGAGCAAGCCCTGGCGCTGGGCGACGACCCCGAACTGAACCGCTGGTTGCTGGCCGCACTGCCCGCCGCTGCCAT